>Ga0136590_1000393_pt1 | contig 20300 bp, 9 predicted proteins | sample AntRauMFilla3765_FD_104934 | JGI IMG/M metagenome (GOLD analysis project Ga0136590, IMG submission 104934) | Saline lake microbial communities from Rauer Islands, Antarctica - Metagenome Filla 3 #765 | ecosystem: Environmental > Aquatic > Non-marine Saline and Alkaline > Saline | place... | reverse complement strand
TTTGATATATAACGAGACTATTGAAGTATGGCCGCCAGCAGGGATAATGAAGAAAAGACTCAATTTGATCCGACTGTGTTGATTATCGACGATGAACCAGAGATTCGTGAGATCTATGCGCTGCACTTGAGCCAGGATTTCGATGTCCAGACTGCTTCTGATGGCGATGTATCGTTGTCGACGATTCGTGAAGAAATTGATATTGTCTTTCTAGACCGGCAAATGCCTGGTATCGGTGGTGATGAATTCCTTCACAGAATGCGGGCCAACGGTCTTGAGACACCAGTCGTCTTCATTTCTGCTGTTGACCCCCAGGAGACACCCGATCTGTCTTATCAGGCCTACCTGACAAAGCCAATCAGTGGTGGCGAATTGAAACATCAAGTTGAAAAATATACACAGCCGGAAGTCGGACCATCTGCTGATTAACGTCGGTTCTCACTCGGCTACTCAGGTATTAGTCATCCCGCCGTCGACGACCAGTGACTCGCCGTTGACGTAGTCGCTCATGTCGCTGGCGAGGTAGACGGCGGCGTCGCTGATATCTTCGGGCTGCCCAAACCGTCGGGCGGGTACCTGCTGGAGGAATGCTTCTTCACTCTCGGAGCCGATGATGGGCACGTCTTCGCTCACCATCTTCGTCTCGATGATACCCGGGTGGATGGCGTTCGTATTGATGCCCTCAGGTCCGTATTTATCGGCCAATGAGTACGTCATCAGGCGCACGGCGCCTTTCGATGTGCAGTACGTGACGAAGTTGTCGGACCCGGAGAGACCGGCTACGCTGGAGAGGTTGATTATGTTACCCTCGGTACCAGTGTCGAGCATCTGTTCGATAGCGATCTGTGCGCCGAAGAAGGTACCCTTGACGTTGATGTCCATCAGCCAGTCGTACTCGTCCTCGGTGACCTCAGTGAACTCCTCTGCCCGGAAGACACCTGCGTTGTTCACCCAGATATCGAGTGTCCCGAGTTCCGATGCCGCCTCTACCGCGGCTTCGTGGTCGCTCTTCTCGGTCACGTCACACTCGACGTAGGCCGCCGAAACGTCGTACTCGGATTCAAGCAGTTCATGGGTGGGGGTGCCACCTTCACGTGGCTCTTCGCGCACGTCGGCGACGACGACGTTCGCACCCTCGGCGGCGAATTGTTCACAGATACTGCGGCCCAGTCCGCTGGACCCACCGGTGACGACAGCCGTAGATTTGTCAAGAAGTGACATGGGCTCTGTATCGGGGCTCGCCCGGGAGGAATATAGTTGTTTGTGGTTACAAACAATCTTGTTGTCATTTTTGAAGGCCAATCGTCGTTATGAGAGGGTGCAGGCTGGCCAAGATAGAAACGTCAATCTGTTTCTTTCTAATCAAGCTTCACTCGTAACAGACGGGATGACTGCCGGCCATTCAGCCCGTGAGTCTAGCGAGGACGTGATATACGCATTGTTTCTTGTACGGAGCGTCCCAAGTGAGTTAGAGAGACCGTTCCGTTATCTTCGGTGAGAGAGATATCCTGATTCATGAGATAATCACGACCAGTCTATATAGGTTGGACGCTCAGTTTCGCCTCGCGTTCAGTGAACTGGACCAAGGTCTGCTATTTTGCAGAATGTAACTTTCTCTGCCGAAAGAGTCAGCCACTCCTTGAGACTGATTCATTGAATTGCCTGACTCTCTGAGGAGAATTTTTGAAGGTGAACGATGAACGCGGCACCGCCGTGGGCGCTCTCCTCAATGCGGACCTCGCCACCATATCCGTTAACCAAGGTATCGACCAGATAGAGACCGACACCACTTCCCGGACTTTCCAATCCTTTCTCTCCGCGGCCGAAGATTTCGTCCCGATATGTTTCTGGTATCCCCGGGCCGTTATCAGCGATACGCACGGACAATTCCTTACTGCCATCGGTTACGTCTACCCATATTTCAGGCCGGTCCGTGTCGTTGTGGCGAACCGCGTTGGTCAAGAGATTCCGAAAGACAGCAGCTAGCGCTTCGTCAGCGAGGACTGGTTCATTGGGCACATCTTCGGGATCGTAAACGGTGACCGAATCGTCTACCGAGCGAAGCGACTCGATCTCCTGCGCGAGTATCGGGGCTAGATATATCGGTTTCGTCGTCTCGCTCTCGTTGAGCATCGTGTCCATGAGGTCCCGTATCGTATCGGTCAGCTCGGCAACGTGTACTCCCTGATCGACGATTCGCTCAAGATACTCCTGTGCCATCTCGTCATCAATTTCCTCGGCGAGATACTCCCCCAGCCCGATAACGACGGTCATGTCGTTGCCGATATCGTGGCGCACGATTCGGTTCAAGACTTCGAGTTTCCGATTGGTTTCCTCGAGTTTTTGCTCGTACGCTTTCTGGTCAGTGATGTCGGTTTGAATCCCATACATGCGGTCGGGCGCGCCGTCGTCGTCGTATTCAACGACACCGCGGGCCTGTATCCATCGCTGAGTTCCATCGGGATCCTTTATGCGGAAGTCGGACTCATACTCCTCGCCAGTCTCGATGGCCTGCTCGATTGCATCTTCCACCGCTATTAGATCCTCTGGAGGAAGGCGTTCTGCAAAGGCGTCGTACGTCTCAGTACCGCTCGCGGTGTCGTACCCGAACAACTGCTTGCTGGCGTCATCCCAAATGAGTTCGTCGGTATCAAGGTCCCATTCCCACACGCCTGTCTTGGTCGCCTTGAGAGCGAGTTCTAACCGGGTATTGAGCGTTTCCAGGGTCTGTTCGCGGCGGTGCCGCGTGGTGACATCACGGATTAGCAGTTGGCTCCCAATGGAGGCCTCACCTCGGCGGAGCGGACTCTGGGTAATATCGAAGACGCTATCCTCGGTTGTGACGGTTGACTCCCGGGGTGCTGTCGCGTCGAAGTCGACTGCTGGGGTGAACTTCCCAAGCACATCGCGGCCGTCGTGTCCGAGTAGGTCGGCTTCTGCACGGTTGAGAATGCTTTCTGAAGATTCGTTGACACTGACGACGTAGCCATGGTTATCGAGTGTTATGAGTCCAGCATCTAACTGTGCGAGCGTCGTTCGGCGAGCGATCGGTACCGTCGAGAACAGATTGTGGCGGTGGGCGGTATAGGTAAACGCGATGGCTGTGCCAATGTATGCATACCCGACGTAGTTCGGCGTCGGCGTGGGGCCGACCTCGAAGATGTACGCGACACCAGCGAGTCCTGGAAGTGTCGTCCCAAGGATCAATGCCGAGAGTTGTCGCCTCTGGCTTCCGGTCGAATTAACAGCCGCCTGGGCCAGCAGTACTAACGACCCGAGCAGAAAAGCGTAGGTATAGACGACATACAGCCAGAACAGTGGGCCAAGCTCGTTATCGAGAACGACGTATCCAGCGGCCGTCGAGAGGTTGTGGCCGGTCCAGTGTAGACCGTGGAGCGGATTGGTGAAGACACCGAGCAACACGACGACAGGCAAGACCGACAGTGCGGCGTAGTGGCGCGTCGAAAGGTCATGGCCGAGATAAACCAGCACGTACGCGAATAAGAACGCCACCAACGGTGCGTCACCGACGTACTGCACCTGATTCCAGAACACTTTGATGGCCAACGTTGTCTCAGCCTGCTCGAGCGCAAAGGCGCTCACCGAAATCGCAAACGAAGCCACGAGAGCAGCCGCAAGTAGCTGGCCGGGGGTGCGTCGGCCAGCCTGTCGGCGCCAGAGAAGATAGCCGGTGTTCACACAGAGTAACGCCGATCCAAACAGTAGCGGCGCGATGCTGGGGTGTGATTGCCAACCCATAGGGATGTTTGTCTAACGCTAGGCGAAAGCGTTCCGGTCGTGGTATCAGTCGTAAAAACAATAAACAAGCAGTCGCCTGTTTTCAGTCACTTCGTATAGGATGGCTTGTGGAGTGGTATTCTATTTTCACTGACTTTTCTTAGTTTTCAATCAATCGACTAGATATCTCGAGATTCAACTGCCAGGCCTAATCGAGAAACCATGTTGATTGTGTTACGCCCGGCTGCAACGAAGTAGAATTCATGTTATTATTGTACAGAACCCAACCGCAATTATCGGTCGAAGTCAAATCATCGAAAACCCAACCGGTTCTGAGGGACTGATTCGTGTGGCGAGCGTATCTGTTTGTAGGGTGTAGAACGTTCGAAACTGGTCGTTTCACATGTGGATGTGGGAGGGGGAGTAAGTAGAGTCACAATGTAGTATCATACAGATTCTCCCGAGTGATGGATATGTCTCATCTTTCTACAAAAGACACGACCTCTGGCGAGATTGTCGGTGAGATTGATCAGAGGGACCTAGCTAAAACAATCATCGCAGTCTGAAATTTCGAACTGAGTGTGAAATGCCAGACGAATCTCATATATTTGCAGTCTAGTAGCCTCAGCGCTGAGCCGTACAGGCTCGACCAGAACAATCGAAATACCCATTATCTACAAGCTTTACCGCTGAAATATCGACTTTGACACGAGTGTCTGGGACTTTTTACCAAGCTGTGAGTACAGATATCTCTGAGGATAACAGATAATCATGTCGCTCCAAAGCCATCCGAGTATCCTCCCGCTTCTGTTTGGTGGCGCGCTCCTCTGGGCTAACGCGGGCTATCTAATATGGCGACGGCGGGCCGGTCAGCGCGCGCCTGGCCAGTTGCTCGCCGCGGGTCTCGTCGCCTCGTTCGCAGCGTCGATAACTGCGTTCGCCGGTGAACAGGCGTACACGACGCTCGGGGCCAAGGTGTTCTGGAATCAGATGCAGTACCTCGGCGACGCCCCGCATCCCGCGCTTTTGCTCGCCTTCGTCCTCGTCTACGTCGGGTACGATCTCTCGTGGCGCCACTATGCAGCCCTGTTCGCACTCCCGGTCCTGACTTTCGTTGCAGTCCTCACCGAACCATTGCACCTCTTGTTCTGGGGTGGCGTCTCCTTGGGCGAAGTCGGCGGATACGTCGTCCTCAGTAACCAGTCGGGGCCGCTGTACTGGCTGTTCGTTTTCTACGCGTACGCGTTCTCCACGGTCGCAATAAGCGTGCTTACTATAGCTGCCGTCGACTCTAGCGATATCCGTCGCAGGCATCTCGTAGCGCTGACGGTAGGCTCACTCCTGCCCGGTATCGCGGGAATCGCGTACATCTTTCAGCTCGGTCCGACGCCGACGCCAAACTACACCGGATACTCGTACCTCGGGACCGCCGCGGCCTACACCTACGCGGTTCACCGACACGATATGTTCACGCTCGTCCCCATCGCTCGACGGACGGTGTTCCAGCAGATGGACGTCGGTGTCGTCACCATCGACAGTCGCGGGCTCGTCGCGAGCGCGAACAGCGTGGCCGAGACGTATCTGTGCCGCGACGAGAGCGATATTGTGGGCCGTCCGGGTCCGGAAGTCCTCGACCGGTTTCTGACGGATCTGGACCTGGACGGCGAAACACGGCAGAAGGCGACCGTGATGGTCGACGACAGAGCGTTCGACGTGACCATCCGGCCACTAGAGCGATCGGATGCCACCATCGGGCAGCTGGTCATCCTCGACGACGAGACCCAGCGACACCGGCGGGCGAAACAGCTTACCGAACAGAACCAGCAACTCGAGCTGTTGAATAAGCTGATACGACACGACATCCGTAACGACGCGAACCTCATCGTCGAATTCAGCCGCCGTCTCAGTGGTGACAGCATCGATGAAGACGGGCCGACCGAGCGGGACGATCGCTACGTCGAGGGCATCGAAGACGCTGGGGAGCGTATCTTTGACCACACAGAGAGTGCGCGCGAGCTGATGGAAGTCATCTCGCAGCTCTCCGAGGAGCTTCACGCTGTCGAGCTGGAACCGACGCTCGAGCGAGCGGTCGCCGAAGCGACGACAGTCGACCCGGATGCGACGATTCGACTCGCGACCGATGTCCCCACGGGAGCGGTCCGCGGGAACGAGATGCTCGGGGCCCTCTTTTACAACCTCCTGACGAACGCTATCCAGCACAACGATAGCGAGACACCTCATGTCGTCGTTGCCGTCGACTGTCGGGCAGACGATGTCGCGATTACGGTCGCCGACAACGGTCCTGGAATCCCACCCGACCGAGTCGACGCCGTGTTCGAAGAAGGTGTCACGTTCGGCGACACAGCAGGGACCGGATTCGGACTGTATCTGGTCCGCGCACTCGTCGACCAGTATGACGGGCACGTGTCCGTTACCGATGCGGACCAACTGGGTGGGGTTGCGATTACTGTTACACTCCCGTTCTCGGACATGGGTCCATCGAACCAGCAGCCCGCCGATGTGGTGCTACCCGACGGTCACTCGACGTAGTGAACACGCTCACCAGTCCCGTCACTTGAAGCGTCGTTCGAACACTTTCCGCTGGGCGACGCGGAGGTGCTGGAGGAACGTTGAGTGGGCGATGCCGAGCGACGCGGCGACCTCGCTTGCGGAACTCCGGCGCGGCTGTTCGAAGTAGCCGTGATGGTACGCGGCTTCGAGCGCAGTCGCCTGCTTCTCGGTGAGATTCGTGGCAGCCGCTTGAGCATCACTGTCAGTGTCCTGCCCAGCGACCGACTGGACCCGAACAGTAGGAAACGTCTCCGAGAGCGCGTCGACCGTCGAGCGAACGTCGTCTCTGGCCGGGAGTTCGATGGTGATAGTCGCGCCGTTGAGACGGACCGCCGTCGACCGTACGACGACGCCCCGGTCGGCCAGTTTCGCCTCGGGTACCGGCCCGGTACTCGTCACCTGGAACCGTCCCGTCCCGCTGCCCTCGATGACGACGACGTCAGTGACCGACGGGTGATCGCCCACCGCGGCGCGAACGTCCTCGAAGTCCCCGCCCTCGACAGTGAGATACTGTATCGTCGCGTCCGCACCGTGGGGAACGGTGCCGCGGACGCGGACGGACGCACAGTCGACGAAGACACCGTCCTGAGCGAGGTCAGTGAGGTAGTAGCCGTCCTCGACCCGGATGGTCGCTTCGACGGTCGTCTCGGACGCAAGCGCTGTCTCGGTTTCGAGGCTGTGAACGGCGAAGGCGACGGTCCCGGCGAGTTCGGTTAGCAGTCGCCGCTCCGTCTCGTCGAACTGGTTGGAGTGGTCGTGATACACCGAGAGTTGTCCGTAGGAGACCTCGTTGTGGGTGAGTGGAAGTGCCGCACCGCTGCGATACCCACACTTTGTGGCCGTTTCTACCCACGCTGTCGGGAACAACTCGGTGAAGTCGTTGACGAATCGCGGCTCGGCCGACCGGGCGGCCCAGACGCTGGGCTCGTCCTCGTGTGAGCCGTCGCCGACCGACCAGTCGAGCGCGTCGACGTAGCGCTCCTCGCCCTCTATCACGCGCGGTTGGAGTCGCCCGTCGTACTGCTCGGCGAACCACACCATCGCGTAGCCGTGCCCGTGTAACTGTGCTGCGACCGCCGCTTCGAGCGCCTCCCGCGTTCGCGATTCGACCAGCGCCGTCTGGATGGCACGGTTGAGTTCTCGCTCCCACTCCAGTTCCCGCTCGCGCTGTTTGCGGGCCGTGACGTCTCGAATTGACACGAGCGTTGCCTGCTCGGCTCCGTAGGCGATAGCACGACCGGTGAACTCACAGGAGCGTGTATCGCCGTCGGAACGCTTGATGCGCGTTTCGTGGACCGCCTTCTGTTCCGTCCCGTCGGCCCACTGCTTGATGACTCTCCGTATGGCGGCTCGGTCGTCCTGATGAACGATCGCGTCGACGACGTCGCGCCCGTTGAGGTCGGCGGCGTCCTGACCGGTGAGTTCGACGAATCGGCGGTTAGCGAATTCGAGTCGGCCGTTCTGGATAATCACGATGCCGTCCCGATTCTGTTCGGTGACCGTTCGGTAGCGTTCCTCACTTTCGATTACCGCCTGCTGGAGGCGGTACTGCTCGACTGCGGTACGGATCTTGGTGACGAACATCGCCGCCTGGTCGCTTCTGGGATTTTTCAACAGGTAGTCGGTCACGCCGGCCTCGATGGCCCGTGCCGCGACATCTTCGCTTCCCTCTGCGGTGATCAGGAGCAGCGGAAGGTACGGGTACTCCTCTCGGAAACGCGTGAGCAACTGGAGCCCGTCGACCTCCGGCATCCGGTAGTCGGTCACCACGCAGTCGACGGCGTCTCCATCACGCAGTCGAACCATCGCCTCGTTGGCGCTCGTGACCACCGTTACGGCCAGTTCGTCGGCAGTGCGCTCTATTTCACCCGCGATGAACTCCGCCCACTGTCGATTGTCGTCGACCAGCAACACCTCGACGGGTTCCGTCGGTTCGTCACCCATCGAACGGCCGTTAAACGGTTCGTTCATGGGTTTTCAGCCCTCTCCAGTCGGTGTCGCGACGCATTCGCCGTCGAGGGCCCCACCTCTAGTGACTTCACCAGAACGCACATGATACCTTCATACGACGTGTCGATATAATAGTCGCACCGATAGGCGCCCGACGAACGATCACGGGGGAGTCATAGACCAGTCGAGACTCCAACGGAGGAAATCTCGGCGTTTACGTCGAGGGGGATGTCATACTCGGTGCTGTACCTCCAGAGACGCCACTGGCGCAAGCGTCTGGTGCGTGCTGGCGGTTCACTCCCGTCAAATGAAGGCATTAGAGGTAATGTGGGGCATCAAAGAGAAACTGCATAGTGGCGACCCGCAGTAGAATCTCTCAGGAGGGTAGGACCGAACCAGAACCAAGGCCCGACCGGAAATTGGCAGGGCCGTTCTGCTGGCGTAAAAATCCGGCATGTGATACGGACTGTCGAGGACCGAGTCTATCCATCTCAACTGACCAGCGGAGGGCGAAGCTGTGAGGAAGCGGTGGCAGCGATGGCGCAGTCTGGCAGTCATATTGCTGCTCGTCTTGCCGGCTATCGGTGGGCTCGTGGTTACAGCAGGTGGTTTCGTCGGCATCTCGGGTATCGCCGCCGCACAATCTGGGGCCAGTATCTCGGGCAACAGTTTTCTCGCAGGCGGGAACGACATAAACAGTGGTATCGCGAATATTGACTCTGCTCCGGACGGATCCAGCGACAACATCCGTCGGGGTGCGTCGACAAATCTGGGAGTCGACTTCGACATCAACGGGGTACCCGACGACGGTCAGGCAGACACAGTCTACATCGTCTTCCCGTCGAGTTTCACACTCACAGATTTCAGTAACCCACAGGGGACCGACGGCAGCGGTTCGATCGAAGTCGACGAGTCCCAGGGCGAAATAACGACTCGGGACGGACAGCCCGCAATCAAACTGATCTTACAGAAAGACAACGACGGGGACAACGACTACAGCCTCGTAGTCGACTCGATCACCGTCGAAAACACGCAACTCCGCGACGATTACGAGGTCACTGTAGACATCGAAGATGGGGGCGGCACGATACTCGACGGTGGGTCGTTGGGGCAACTCAACGTTATCGACAACACGCCACCGCAGAACCCGACCGCAACCACGATTCGAGACGGTGGCGACGGGTTCGTCAATCCGACCGAATCGGATTCGCTTGACGTGGACATCGACTTCTCGGGTGGCGACACGTCGATAGACGGTGAGGACAAGCCGGAATCGGGTGCTGTCGAGGTACGGTTCACCGACGAAGACGGCAACAGCGAGACGTACTCCGGGCCAGCGGATACGAGCAGTACGACGACGACCGTGTCGGGTATCGATCTCGACACAGGGGTCAACGGGCTCACCGATGGAGAGATCACTGTCCGAGCGCGCATGGTCGACGACGCGAGCAACGTGAACGGCGACGGATACACTGCACAGTCATCTCCGGTCACGCTCGATACAACTGACCCGGTGATTAGTTCCATCACCGTGGAGAATCCCGACGGGGGCGACCCGCCGGGGGTACTCGGTGCTTCCAGTGATGTTCGAATCGCAGCGACTGTCACGGACGCGACCAGCGGTGTCGAAGATACCACCGTCACAGTCGATACCGGTGACCTCGGCGCTGGGACGGTGTCGCTGACTGACGAAGACAACGACAACGAGTACGACACGACCATCTCGTCCGACTCATTGAGTCTCCCCTCGGACGGGAGCTACGCCAGCGTCGTCACCATCTCGGCCGACGACATCGCTGGCAACAGCAACAGTGAAACGGGCGGAACCATACAAATCGACACGACAGGGCCGTCGTTCAACAGTGTCACGGTCACACAGACCGACGGTGACGCCGACGACACTGTCACGGACGGCGACTCCGTTGAGGTGACGGCCAACGTCGACGACACCGGTGGGGCAGTCGACTCGGGCGTCGCATCCGTCGAAGCCGACCTCTCGGATCTCGGCGGCGCCGCGTCCGCGCCACTCACACTGGAGTCGGGAACGCAGTACTCGACGACAGTCACGGTCAGCAGTCCGACCGAGGGAACGGTTTCGCCGACGGTGACTGCCACCGACGCGGTCGGGAACACGAACTCCGATGCGTCCGACTCGGTCGAGGTTGACACGACCAGCCCGACGGTCACCTCGGTCACGCTCTCTGAGAGTGGTGGAGACGTTTCGCTGACTGTCGAGACCGACGAAGCGCTCGGGAGCAGCGCCGACGGCCAGGACAACCTTGTCGTGCAAATCGACGGCCCCGACACCGCCAACTGGCAGACGTACACGCGGGACGACTTCACCGAAAGCGGGAGCGGTACGTACACCTACACGCTCGCCGTCACCCAGTCGTACAGCGATGGCGACGGCCAGTACCAAGCCTCGGTTCTCAACGCCCGGGACACGGCAGGCAACGACGGTGGCAACAACGGTGACGGGTCGGGCCACAGCGATCTGTACCTCTATGACACCCAGAACCCGGTCATCGACAGCGCCGTACTCGCGGCCGACAACGGCCACGTTGACGTAACATTCAGCGAGGGAATCGTCCAACAGGACGGTAGCCCACTGGAGACGACCGACTTCGGCGTCTCCGTCACCACAGGCGCCGGGACGGTCACTAACCCACAGATTACCAGTGTCACCAGAGCTGACGGCTCGCCGCTCGTCGGCGGTGAACAGGTCGTTCGCGTGACTCTTGGATATGACGGGACGCCCGCGACGGGCGTAGAGACGGTAACGATCGCGGCGGCCGACGGGGCTTCAATTTATGACCGCGCGGGGAGAGCGATGTCTGGCTCCGAGTCGACCGCAGCACTCGAACTGAACGACCGTGAGGCGCCGACGTTCGACGCCGCCTCGAAAGCCAGTGCCACCTCGATACTGTTGACGTTCACCGACGGTGATGTTGGTATCGATGTCGACTCCATCGAGCGAAGCGACTTCGACGTTTCGACGGGTACTATCAGTTCGCTCGACACGAGCAGCGTCTCAGACGGCGATTCGACGGCGGCGGTGACGCTGAACCTGCAAAGTCCAGTCGATGCTGACACCGTCGATGTCTCGCTCGACGCCGGCGAGGATGGCATCGCGGACACGAACGGAAACGCGGTCGCCACCGGGACTAGGACGGCACAGGACATGGATGGCGTTGCCCCGACGCTAGAGAGCGTCACGAAAGGCGGTGACAAGACGACTATCGACGTGGTGTTCGCCGACGGTGTCGCGGTCGACACATCCGAAATTACGGCGAGTGACTTCGACCTCTCGACCCCGAGCAGCACGGCCGATTCGACGCCGTCGCTATCGACCGTCTCCGTCGGGAGCGACAGTACGTCGGTGACCGCGACGCTGACGCTTTCCGAGGCGGTCGACGCACAGCAGGTCACCGTCGACGTGGTCGGCGACGTGCCCGACACTTCGGGCAACACTCGCACGCTCGGGTCGGGGACGGCACAGGATATGGACGGCGTCGCGCCCCCGGCTCCGACGCTGAAAGCCGTCACGGCACAGCCCGACGGTGCGGTCGATATTCGATTCAGTGACGTCGACGATGCCAGTCAAGTAACCTACGTCGTCGAGCGGAGCACGGCCGCGAGTTTCTCCTCGACCACGACTGTCGGAAGCAGTCGCACCGACACCGCGGGAACCGACAGCAACGGCGACTACACCGTGACCGACACCTCGGCCAGCGACGACACCACGTACTACTACCGCGTGCGTGCGACCGACGCCGCCGGCAACGAGGCTGTCTCCGCGGACCAATCGCGAACAGCAGACGCGTCTTCGCCGTCGATAACGGTCGGAACAGTCACCGAGAAAGGCGGGGACGACATCGTCGCCGCGGGCGATACGGTTCGCGTCGAAGCGACGATTACGGATGCGACGACGGCCGCCGACGACGCCACAGTGACGCTCGACGCGTCGGCGTTCGGGCAGTCCGAGACGCTCGAGTACAGCGGGACAGTCGACGCCGAGACGTACTACTGGGAGTTTAGCGTCGCGAGCGCACCCGACGGCGACGGGGGCACCTCTCCATCGGTGACGGCGGCCGACACAGTCGGCAACAGCGATACCGCCACTGGCGACAGCGTCACGATAGACACGACTGCCCCGACCCTCACGAACGTCGTCGTCACACAGGACGGCGGTGACGACATCGTCAAGAGCGGCGACACCCTGAGGGTCGAAGCCGAGGCCAGCGACGCAAACGGCGTCGACAGCGTCGTCGTCGACGCGAGTTCGTTGCAATCCGGAGCGTCCTCGAAACAGCTCAGTCTGAGCGGCGGAACCTACTCGACGACGGTCCAGATTGACGCCGACCCGGCTGCGAGTGACGGCACGGTGACGCTGACCGTCACCGCCGCCGACGGTCAAGGCAACACAGCGGACGGGACTGATGGTGTCACCCTCGACACGCAGGCACCGTCCGCGCCGACCGGTGTCGAGGCAACTGCGGTCGCAGGCGGCGACATCGAGGTGTCATTCGACGATGTCGACGAGGCTGGTGCCGGCGTCACTAGCTACGAAGTCGTACGCGCGGACAGTATCGGTGGCCCGTACGACACGACGGTCGCGACACTCACCGATGACGACTCGGAGCGGTACGCGACCGTCGACGACCCCGGCGACGGGACGTTCTACTACAAGGTGTCCGCCATCGACGCGACCAACAAGGCAAGTTCGCGCTCGGGCGCGGCGTCGAACACGACCGACTCGGTTCTGCCGACGGTCGATCAGGCGACGATCGCGGTTGACCCGGTCAGCGACGACGACACTGGGGCCAAGCAGACCATCACTGTCGAGTTTAGCGAGACGATGGCTACCGACGTGATACCGACAGTCACGGTAGATGGCTTGGCGGGTAGTTCATACTCGACCACTGGCGGACAGTGGGTCGACAGCATGACGTTCGAGACGCAGGTGACGCTCGCCGACGACGACGAAGACGCAACGGCGACGCTGGCCATCTCGGGGGCCGAAGACCTCGCCGGGAATCGCATGAATGTGGACACGAGCGAGACGTTCGGTGTCGATACGTTGAACCCGACTGTGACGACCAGCTACGGAGGGTCGGTCGCCGACGGCACCGTCGACCTCTCGACCAAGTTCACCGTCGCCGATAGCGACGGCGGGACGACGACCTACGAATATTCCACGGACGACGGCAGTACGTACACCACCATCGGGGACGGGACAGCTTGGGACACCACGGCAGTTGACGACGGCGCCGTTCGTGTGCGCGTGACCGACACGGACGACCAAGGCAACGCCGACACTGCAACGGCCGATATCACCGTCGACAACGATGCACCGGACGCTCCATCCGGGGTCACGGCAACCGCACTCGCAGACGGCGATATTCAACTTACGTTCGACGATGTTGACGAAGCTGGTACCGGGGTTGTCGAGTACTCGGTCCGGCGTTCGACGACAGACGGCGGCTTCGCGGAAATCGATACCGTCACCGACGACGACAGCACGAGCTACACCTACACCGACGCGGCCGGTGACGCGTCGGCGACGGTCGACGGCCAGACGTACTACTACGTCGTCGCCGCGGTCGACGGCAACGCCCGCACGGCACAGTCGGCGTCGGCCAACGCGGTCGCGGACGCGACCGACCCGACGGTCGACCAGGCGACGATCGGGGTTGACCCGGTCAGCGACGACGACACTGGGACCCAGCGGACTATTACCGTCGAGTTCGGGGAACAGATGGACACCGCTGTGAAGCCGACAGTCTCCGTCGAGGGTCTCGCGAGCAGTTCGTACGCGACCACTGGCGGGCAGTGGACTGACGGGACGACCTTCGAGACGCAGGTGACACTCGACGACGACGACGAAGACACGACGGCGACGCTCGATATCACAGGGGCCAGCGATGCTGCGGGCAATGTGATGGCGCCCGATACGAGCGAGACGTTCGGAGTCGACACGCTAAACCCGACAGTGACGACCGGCTACGGTGGCTCGGTCGCCGACGGCACTGTCGACCTCTCGACCAAGTTCACCGTCACCGATAGCGACGGCGGCTCGACGACCTACGAGTACTCCACGGACGGTGGTAGCACGTACACGGCCATCGACGACGGGACGGCGTGGGACACCACGACCGTGAGTGATGGTGACGTTCGTGTGCGGGTGACCGATACGGACGATCAGAGCAACGCCGACACCGCAATCGCCGACATCACCGTTGACAACAACCCGCCGAGCGCGCCAGATGGTGTCTCGGCGACGGCTGTCGCGGCTGGCGACATCGAAGTGATCTTCAACGACGTTGACGAGGCTGGTACCGGCGTCACCACCTATCGGATCGAGCGCGCCCAGAGCGGTGGAAGCTACAGTCAGATCGATACAGTGACCGACGACGGCAACGGACCGTACACCTACACCGATCTCGCCGGCGACGGCTCGCCAACCAGCGACGGGACGACCTACGACTACCGCGTGGTCGCCGTCGACGACAACAGTCTCGCGAGTTCGCCTTCAACAGTCGTCTCGGCGACTGCCGACGCGACCGCACCGACTGGGCTCTCCATCGCGGTCGACAATCCCAGCGACCAGCAGGTCCGTGTCTCCGTCGACTCCGATGAGGCCCTCGAAGCGCTCGATGTCTCTGTGTCCGGACCCTCCCCGACCTCGTTCACGAGAGCTGACTTCACCGAGAGCGGCACGGGATCGTACACCTACACCGCGAGCTACGATTCAGGGGCAGACGGCGACTACACCGCGACGCTCGACGTGGCCGAAGACGCCGCCAGCAACGACGGCGCGAGCAGTGAGTCCGACGCGGCGACTGTCGACACGACTGGCCCGACGTTTTCGGCGGTCACGGTCACGGAAAACGGCGGCGACGACACGGTGACGCCCGGTGACGACGTACTGATCGAGGCTGACGTGACCGACACCCACAGCAGCGTCGACACGGTCAGCGTTGACGCCTCGGCGGTCAACTCGAGTGCGAGCGATGTGGCTCTCTCGCCTGCAAGCGGCGACACCTACCGCACGACGGTGACGGTGTCGAACCCGACGGCAGCAGATGGCCCCGTGCAACTGACACTGTCGACGGCCGACACCGACGCCAACGCGCGGACGAAACAGGACGCTGCGACTGGCGTGACGCTCGATACGACCGCCCCTTCGGTCACCAGCGTCGCCGTCGCGCAGGACGGCGGCGACGACACGGTGACGCTGGGCGACACCGTCAGCGTCCAAGCGGACGTGACGGACGCGACCAGCAGCGTCGACGCGAGTTCGGTCAGCGTCGACGCCTCGCAACTGGGCGGGTCAGGCTCACTCTTGCTGACGGATAGTAACGGTGACGACACGTACGACGCGACATTCGATGTGAGCAGTCCGGCAGTGAGCGACGGGCCGGTGACGCTGACCGTCACCGCGAGCGACGACCAGCGCCTCACAAACAGCAGCTCAGATACGGTGACACTGGACACAACTGGCCCGGTGTTCGAAAACGTCACTGTCTCCGAAGCGGGCGGTGACGATACGGTCGGTCCCGACGAGATGGTGGCCGTGAGCGCGCGTCTCACCGATGCAACCGGCAGCGTTGACCCCGCGAGCGTCACCGTCGATGCCTCACAACTTGGCGGGAGCAATGCGCTGTCGCTGTCCGACGCCGACGGCGACGACGTTTACAACACGACGTTCCGCGTCGCGTCGAGTCCCCCAGCCAGTTCCGGCGACGTGTCGCTCACGCTGCGTGCGGCGGACGACCAGGGCACGGAGACGACGGCGTCCGACACCGTCGAATTCGACAATGATGTCCCACAGGACCCAACGGAGACGACGGTGACGAACGGACCGATTACCGATACGGCCGACGTGAACGTCTCCTTCGCCTCACTCCCCGAGGGTGGGACGATCACCGTGGAGCTGAGTGACGGGTCTACGTCGGTCACGAGTTCTGTTGCAGTCGACACCACCAGTACGACACAGTCGTTGACGGTCCAGACCGCGAGTCTCGACCAGGGGACAATCAACGTCCGCTCACGCATCGTCGACAACGGTGGCAACGAGAACCTCGGCGGATTCACCGCTACGACGCAGGTCGAGAAGACGAGTTCCGCAGGCGGGTTCAAAGGCGGCGGTGGCGGTGGCGGCGGTGGCGGAGGTGGCGGAGGTGGCGGGTCCACCGCCGAGTCCGGGCCGACGATTTCCGTCCTCGACTTCGACGACAGCACCGACGGCGACATGACTACCGACGACAAGAATGTCGACATCGACGGCATCGAGGCCGGCACCGAGGTGTCTGCGGCACTCGGCGAGAACGACACGCGGTCCAGAGACAGCCCTGTCAGAGCCGAGAACCTCACCGTCACGTTCCAGCGGGGCGGTGACTTCTCGATGCAGATAGAGACCCGCGACGCGAACACCATTGGCGGCGACGGCAACCCCGACCTCGGTGGACTCACCAGAGAGGGTCAGTCGTTCGTGTCTGAGACGGGGCTCCAACCGGCCGGATTCGTCGAAATATCTCACGCGTTCCCCAATCGAGATGTCTCTGACGTGCGAATCGACTTCAGCGTAAACAAGAGCCGCCTCGACGCCAGCGAGACCGGGACCGACAGTCTCCGGCTCTACCGTCTCGAACCTGCTGGTTGGCGTGCACTACCGACCGAAGTGGTTCGGGAGTCCGAGACAGATATCCACTTCCAGTCGGAATCGCCCGGGCTCTCGTTGTTCGCTGTTGGCACACGTGCTCCCGTCTTCGACGTCACGCTGGCTCGGCTGACTGACTCGGATACGAGCGACGGAACGGTTGCGGCTGAGGTGACCGTAGAGAACGTCGGCTCCGCGACCGGCGAGTACGTTGCACGGCTTCGTACCGGTCTCGGAGCGGAATCGGACCTGACGCTGGATACTGCACGAGCGAGTATTGCTCCCGGCGAGCGTCGGACGCTCGCGCTGTCGGCGTCGTTCGACCAGAACGAGTCGGTCGAGATTCTGCTCGGCAATCGGACACTCGGAACGGCCGAACCTACCGGCGACCCAGCGGCCGGTGCTGCGGGCGAACCACAGGTGACGACCGCTGGTGGGAGTGGTGCAACGGACACCGATGACGTTGATGCTACCGAGACCGACTCGACGTACGGTGTCCTCGTCGCGCTGGTCCTAGGCTTGGCCCTCCTCGTACTCCTATTGTTGCTCCTTCTGTGGCGGCGGCGAGAGGAAGAAAACGACGACGAAACCGATGCGGATTCCACGGCCACCGGCGACGATACGTAGCGCGAGGGTTCCGAACTCTCGACAGTCGCCGCCGATCTTCTCGGCACGAGATCTGTTGTAGCGTTCAAACAGACACCTGGACATTTTGGCCACACTGCTGTCTGGCAACTTGTACTTCGCAAACCCGGGACACTAGCTGAGTGAACTAGTTCGTTTGACGAACGATGGTATGCCAATTACCCCAGTAGCTCTCTCTTGAGTGGTCTTAGCACCGATTTTCGAGATCCGTACATTCGGCTCAATATTAATTAAGTTTTGTAGATTTCATGAGTTCTGATTCGCTCCGCCTAACTGCTCCATCCATGCCGTGTTGTTTCAATCCCGGGCTGGGTTTCTTCGCCATCTCGACGATATCACCGACATCGGCTCCGACCCGCCCGATGAACAGTCCAACGTAATTTGAGCCCGGTTTCGTGGACCTTTTTTTGAATGCTGTGTACAGCAGAGGTCCACGAAAATGAGGCGGTAAATAACTAATAGAGCGCAAATTCTAGCTCCTATGCGGCGCACATCACCCCTGTCGCTGCATGGGAGAAATCCAGCCCGGGATTGAAAATTCTTGAATTAGGTCATAGAAAGGTAGTCCTTTCTACGGACCCTCGAAAAGGCGGATAACTTATACAATAGATCGTGACCGCAGGAAGTCTGCCTGAGATTGGCATCTACACTCGTGTCTCGACAACAACTAAAATATCAGAGGTGGCTTTCAGTGATTCCTATAGGTTATTCTCGTTCTTTACTCGACGGGTCAGACGTTGGCATGAGTCTGCGAATATCTCATCTGTACCTTCCAATGAAGGTCACAGCAATCCCGATAGCTATGATAAAAACAGAGGGGAGCACAGCTACGGAGACCGACTGAGCTGTCGCTACTGAGCCGCCAAGGCCCCCAATTCCAATAAGAAGGACACCGACAGATTCCAACCGATTCATCCGTTCAACCGTTTCGTCTGAGGCAGCAAATAGGTACACTTTATCGAGCAGCTCGGTGCTTTCTCTAGTCCTCTGGTTCTGGAATAGATTAATACTCTCTGGCACAGACTCTCAGACTGATGCCCCTCCAACTTGACATCTCGAAGACGTGGAAGTACGCCCTGCTAGGAGGGTTGCTTGTCCTCCCATTCACTGCGTTTGAAGCATGGCGGTCTACGGAGAGCATGATGTTCGAAATGGTATTGCTTGGGAGCGCACTCGCGGGCTACCTCGTTAAGCGCCAGGACGGGAACAGTACCGCCACCGGGTTCCGTGCCGCGCTTGTCGGTAGTTTGCCCTCACTCTGGGGTCTGGGCGAGTTCATCCTGACAGTTCCAACCATAGCGAATCCACTGTGGTTCCAGGCCGTCAGCATCGCGATGATTCTCGTCGTCGGTGGGGTCCTTCTGGCAATTGTGGCGGTGTTCGGTGGACTCGCCGGACGGATCGGCGGGTGGTTAGCCGAGCGACGCGGTCACGGCGGTTCGGCCAACGCCCTTAGAAGCACGTGAACGAGCGCATTTGCGTGTGAACGTCTCTGAACCCCACTTGATTTAGAACAGACCCAGGCCGATACTGTATGCCCAACTCTGTGGCCCAATGGCGGCGACGACGAGTGCCCCGCCGGCCAATGCGATGTTTTTCAGGAACTGCGTCCTCTCCGTCTGCTGGTCCTCCTCTGGGGCCGCCCAGAAATCGTGGAAGATGAGCGCGGAAACGACGAGGAACCCGGCGATGAGAACTGCCAGGGGCACAGGTAGCACGCCCAAGACGATACCGACGCCGCCCAGAATGAGCAGCAGACCAGAGACTAGAACACCTGCCTTCGGTGCTGGCAGACCCTTATACTGTGCATAGCCAGTCATCTCTTCGGTCTGCAGGAAGTGATTGAAGCCGGTGAACGCAATGACACCACCGAACAGGATTCGTCCGATTAGCAGGACGAAACCTTCGGTGCCTGTGACTGCCATCAGACGGCCACCTCCGAGCTAGACACATCTGTACGCCAATCGACAATTGAATACGAGCTCAAATCGAAGAGTCTCATAGCGAGTTCCTCTAAATTGGACTCCCTTGTATGCATTTGGCGACATCTGAGCAACCACATATCACCGGTGCTACTGGGTACATTTGTTATGGTGATTAGCGTCGAAGGCAGTCCTCGCGGTGGTCACTACTGACTGTCTTCAAATCGCAGTCAAATAAAAATCCTAATTAACGGCTGACCCTCCCGCTCAGATTGTATGACAAGGGGTGTCATTCTTGTACATATTCTCTGTATCTGTCACTCCAAAACTGGCAGAGGTCGAGTGGTTAGAAAATACACTGCTGTATCTATGGTGTGAGTCGCTTATTGCCAACGACGGGCAACCTCGTAAGCGATGGTCACAGGAACGGTGATGCCCAACACGACGAATAGAATCTCATCAACTGTCGGGCCATCCTCCGTGAGCGAACTGTAAAGCACGAGAGCCCCGGTAGCAAGAACACCGACGACAGTTGCAACGTATTCTGGACTTGTCCCTCCTATCTGTGAATCGGAGGAGGGCATATGTTGTAGTGCCAACGCGGATGGATTATTTATTTACAATTACAGAGTACTAACGTAGTATTTCGGGCCGTATTGACTCTCTGAAGCTCTTATATTGCGACTTGCCGCAACTGAGTAGATAATACCGAATCTGCTGCATGAAGGATATTAATTGGGCCTTCCATGGCCTCACTGATCTGGGAGCTGAATAACAGGCCTGCTGGTGCAGCTGCGAAACCCAGCAACAGC
>Ga0136590_1000391_pt1 | contig 20330 bp, 18 predicted proteins | sample AntRauMFilla3765_FD_104934 | JGI IMG/M metagenome (GOLD analysis project Ga0136590, IMG submission 104934) | Saline lake microbial communities from Rauer Islands, Antarctica - Metagenome Filla 3 #765 | ecosystem: Environmental > Aquatic > Non-marine Saline and Alkaline > Saline | place... | reverse complement strand
ACAAGCCACACGTCTTTGAGTCGCTTTTTCTGGGCAAGTTTAACCCTTTATTGTCTCGACACGTGAAGTCTTTGCAGACTTTGGGAATCTTAAAAGAATGGTAGTATCAAAATGTACATTTAAGCCTATTAACACTTATTAAATTATTTTACTCGTTTTTTCTGCTGGTCATCTTATTGGGGCCCAGCGTCGGCCAAGCTCAGTCTGCAGAAAGGCAGGGTTTTCAGTTCAAAAGTAACGAATCGTTAGAAACGACAGCCGCCACCAACACTGCTACCGCTACTGATGTCGCTTCAGCGTCAGTCACCGCGGCAAGTATCATCAATCAAAGACAGAGTCTGACTCCGAGTAACGACCTTACTCAACCAGAAGAGCTGCCAGAAAAAACGGCGATTCTTTCTTTGTTTGAATCAAGGCCGGTGAAAGAACCGGGACTTTTTAATTTTATGGCTTACTGGGTCCAGGAAGCAGTGCGAGTGGGTATTCCAGCCAACACCATTTTCTTGATCCTACTTACTCCTTTTTTGGCGTTTTTCGTCAGTTTTGTCCGGGTCGTCATTGGATTGCCAACACTGGATATGTTGGTACCGATTGCCTTGGCATTTGCGCTGGTGGCAGTGGGCATAACGGTTGGGCTGTTGGTATTAACGGCAATTCTCATCGCTTCCTATTTTTCCAAAGTCAGTCTCTCAAAAGTACGAATCATGTTTTACCCGAAGCGCTCGTTGTCTATGATATTTTTGGCGCTAGCAGTGTTTGCCGCCTTGACACTGGGAGTGGTGCTTGAATTTGAGCAAATTTTGAGTGTATCTATCTTTCCAATTCTGGTGTTGATGTTATTGGGAGATATGATTGTGTCAGTTCAGTTACATAAAAGCTCGGCAGAAACGTTTGTTATTACTGGTACAACAATTTTTATTGGATTGGTCGGATATGTTACTGCTACCAGTAGTACGATTCAAAATATGGTTATTTTGTATCCAGAAATCATTCTATTGGTTATCCCTGCTAATATCATTGTCGGTCGGTACTTCGGTCTGCGGGTACTTGAGGTATTTCGGTTTAATAAGGTTGTAATTGATTAATTCATATGCCAGTAAGTAGTTCAATGCTGGGCATGAATGCCCGAAACTATCTGTATATTCGGAAGCTCAATCGGCGCAGTCAAAAATTAGTCGCCGACGATAAGTTGCTCACTAAAACACGGCTGCTTAAAAATAATGTCCCTACCAACGCAATCCTCGCAACGTTCAACTCTTTGCAAGATGTTCGTGCGTTTGACTGGGCGTCACTCCCAAAAGATTTTGCGGTAAAGCCGGCGCACGGGTATGGCGGAAGAGGAATTGTGGTGGTGCGAAAATGGGATGGTCAAAAAGGTGTTCGAGACAAAAATCAGGAACTGACGGTTGAAGATATGGAGCGAATTATTTTTGGGGCACTCGACGGAGAACACTCGCTGAATAACTTGCCTGATTCAGTGTTTATCGAAGATCGTATCAAGCCACTAACGTTCTTTAAAAAGTATGCCGCGAAAGGTGTGCCAGATATTCGGATTATCGTCAGTAGTGGCGTGCCGGTGATGGCAATGATGCGCCTGCCGACTGTTTATTCTGACGGAAAAGCTAACTTACATCTAGGAGCACTAGGTGTGGGGATTGATATGCGTACTGGCATTACTACCTATGGTGTGGTAGGAACTCAGCCAGTTGTGTATATTCCGGGAACGAAGATAAAAGTAAGAGGTATTCGGATTCCGTCTTGGGACAAAATTCTTGAGATATCAGTGCGGTCTCAACTTACCTCTAAGCTTGGGTTTTGCGGGGTTGATATCGTGATTGATAATGACCTGGGGCCGTTGATTCTGGAGATTAATGCTCGTCCTGGTTTGGGTATCCAGATTGCAAATCAGGCATCACTACGTACTCGTCTTGAGAGAATCGCAGACTTGAATGTGCAAACCGTGAAGCGGGGGGTAGAGTTATCGAAAAAATTATTTGCTGAAGAGTCGCTTGAGACAGTCGATGAGCAAACGGCCATTTTAGGGGTAATCGAGAAAGTCACGATTTTTGGAAAGGATAATAAAAAGAAAACCGTTCGAGCTAAGGTCGACACCGGAGCGTATCGTACCTCCATAGATAGCGATTTGGTTGATGAACTGGGGTTAGATCCTCATGGGACATTTGTTCGTGTGCGTTCTGGGAGTGGTCGGCAAAAAAGACGCACAGTAAAGCTCCGCTTTAAGTTGCACGGAGAAGATATGGAAACTATCGCCACATATACCCCTCGTGGTCACTTGCGGTTTCCGGTCATTATTGGTCGTAAAGATATGAAAGGCTTCCTTGTCGACCCCGCCAAAATCCCCGAAGGCGTTGTGGTGAGGTAGTGTATAGACAAGACTATTTTGTGTCGTATTTGGTATGATAGGGGGATGCTCCGTACCCGCGACTTTGTTTTAGTACTCATAACAGTGGCTTTTTTGGTATTGGCTATTGGAAGTACCGTGTTCAATCAAAAACAAAGCACAGGACAGCAGACGGTAGGATTACAACCGGCTGTTGGGTATGACGGTGAATATACTGCCGTATCCGTCAATCCCCATGAATTTTCTCGTGCACAAAAGCTGCAAGAAATGCAAGAGAAAATTGCCGCCAGTCGCCAATTAAGTATTGCTGCACCCGAGCCGGTGGAGGTAATGGAGGAGGTGACGGCGAGCACTTCTAGTTCCACCCCAGCAGTATTGGCGCGCGGTCCGCAGCTCTGCCCGGGATATGCCGCAACTAATGTAAATTGGTCTCCAACTGGCATCAAGATAGAAGAGGCGGAAGGCGCGAGACTGGTCTACAAAACAGTAGAAATATCTGCGCCGGCTGTGCAGAATACTGATTCAACCAGCACACCAGTGATAACTCAGCCACAGCGAAATGTTTTGGCTCAGCTGCCTGTGCGCAACATTCCGGCGGCGAGCACTTTTTGCCTTCCTTCTGATGTAATCGGGATTGCCACAGACGGCTCGCTTATTCGTAACAATGAAGCTGGAGTATACGGAATATTCAACAGCTCCACCCTGGTAGGATATGCTCTTGACGGATTTCCTATTTACGGTTCCTCGTCAGAGGCTGGTGATACGTGCGGCGGCACAATGGCCACTGAAGGCTACCGTTATCAAATCTCATCACAAAGAGATACTATTTTAAACTGTTATGCAGCAACCCCAATTCGTTTATAGATTATGTCCACACTCATCCTCGATATAGAAACCGTCGGTTTTGATACAGAAAATACGGACTCGCTTTCGCCGTATAAAGGTCAGATTGTCTCGGTAGCGTTGTATGACACGAAGCGAGATTTAGGAGTGGTGTACTATGTGTCAGGCAAGGCTGACGAACAGTTTGCTGATGATTATTTTGTATATAAATCGCGCACCGAAAAGCAGCTCCTAGAAGATTTTTGGGAAAGTGCCGTGGAATACTCGGTGTTTGTAAGCTTTAATGGGCGTGCATTTGATATTCCTTTTTTGTATATCCGCTCGATTGCGCTGGGGGTCAAACCGACAGTGGAAATCGCTCGTTCGCGTTATGTCACCAAGCAGACCGCTCCGTATCATGTAGATATTTTTGATGAATTTTCTTTCCATGGGGCCGTCAACAAAAAACCGTCTCTGTCTTCGTTGTGCGATGCTTTTGGAGTACAGAACCCAAAAATATTCATGAGCGGGGAAGACATCACTGAATTTTTCCTCGCCAAAAAGATAGACGAAATTGCGCAGTACAACGGACAAGATGTAAAAGCCATCACCGCTTTGTATGATAAATGGCTCACGTTCCTAGCCCCCAAGAGTTTTATCAACGCCCTAGAGCTGAGTTAATTTTTCGCTGATCCGACGGTTCTGAGCGCTTTTTCTTATGCTACACTGTCTGCAATGAAAAATTTTCCCGACGGATTTTACTGGGGAGCGGCGACTGCTTCTTATCAAGTAGAGGGTGGAATTGAAAATAATGATTGGGCGCAGGCTGCGCAAGCAGGACGGGTGCCGCCCTGTGGTCCCGCTTGTGAACACAACTCCCGATATGAAGCAGATTTTGACTTAGCTAAAGAACTTGGGCATACCGCACATAGATTTTCGATAGAGTGGTCACGCGTTGAGCCTACAGAAGGAGTGTTTGATCCAGTAGCCATAGCACACTACCGAAGGGTACTCACAGCGCTCAAAGCGCGAAATATAGAACCGTTTGTGACTATTTGGCACTTCACCCTGCCACTGTGGTTTGCCGAAAACGGCGGCTTTGAGCGTTCTGACGCACCTGAGATATTTGCCCGTTACGCCGCTTTTGTGGTTGAAGAATTAGGAGATTTGTGTGCTCACTTTTCTACCATGAATGAACCCAATGTCTTTGGCAGTAACGGCTGGTTGCGCGGAAGCTGGCCTCCCTTTAAACGATTTGCGGTAACAGACCTGGTTTCAATCACTAACTCCGGAAAAACCTACGAGTCTCAAGCAGATAGAGGACTCCGGCCGCTCTTTACGTATTTTCGAGTCATGAAAAACCTGGCGCGGGCGCACAATGCAGCGTACGAAGCAATAAAAAAGCGCGCGCCACAGACAGAGGTCAGTATAGTCAAACACGTGATTGTGTTCGCAGCCAATTGGAACCCGTTCAACAAACTCAAAGCGGCAGTTGCAAACTATATATGGACCACAATTTTCATGAATCGAGTCAAAAATCATACTGACTCGATTGGACTAAATTATTATTTTTATACCCAGTTTGGAGATAACCGCACCTGGAAAAAAACCGATATGGACTGGAATTTTGCGCCTGAGCATATCTATGATGCACTGATGCGATTGGCAAAGTACCAAAAGCCCTTGTTTGTGTCAGAAGCTGGATTAGCAGACCATGACGATTCAGATCGAGCGGAATACATTACCAAGCAAATAGCAGGTACCTGGCGAGCCATGCAAGACGGAGCTGATGTGCGTGGTCACCTGTATTGGTCGCTGATGGATAACTACGAATGGGCACTGGGCTTTGAAAAACAGTTTGGACTGATTAAAATAAATTACCAAACTCAGGAGCGGAGTATTCGCCCGTCCGCGTACGTGTATAAAGAAATCATCGAGCATAACGGCATAGTAGAATAAGGCTATGAATTGGATTCTCCTCGCCACGGTTGGGCAGTTTATGAACGCCATCGTGGCGATTTTTGACAAGTATATTGTCTCAGATGAAAAAGTATTACCGCGACCGTTTGTGTACGCGTTTTATTCCTGTTTGATTACTGGATTTTGGATAGTGATTTATGTCGCTGGCTATATCCCGGGATTATCGGAATTAGGAGTGCCGTCTTTGAGTAACGTACAAAAGCCCTCCATTGAAATCGTTGCCATGTCTTTTTTGGCTGCATATACTTTTTTTATTGCACTGGTTTCGATGTACGACGCGCTCAAGCGAGCGGATGCTTCTAATGCCGTGCCGATTATCGGGGCCGTGTCTGCTCTGTCGTCATTTGGATTGAGTTATCTTTTTCTCGACGCAGCATTGCATGACAACTTCATCATCGGCGTTATCTTGCTCTCCGTCGGAACCATGCTGGTCGCACAAACGCTTCCAAAAATAGATGTTGTACTGCATGTATTTCACAGCGGACTCTTCTTTGCGTTACATTATGTCACCATGAAAGCCTTGTTTGTCGAAACGGGGTTTGATAATGGATTCTTCTGGTCGCGAGCAGCTTTTGTTCTGTTCACGTTATCACTATTGCTCGTGCCGGCATACTACAAAAAGATTCGTGCGCAAACGTCGGAGACTACAAAAAAAGCAGGATTTATTGTGCTGGCAGCGAAGCTCTTGGCGGGGATTGCTGCTTTCATGCTCTTAAAAGCAACGGATCTAGGTGAAGTATCAGTGGTACAAGCACTTGATGGTCTGCGATTTGTGTTTATTTTGTTGATTTCAGCCATTTTTGCTCATTGGTTGCCCGAAGCAGCAGTCGATCGAGATATGCGGCCAAAGGTATTCTTTCGGAAAATGCTCTACGTAGTAGTGATTTTGGTAGGATATTTCGTGCTGTTTGCGTGATACACTTTTAATATATATTTATGTTGAAGAAGCTCTTGTATGTTTTGATTGGTCTGTTGACAGTGACTATACTCACAGTAGTTTTGCTTGCTCAAAAAGACAAACCGCAGGAAATACAGTACGGCATGTCATTCAATACGGTGTACGCTCGCGAACTCGGCTTAGACTGGAAAGAAACGTATGACGCAATTGTAGATGACTTGGGTGTGCGTAAATTGCGACTTGCAGCACACTGGCCGATGGTGGAGCCAGCTCAAAACATCTACAACTTTGAGGAGCTCGATTACCAGATTGATAAGGCTGAGGCCGCCGGCGCTGAGGTGATTTTAGCGGTTGGCAGACGGTTGCCGCGGTGGCCAGAATGTCATGTGCCGGCGTGGGTGAAAGATATGCCCCAAGAGCAACAAGACGCGGCCCAGCTACAGATGGTAGAGCAGGTCGTTGAGCGCTATAAAGATAACCCAGCTGTAGTGACGTGGCAGGTAGAAAATGAACCATTCTTGAAAGTTTTTGCCTTCGAGCACTGTGGTGAGCACAACGTCGACGTATTAGAGAAAGAAATTGCCCTGGTAAAGAAACTTGACCCGACCCGACCAATTCTGGTAACTGACAGTGGTAACTTGGGTACCTGGCGCGGGGCGTACTCCAGAGGAGATATGTTTGGCACGAGCGTGTACGTGCATTTCTGGAATCCTGAGTTGGGACAGTTCAAAACCGTCCTTCCTCCGTGGGTATATAGAGTGAAAGACAATCTAATGGGCGTGCTCTATGGCGATAAACCAACGGTGCTGATTGAGCTTGCCGCCGAACCGTGGCTGTTGGAACCAATTACGCAAGTCCCGCTAGAGACTCAATTTACCCGCATGAATCTAGAAAAATTCGAGGACATTTTAGAATATGCAGAGAAGACTCGTTTTGAAGAGCAATATCTCTGGGGCGCCGAGTGGTGGTACTGGCTCAAATTGCAAGACAAACCAGAAATGTGGAATCGCGGCCAAAAACTCTACTTGAAAGAGTAATAGTGAGTGTTCGTAATAAATAGTATCTATCTATGCAGCAACCAGCCTCAGTAGCAAAAACTGTCATATTAAGCAGCGTCCTCACCACACTGATTCTTGGTGTTACCGGCTATACATTGAGAAGTCCGTTGGCGGCGTACGTGCTGTCGACTCAAAACGCACCAGTAAACTCTCCTGATATTGAAATTCCACTTTCAGTAGAAGACAAAGTGGTGCAGAGTGTTGCCCGAGTAAATCCGGCGGTAGTGTCTGTCTTGGTCACAAAAGATGTTCCTGTCTATGAGCAGTATTATCAATCGTACAACCCTTTTGGGCTCTACGGTGGATTTTCTGTACCCCGGATACGTGAAAACGGCACGCAGGAGCAAGAGGTCGGTGGTGGCTCCGGATTTATTGTGAGTAATGACGGCATGATAGTGACCAATCGTCACGTGGTGAGCGACCTGGATGCGCGATATTCAGTGTTGCTGAATGACGGAACTGCCTACGACGTTACTGTTTTGGCGCGCGATGCCCAACTAGACGTTGCCATTCTCCAAATCAGTGAACCGCTAAAAAAGTCGTTACCATTTGTATCGTTCGGAGATTCTCAGTCATTACGCCTGGGAGAAACGGTGATAGCAATTGGCAATGCGCTCGCTGAATTTAGAAATTCAGTCTCCGTAGGAGTCGTCTCCGGTGTCGCGCGCTCCATTGTGGCTAGTGATGGGATGGGCGGAAGTGAGCAGCTCAATCAAGTGATTCAAACTGACGCCGCCATCAACCCGGGTAATTCCGGGGGGCCGCTACTGAATGTTGACGGGGAAGTGATTGGAGTAAACGTGGCTGTTTCCCGGGGAGCTGACAACATTAGTTTTGCTCTGCCCGCACAGGTAGTAAAACAAGTGGTGGATTCAGTGCGCGAATACGGAGAGATAGTGCGTCCCTACCTAGGGGTGCGTTACGTCATGCTCAACGAGCAGATAGCAGAGGCGAACAGCCTCGACTATGCCTATGGGGCTCTCGTGTTGTCAGGAGACAGTCCGGATGAAGCAGCGGTTATCTTAGGTTCTCCAGCCGATAAAGCGAATATTTCTGAAAACACCATCATCCTTTCTATTGATGGTGAAGAACTCAGGGGTGACGATTTGGCCACCGTATTACGCGAGAAAAACGTAGGAGATGAAATAGTGCTGGTTGTAGAACAAGACGGGGAAGTGCAGACGGTGCGCGTTGTCTTAGAGAAATTTGCCAATTAAAAACGGATAGCAAAATACGTTGATTACGAAGCGAGAACGGGCCCCGAGCCTGCTACACTATAGGTGAGTAACAAATATATGAGTTTTTTTAGATTTGCATTCTCATTCTTGTATCAACGCAATTGGCATACGGGAAAGAAAGAATTATCTCGACCGCGAGTAGCGGTGTTTTGTGGAGGATTACTCTTACTACTCCTCGCTTTGATAATCATTAACTTTTTGCAAGCTCCCCTTGAATACTCAAGAACATGAAAAAGTATCTGATTGTTTCCGCGGTCTTTTTTGTTTGTGCGGGATTGGCGACTGTGCTCGTATATGTGTATATTTTTAAGTTAAACAGCACCACTATCGGCTAAGATAGCTTTGCACCAAAGCCGAAAGTCGTATATTATAAGCCGTAACTTCACCTATGTCTGTATTTGCTAGATTCCGAGCCGTCCCAGATAAAGACAAAGCGTCTCTCATTCGAAAATTAGTTGAAAATGGTACTCCCGATTTCGATTATTTCTACTTGGTCGGATTGTCCACTCTCATGGCCACACTCGGGCTACTGCTTGATAGTAGTTCTATTGTGATTGGGAGTATGCTTATCGCACCACTGATGTACCCTATTTTAGGAGTCTCTTTAGGGCTAGTCATGATGAATACGGACATTAATGTGATGTCTCGAGCGCTGACTACACTCTCAAAATCACTCGCTGTGGGATTGGGTTTATCGGTTTTGGCAGCTTTTTTCTTTGGTGATGCAACGGCGTACCAAACAGCAGAAGTAATGGCTCGTACGGTCCCGAGCCACTTGCACCTCATGGTTGCGCTCGCTGCGGGAGCAGCGGTATCGTACATGCTCGCTCGTCCGGAATGGGGAGACGCTTTACCTGGAGTGGCGATTGCGGTGGCGTTGATTCCACCACTTGCTACAATGGGCATAGGTGTTGCTCATCTGGATATGCTCATAATAAAAGGTGCTGCACTGATTTTATTCTTGAACCTGATAGGAATCATCGCAGTCGCAGTAATCATTTTCCTCTTAATGAATTTGTCGGAAAAAGAAAATATTGCGAAATCAACGATAAAACGGGAGCAAGAAAAGATTGAAGATGAAAACAGGACTATTGCAGAAGTGTCAGAACAAATTTCAGATTTACCAACGGAAAAAAGAAAAGTAATCAAAGAAGATATTGTCGTATGACGTACTCACCAAAGCTTACACTGGGTTATATAATAGCTATCATTCTCTGCGTGATGATATTAGGGATGCAAAGTGCACACGCGAGCTCTGTCATTCGTACTGGCGACGCGGTCTCAGTGGGAGGAGATCAGCTGATAGAAGGAGATTTTTATTCAGTTACTGGTAAGCTAAATCTGTCTGGTACGGTGCAGGGCGATGCTGTGGTGGTGAGTTCACAAGTCACCGTCAATGGAAGTGTCGAAGAAGATGCCGTCTTGTTCGGGGGAACAGTAGATGTCTACGGAACTATCGGCGACGACCTGCGAGTGGTTGCAGGGGAAACCACGATAGCCGAGCCGGTTATGGGAGATCTGTTGGTCGTCGGCGGTGTGTTGACTATCCTTTCCAGCGCTTCAGTCGCTGGCGATGTTATTCTCGCTACTGGGCAAGCCACTATCGAAGGTTCTGTCGGCGGTGATATCCTTGGCTGGAGTGACAACTTACGAATTGACGCCCCGGTAGCAGGCGATGTGTCAGTCACCGTCAACGAGCTTACTTTGGGAGACCAGGCAAATATCACTGGTTCAGTGCAATATGTCAGCCGAGAGCTGCTGGTGCAAGCACAAGGGGCTACTGTCGAAGGGGATTTAGTTCGCAACGACCCGGTAGTACCAGCGGTAGACGCTTCTATGAGTGCTGCTTTGATTCCTGTGTTGGTCATCCTATTCTCTGTTTTGGCGTGGTACCTGATTTCTCGCAAATCTCTGACCGCTGTAACCAATAAAGCTTTGAGTAAAAGTTTCCGACCAGCCTTGTTTGGGTTTGCGTCAGTGATACTGGTCCCTTTTGCGATAGTTGTTCTCACTGCCAGCGTTATTGGAACCTTGGTGGGCGTTACTCTGTTTTTCCTCTACGCACTTTTGCTGATGCTCGCTTTTATAGCAATGCCAGCTGTGTTCGGACAGGCGATTATGAAGCTCTTAAAACGATCAACCAAGGAGCTGACACTAGGAGCATTGGTAGTTGGAGTGTTTGCAGTGACGGTGTTCGCTGTTGTACCAATTATCGGAGCGCTACTGTTGGTCGGTGCCGTAGTATTGGCGGTTGGTGCCATGGCTGATATGCTCGTTCGTTCAACCTTGAAATAATCTGATTATGTATACCGCCTTGGTTGAGGTACTCAAGGACCTCTGGGCGTTTGCAGCTGCAAAGAAACCCGTTTCCAAAGCGTCTGAGAGTACGCTACTGCAATTTGAGAAAAACTCAGAGCAAGTTCAATCACAGTATTCACAACCGCCAAAGGAAAGCTATTTTTTGGAGAGTAGAGTGGGTTATGTTACCCAGTCGCACGTTGCATGCCTGCAAATGGCGCAAAATACATTTGATACCCTCAGAGGAGTGTTTCAATATGGTGATGTGGTAAAAGTGATTCGACAAAAAGACACCTGGTCTTTTGTGGAATCAGCAGCTCTGCAGGGTTGGGTCGAGTCAAAATATCTGACCGACGATAAGAATGAAGTGTTTCCGATACTACAGAGTAACCAGGTGTATGATGCAGATAACACAGAAACCAAAAAACTCAGGCAATATCTCAACGATGAGTTATTAGGCGGGCAGCTACGGATGCATCTGCAGCCTGCAGAATTTATCCTGTACCAGCTAAAAAAACTCGGGCCTAATGTGGTGTGGCCGCTTGAACGACCGCGTTTGCCGGGAATGTGGCAGTCCATCCTGAGCGGAAAAAAAGGAGTGTCGCTCGGGCGAGAACCAAAGACGAGTTCGGTATTGGAGTATAATGGAGACACGCAACAATTTTTGGCCTTTGTTGAATCTGTCACTCCTGATAATTCGATTATTATTTCCTGTGTCGGTCGCCAAAAAGCTGGAGAGTATGAGCAGCAAGAGTTCACGAGTGCTCAGTGGCGAGTATGGAGGCCAGTGTTTATATCCTTTACGTAAAATATGAAAAAAACACCAGTAGCTTGCTTTGATGTTGACGGAACGATTTTTCGCTCTAGCTTTTTGATTGAGCTCGTAGAGCAGTTTATTAAAGAAGGGGTGTTCCCAATAGAAGCAAAAGATGACTACAGTAGACAGTACCAAGCCTGGCAAGCGCGAGAGGGAACCTATGAAGTTTACCTCAATGCGTTAATTGCTTCTTTTGTAGCCAACCTCAAAGGTGTTCACTATGGCGAGCTGGCTGATATCGGACGGCGGGTTGTGGCAGTACAGAGTAAGCATGTCTATCGATACACGAGAGATTTGTTGATGGAGCTCAAGCGTCAAGGCTACTACACGATTGCGATATCACAATCTCCCAAGACTATCCTCGATGAATTTTGTGCTCAATACGGGTTTGATAAAGTATATGGTCGGATGTACGAAATAGGTCCCCAAGACAGATTCACTGGCGTATGTATAGACGAGCATTTGATTCAAAACAAGGCCAATATTCTCAAACGAGTATTTGAACGCCAGCCAGAGTTAGACACCGATCATTCCATCGCCGTGGGAGACACTGAAGGGGACATCCCGTTGCTGGAGGTAGTTAGTAGACCTATTTGTTTTAATCCCAACCAACAGCTGTATTCCTACGCCAAGCGAATGAACTGGGAAGTAATAGTGGAGCGGAAAGACGTGATGTACACGATTCAATAAAGAGTGCGCGCTGAGCGTGAAATGAGTACTGCACCAACGGTCTGATTTTGTTATACTATTAACCATGAAAAATAAACTGAAACGTGACGAAGAACAAGCCATCGTCGCCGGAGTGCTGGCTGGAATGGCCAAATATTTTAATCAAGATCCTGCTTTGTTCCGCGTCGCTGCGATTGTATTGCTTATACTCACCGGGATTTTTCCAGGTCTACTTATTTATTTAGGCGCGTGGCTGGTGATGCCCAAACACACTACAAAACAACAGCCGGCCGACTACGAAGTCTCTGAGTAATTATGAATGTGCATCCTGACCGAATGCGGAATCTCAATGATTGTCCCGCTCTAGAGTCTGGTGCGGTGGTGTATTGGATGCAGCGAGACCAAAGAGCGCAGGATAACTGGGCACTTTTATATGCTCAAGAAACAGCCAAGGCGCGCGGGGTGCAACTGGCTGTAGTGTTCAATCTGGTACACAACTTTGGTGATGCGAGTTTTCGTCACTACGACTTTATGTTGCGAGGACTGGAAAAGACTGTCGCTGAACTTGATGAAAAACAGATTCCATTTGTGCTATTGCGCGGAGACCCAAAAGAGACAATAGTAAGTTTTGTAGAACAATATGCAGTAGGTGAGCTGGTATGTGATTTCAATCCTTTGCGATTTACCAGAGAGTGGCGTAAGAGCGTAGCCGAAACGCTCTCGGTCAAAATGACTGAGGTCGATGCTCATAATATTGTTCCGTGCTGGAAAGCCAGCGATAAACAGGAGTACGCCGCCTACACCTTTCGACCCAAGATTCATAAACAATTAAAGGATTATTTGACCGACTTTCCTAGTTTGAAGGCCCAGACACAGTCGGGAAAAATAGCAGCCTCCAATCCAGACTGGGAGATGCTACGGGAAAACGTCCAAGCAGACAGAACGGTACCGCCAGTAGATTGGCTCACACCGGGTACGCAGGCAGCGAAGAAGCGCGCCCAAGCGTTTGTTTCTCAGCAGCTAGAGCAATACAATACAAACCGAAATGACCCCAACTTGCAGGGAGTATCTCACTTATCGGCGTTTCTGCACTTTGGACAGCTGTCCGCCCAGTGGCTGGCGCACCAAGTGAACAGTGCAACTGATACCAGTCGAGAGAGTCGAGATACCTATCTGGAAGAACTGATTGTGCGTCGTGAACTCACCGACAACTTCTGTTTTTATAATGCCGATTACGACAAAGTTGCTGGTGCCCATGCCTGGGCGCAGAAAACTATTTCACAACACGCGCAAGACTCGCGAGAATATACCTATCAACGGAAAGAACTGGAAACAGCAGACACTCATGATGAACTGTGGAATGCCATGCAAATACAAATGGTAACGACCGGAAAAATGCACGGCTGGTGCCGTATGTACTGGGCAAAAAAAATCTTGGAGTGGAGCGACAACACTCAAATGGCAGTCGATAGAGCGCTCTATCTCAACGATAAATATGAACTCGATGGCAACGACCCCAACGGCGTGGTGGGAGTCATGTGGTCTATCTGTGGGGTACACGATCGGGCGTGGACCGAAAGACCAATCTTTGGAAAGATTCGCTACATGAATTTTAATGGAGCCAAACGCAAGTTTGATGTGCAAGCGTACGTAGATAGGTATGCTGCGGATAAATCGTTGTTTGATGAATAAAAAAGAACAGCATTTTGTAGATACAGTTTGGGAATATTACAAACAGTCAGGCCGGCATCAGCTACCCTGGCGGCAAACCCAAAATCCCTACTACATCTTAGTGTCTGAACTGATGTTGCAGCAGACTCAAGTACAGCGGGTTGTTCCGAAATACCAAACGTTTATCAAGCGGTGGCCAACGGTGCAAAAACTCGCCCAAGCTCCACAAGGCGCGGTTTTGACTGCCTGGCAAGGTCTGGGGTACAACCGGCGAGCCAAATTTCTCCACCAGTGTGCCAAAACAATTGTGGCAAAGCCAGCTGGCGTCTTTCCTACGAGTCGAAAAGAACTAGAATCGCTACCCGGAGTTGGTCCTTATACTGCCGGGGCCATCCTCGCGTTTGCGTACAATACACCTGTCATTCTGATTGAAACAAACGTCAGACGGGTGTATTTACACCACTTTTTTCGCACGAAAGACCAGGTGTCAGACGCAGCCCTGTATCCTTATTTAGAAAAAACTCTCCCTCCCCAGAGAACCAAAGAATGGTATTCAGCCTTGATGGACTATGGTTCACACCTCAAGCAGACCATCAGTAATCCAAACCAACGCAGTGCTCACTACGCAAAACAGCCCAGGTTCAAAGGGAGCGATCGAGAAATCCGTGGAGCGATACTCAAAGTCTTGGCTCGTTCTCATTTGACTGGGCCGCAGATACATGCCCAGTTTAACGGGTTTGAGTCAGCTCGGATAGACTGCCAACTATTGAACTTGCGCAATGAGGGTTTGGTGCAACAGACAGGGAGCACGTATTCACTGTGATTACTTACTGTCCTGAATACCCATGGTGAAGAACATTGCGGGAATCATCATAAACGCCAAGACAATAAAGAGCAGATTGAACGGCAGGTAGAGTAAAGTCAGGCTGGCAATGAGCGCGCCAATTACATACGAGAGGGGGCGAGTGATGCGGAAAAAGCTGATGATTTGTGCATCACTACTTTTTGTTTGCTTGAAGAAGTAGCTTTCGGTAGTCACTTCCACAAAGCTGGCTCCTACGCGGGTGGTAAATAGGATTATTGCCCACGTCAAGACACTCGACTCCGTCACAAACGCTATCCAGGATGATGAGATAGCAATCACCAAAAAACCAAAGCCCATCATCTCTTTTTCTCCAATATATTTATCGGCTATAACGCCAATAGGATACTCCAGTAGGACATATGCTAACTGAGCAAAAAACATGACCAGACCAAATTCTGCCCAGGAGAGACCAATCGTACCAGTGAGATACAGCGGGACATAGACCACCATAAACATAAAAAACATTTGCAGTATAAAGTGAGCCAAGAACACAAACCTGATATTTTTTCGCTGCCAAAAACTAGCAATGGCGGCAAATAAATCAATCTCATCGTACTCTGGATCCGAAAAGTCTTTAAAGAAATAGAGGAGTAGCCCTATGATAGGTAGGATAGTAATAGCACTGACGAGGTAGGCGTAGAAGAAACTGCCAGTGCCATCGTCTACTAACAAACCACTGGCCAGAGGAGCTAACGCACCAACCAAACTTGCCAACATAAGCAGAAGACCACGCTTGGAACCAGTCGATTCTTCACTTTCCCCAATTTGTTGTTCCATGAACACATCGATATTGAAAAAGGTTATCGGCAGTGTGATGAGGTGTATAAGAAATAAGGGTATAGCTACCCTCAGACTTTCGGCAAACGCCATGCCAGATATTGCTATAAAGTTTAAGCAGAGTAAGCCGAAGGTGAGTTTAAAATTACCGATTTTGTGCAATACCCGAGAAATGAACAAAAATATCAGCACACTCAAGGCTGAGCCAACAGTGTAAATAGTACCTACTGCCGCAGGAGAAACGAATTGTCCGAGAAATGAAGAGTTGATGTACGCCACTAAAAACGCGTGAAATATCAATAGCAACGTCGCCATATACAGCGGTATTAAGTGCCGCCTTGGTTTGCCTCGAAGATGAACACTGTGAGTCGCGCGCGGCATAGTCACTGTATTATAACTGCTTTAGACTAGGTTAAAGCGGCGCTGTAAACAGTAAAAAGCGCCGCCCAAAAGAAAGGGTCAGCGCTTGGTACTGTTTGAGAAGAGTGACTACACTCCAATCAACACTGGGATAACCATTGGATTCTTCTGGGTTTTTTGCAGTAAGAACCCGCTCACTACGTCAGCCAGGTCGTCTTTAACGAGTTCTAGATCAATTGGGTTCATTCGTTCCGTTTGTTTCTCCACGGTTCTTTTAATCAGTACTCGTGCTTCGGAGAGGAGTTGTTGGTTTTCTCGTAAATACACAAACCCACGAGAGATAATGTCTGGAGATTTTCGGAGCTTGCCGGTCTTGGCGTTGACTGTAGCAATAATCACGAACATGCCATCTTCAGCCAAGCTCAGTCGGTCTCGCAGAACCACCTCCTGTCTCGCTCCAACGGTGAAGCCGTCTACCAAGACTGATTCGGTCGGTGCGCTCATTGGGAGCTTTTTCATTTCGGTGCCGTTGGTGATTTCTAGGATGTTTCCGTTATCACACACAGCGACGTTGTCGCGCGGGAATCCATTTTCTACCGCTGCCCACATGTGGTTTTTGAGGTGGTAGTGGTGTCCGTGGACTGGAATCAAGAACTTTGGCTTGAGCGTTTGATGTATCCATACTAGTTCGCCCGCGTTTCCGTGTCCAGAAGAGTGTACATGCGACCCTTGATAGTTGACTACTTTGACGTTCTTTCGGTAGATATTGTCTTTAAGATTCTGTACCGCTATTTCGTTTCCAGGAATCACTGAAGAAGACAGGACGATGGTGTCTCGTTCAGTCAACGTAATAAACTTGTGTTTATCAGTTGCCATCCGCATAAGAGCGGCAAATTGTTCGCCCTGAGCACCAGTGGAAAGCACGACAATCTTGTCTGCCGGGTAGTCCCCAATATCGTGAGCAGTAATAAAGACTTTCGGGTCAACTTCTAGCAACTTTGCTTGTAGAGCGATTTCGATGTTGGTCTTGATACTTCGCCCTTCCATGATGACTTTCTTGCCCATTGCCTCACACACTTTGATGATGCTGATGAGTCGGTCGAACTGTGAAGCGAAAGTACCGATGACCAGGCGCCCCGTTGAGTCTTTAATAATTTTTTCTAGGGTGTCGAATACCATGCTTTCGGAGGCTGAGAACCCTACCCGGTCAGCATTCGTAGAGTCGCACAACAAGGCAAGGTTATTATTGAGTCCAATTTTTTCCCAAGATGATCGTTCTTCAACTACGACTTCACCATTCTCGTGTACGAGCTTGATATCTCCAGTTACTACAACGTCGCCGTGTTTTGTTTCTATACACACACCCATCGCGTCTGGAATCGAGTGAGTCACAGGGAAGGTTTTGATGTTCGTCTTCCCAACGGTAAAGCTCTCGCCTTCTTTAATCACGTGCATATCCACTGGATCCATTTGCGGAAATTCTTCTTGGCGCTTGAGAATCATCAGTGAGGTCAGATACTGAGTGTAAATTGGGGGATTGCCAATTCGCTCCATGATGAAGGGAATTCCTCCAATGTGGTCAAGGTGACCGTGAGTCACCACCAGGGCTCGAATTTTATGTTTTCGCTCTTCAAGATATTGTGTGTTGGGCAAGATGTAGTTGATACCCGGAGCGTTACTTCCTTCAGACACAAATTGGAAACCAGCGTCCACGACAATAATGTCATCTTTGGTTTCAATGATGTTCATGTTTCGCCCAATTTGCTCGACTCCCGAGAGCGGAATAATTCGCACCACGTTTTCGTCGGTAATTTCCGGGATTTTTGGTCCCTTGGTTTCCGTGCTAAGTCGGTGGGTCAGTGCTGGTGCTTTGTCAGGCCTTCGGCGGAATTGGTTGTTTCGACGCTTTGGCTTGCGGGTATTTCCGCCTCCCGGCTTACCTCCTTGTCCAGGGCGTCCGCCACCTTGTGGCCGATTTCCTCCTCCTTGTCCGGAACGGCGTGGTCCTTGACTATTTCCATTCTGAGCTGGTCTAGGTCCGCGTCCGGCCGCACCTGGTCCCGGTCTTCGTGCATAATTTCGCTTGGCTGGGCGACGATTGTTTGATTGACCTTCGCCTCCCGGTGTTTGTTGTACTTCGTTCATATAATTTCTGTTATGTTCGGTAAATTATTAATTAATATCAAAATTGACCTGCGGTCATTCCAAGTCTGATTGGAAAATTGGCCAAAGCGATTCACTTTCCGTATGCCAGTCAGCAATCGTGGTCAATCTATCAGCAGGTTGCCCAAGGGCGTTCATCGGGCTTATGGTGATGTTTGAGCGTACTAAATAAGAAAGCGTTGGTTGAAACAAAAAGATGGCAGGCATTTCGTCGGCAATGATTTGACTTGCCTCGGCTAAGTATTCTTGCCGTGCTGCAGAATCTTGCTCGGTACGCGCTTTCTCTAGCAGACCATCTACGGTCAGGTTGGTGTATTCAGCGATGTTTAGTCCAGGATCGTTTCGTTGTGACGAGTGCCAGAAGGGGTAGAGGTCTTGCGTGCGGTTCATATCTAGACCAAAGAGTAGCGCTTGAAAATCTCGAGTACGAATCACCGACTGGACTAAACCAGTTTGCTCAAATTGTTCGATAGTTACTTCAACTCCAATAGCCTGCCATTGTTTGGCCACGGCTTCTACAAGCGAAGCAAACAAAGGGCTGTTGCTTGTGCGTAAGGTGATACTCAGCGTAACAGGACCTCCGTCTATTTGCTTTTCCCATAACCCAAGATTGTTTTCGAGCCAACCACCGGCTTCGAGTGTTTCGATGGCCGCTGCTTTGTTACTCAGTTTAACTTGCTCTTCTGTACCTTCTTCTGATTCTAGCGTAGTCGTAGCGAAAGTGGTAGGTGTCTCTATGGGGACTCCGTGCCCAGAGAGGGTTTCTTCAATCAGTGCATCTCGATTGATGGCCATTGTCAATGCGCTGCGAGCAGCCTCGTCTCGTAATACGCTGGAGCGATTTTGGTTAAAGAAAATACCAAAGGTTCGTGGCAGTGGTTGTTCAAACACAGAAATGTCTTTTGTCGTTGCTGCAGCGATGTTTTCATTTGAGATATACGCAGTCGCGTCAATGTCTTTCTCAGAAAAAGCCTCAACTAAACTACTCTCGTTTTGAAAAAAACGGAGTTCTATTGCATCAAACTTGGGCTGGAGATCATTTTTTCGAAAAGCTTCTAACCTATAACGATTGATGATGCCAGTGGCATCTCTTTGACCCGCGATTACCTCAAACGGACCGGAACCAATTGGTTCCGTATTGAGTTGACTAAATGGCATCTGGCTAATGCTAAGTTTGCTCCACACGTGGGCGGGCATAATGCCCAGGGTAAAGTTTTCTATAAACGGTGCGTAGGCTTCTTCGAGAATGATATTTAGTTCGTACTCGTTTATTTCTTCTATCAGAACGTCAGTCCAGTTACCACGCAATGGACTTTTCAGGTCGGGGTCTTGAATGAGTTGGATAGTATAAGCAACGTCGTAAGCGGTCAGCGGAGTTCCATCATGAAACTGGATGTCTTTTTTTAACACTATGTTGTACGTAAGTCCGTCTTCTGAGGCAGTGACGGACTCAGCGACGTCATTCGTCAAGTTACCATCTGCTCCAATCTTAAGGAGCCCACGATATACCAGGGCAGACACGTCTTGGTCAGCTCGGGTAAGCGCTAAGGCGGGATTTACAAAGCGTGGAGTGCCAATAATACCCTCGGAAAAGGTGCCGCCGCTGGTAGGAGTGAGAACCGAGTATTTGTCATTCAAGGCAAAAAGCAAAAAGATAAACCCGGCGATGACAGCGAAAAAAACCAGGCGAAGAATAAATCTATCGCTTGCCGGTACTGACTCGATATAGCCAATTAGGCGGTCGAGAAAACGAGGGGTGGAGAATTTCTTGTCCATATTATTCTAAGTGTATAGTTAAATAACAGACCAGCGCGCGAGCACAAAGTAAATGAGCTACCCTTGGGGATAGCTGAATTACGCCAAAACGTTGAGGAATGTAGCGAATACAAAGAGAACTGCGATTCCGATTGATAATCGAAAGAGAAATTCTTCTGCTCCACGACGTTTGTTAAACGAAGCGCTAAAGTTGTCACCACCGAAGGCACCTCCCAAACTCGAACCTCGCTGCTGCAATAAAATCACTGCGACGAGTAAGATGGAGAGGATTATCTGGATGTATGGCAGTGCGGGAAGCACTGAGTCGATAATATTCATGCCTCACGAGAATACCAGAAAGGCAGGTGAGTGGCAAGGGGAAAGAGGGAGTAATGAGATAATATGGATTGGGGATTGGTATGATTTGTTACGTCTTACGTCTTACGTCTTATGCTACTTGCTACGTTGCGTTAATCTACGTTACGCTCATCTACGTTGCGTTAATCTACGTTAGAGTTGGAGTTCCTGTTCCAGGAATTCGCCCTAGGGTAGGGGCGAATTCGGAACTAAATTCAAAATACGCCCTTTGGGCGTTTT
>Ga0136590_1000338_pt1 | contig 21796 bp, 20 predicted proteins | sample AntRauMFilla3765_FD_104934 | JGI IMG/M metagenome (GOLD analysis project Ga0136590, IMG submission 104934) | Saline lake microbial communities from Rauer Islands, Antarctica - Metagenome Filla 3 #765 | ecosystem: Environmental > Aquatic > Non-marine Saline and Alkaline > Saline | place... | reverse complement strand
TGGAGGGCGTTCCGGGATTTGCGTTGGTTTGTTCAATTTTCGGCCCAAAGAGAGCTGCGGAAGTATTGTAATAAGCAGTGCCCAAAACAAGGGATTGTTCAACGTAAGAACCATCTACAATTAAAATATAAGCCCTCAATATACCGGTACCGGATTCGGTAAATTGATCGCGATGCTGGTTTTCAAGTTCTTTAAGGTTACCGGTTGCATAAGACTCTTGCCCTCCTGAAGGTATTTGAGAGGGGGTATTTATAGTAATTGCCTCTTTATTTAATCGCCGCAAAAAAAAAGCGGCAAGGCTGTCCAAGGCCTCTGCTCGGGGCTCTTGGCCGGGCATATAGTCTACTTCAACCTGAAGTTGGGAGAAAGGATTATTAGTCAAAAAAGCACCAACAGAAGTTCCGGGCACTTGCTGACTGTCAAAATTGGCTTGTTCGGGGGAATCGGGGTTAGTGGAAGAATCTACGCATGCAGAAAAAAGAAATAACGAAGCAAAAAGCAGACAAACGGGAATTTTTTTTCTTGATGGAACCATAGTGGTAAACTTGAGTGAGCTTTTTTTTGTAGAGCAAAATATAATCAAATAATATCTTAAAGACGTACCAATTTGATGTTCAATAAGATTGACATTCAAAGTTATCAATAAGTATGGATAGGATAAGGAGGTTTTGCTATGCTCCACCGTTTGCTTGCAGGTCCTCAATGCAAAACTGCTCCAGATCGGGTACCGAGCCGGTGAAGTTTTGGAAAAAATTGGTGGTTTCGACCTCCGCCTCCATCAGGCAGCCGTCGGTGGTACAGTGCGCGCCCTGTTCCTGGTGATCTGATTGGATAGGCGTTCCATTGCCGACCAGCCCCATATTATGACCGAATTCATGGCGCAGCACGGTTGCTTCAACCTGCGTGCGCGAAGGTTGCGCAACGCCTCCGCTTATGTTATCAACGGTTTCTCCGAACAGGGCCATGGAGGTGTTAAAATAAGCAATGCCCAGCACGTTCGATTGATCTGACTGACCGTCAACAATTATAAAATAAGCATTTAAAGTATTGCCTGAGGCATCGGTAAAGGTATTGCGATTTTCCTCTTCGAGGTTGCGAATGTCTTCGGTGGTGTAGGCATTTTGGCCTTCCGCCGGAATAGCCGAGGTGCTGATGTTTATCTGTGATTTGTTGAGACGAGCTTCAAGAAACGATTGGAGGCTATTCAGTGCATCCTGGGTGGGCTGGAACCCTTCCATGTAGTCAATTTCAATATCAAGCCGCGTAAAATCCTCATCATTCAAGAAAGCGCGGGCGGATTCGCCGGGAGCGTTTTGGTTGTTAAACTCATCGCCATTTCCGTTGCCCGGTCCGGTGGATGAATCAGAACAGCCGAACAAGATTAAAGAACATGCAAAAAACAAAATTTTGTAGCAGTTAGAGAGTTTCATAACGGTTTTTAGGTTTGTGATCATTAATTTCGAGTATATTAAGTGGAAAACAGCTTTAGTTGTTCCATGGCAAATAATATACGAGATAAGCAGAAGTCAGTTCTTGGATGGGATAAAGAACAAGGGGAGGATGCTAATTTTTAAAGGAGCGTAAAAAACGACCGTGCCTTTAGTGATAGGTTTAGAATGGACAACTGAAAATGGTAGTTTAATCTTTCTTGTAAGCTGCTATTCTCTCTTCCGGACTTGTTGGCAATGGAGTTAATTTTTTTAAGCCCTCGGTTTCCTCAAAGATTTTATACCAGTTATTGTAGATGACGGTTGCTCTTTTATACACGTATTTCAGATTGCCATCGCTGATGGGTGAGATTTTGGAATATTCTTCTAATCGCTTTTCATAACTTTTTGTTAAGCGATTCAATACTTCAAGATCTTTAGGGACCGTTTTGTAATGAGTATTGTAATAAGAATTTATTCTACCTTCTGGACTGGGTGGCGGCGGCGGGAGTTTTTTTATATTCTTGTCCTCATACTGGTTAGACCAGTTGTCATATATAGTTATAAATTCACTATGTATTTTTTCCATTTGGTCAACATTTTCTCGGACCGGTTTGATGTCCAGGTATTGGCCAATGAGTGCAACATATTTTTCCCTAATCTGATCTAAATTTGTGGTATCCTTTTTAACGGGTTTTGGTGGCGCAGGAGGTTCTTCAGAGCCTGTGTTTATCCTTTTATCCGGGCTTAAAGGCTTGGGCGGTGGCGGCGGTGGATTTTTCGGGTCGATCTTCTTTTCCAGCTTATCCACTTCCTTATACAGTATTAAAACCTTTTCATAAGAAGCTTCGAGTTTATCCCTGTTTCTTTCCATGGGCTTGATGCTTGAATAATAACTTGTCTGCTCGCTGTATGAATCGGTCAGAGCTTGTAAAGCCTCTTCGGGACTTAATGAAACAGATAATGGAGGCGGCGGAGGCGGTACTTTAACATTCAGTTCCCGTTGGATTTTGGTGACCAGACGGTTCAAGTCTTCTTTTTCGTTGTCTGATAATTCGTCCACCGAGTACATCTTAGCCTCAACAGCCTCCATCAATTCCGTAATGGACATGCTGCTAACATCTTGGGCCGTAATGGTTCGTGTGCTGAATGCAAAGATCAGACCGGCTAAAACCGGAATCAGCGCCAGTTGTTTGGATACGGTGCGTAGTCGGGTGGATTTTTTTGTCATCATAATAAATCGTTTTTTTGTTATGGAGAAATGGATGCTGCTGGCCAGCGTGTGTGGAGCATCGCCGGAGTTAATTTTCAGCAGCAGTTTTTGGTAGGCCGATACATCGTTTGAAGCGGCAATAACCGATTCATCAGCCAGGAATTCATGGTTCATTTGTATCGCTTTTTTATAAAAGTACAGCACCGGGTTGAACCAGAAGACCACTTTGAGTATCTCGATAAATGAGGTGTCAATCGAATGCTTTTGGTGCGCGTGGGTCAGTTCGTGGGTAAAAATGGATTGATCTACACGGCCGGACTCGTACAGCCCCTTATCCACAAAAATGTAGCTGAAAAAACTGTGGGGCACCGAGCATCCCTCCACAAGAATAAGCGTAGCACTTTGATATGAGACCCATGGATTCTGGTTGATTTTTGAATACAAGCGGTAGAGGTTGCCCAAAAGTCGGATCAACAATATGGCCGCCACCAGAAGGTAGAAACGCCACAGTATCACACGGTACGATATTGAAGAGTCGGTGGGGGTATTGACCGTAGGTGCTGGATTTTTGGGTGGCGTGTAAGCAGGTGGCGCGGATGGCTGCCCTGCCAGCCGCTGGTTAATTTCACTGACTTGATTACTCAGCGGTATTTCAGCAGTAATAGTAAAGGTGATGAAAGGCACGCTTAGACTGAATATGAGCCCGAACACCAGAAAATAGCGGTTGAACCGGTGCATCTTTTCGCGCTCAAGAAACAAGTAATACACCGCTAAAAGTAATAGCATACACCCGGCCGATTTGAGGATGTAAGCAATCATTGGTCCTTTTTTTGAATTTCTTTTTCAATGATTTCTTTCAACTCTTCCAGCTCTTTAGTAGAAAGGTCACCCTCGGAGGCAAAAAAGGAGGCGAACTGGGCGGTGGAGTCATTGAAAAATTTGCCGATAAGCTGACTGAATCGCTCTGAAAAATAATCCGACTTGGCTACCAGCGGGTAATACTCGCGCGAACGACCGCGCTGGTCGTAATCCACAAATCCTTTTTCAATCATGCGTTTAAGCAGGGTTGAAACAGTGGTAGTGGCCGGTTTGGGCTCCGGGTACCGGGCCAGCAGCTCATTAAGAAAGGCCGTATCCAGTTCCCAAAGATACTGCATTAATTTTTCTTCTGATTTTGATAAGGACATATAATTCTACGTTTGTAGTTGTATTTCTACAAATGTAGAATAAAAAAATTAAATCTGCAAAAATTTTTTTAAAATATGGATGTCATCTCGAGTGGAGTGAAACGAAATGAGAGATCTTTGTTTTATTCTTTTGCTTATTAAGACGCTTGGTACCAGAATGAAAACCCCTGAAGGTATTTTCGAGCAAACAGCTTAAATTCAGATGATTATTTGTTCGTTTTTTTAATGTTTATTCATCCATTTTTTGAACGACCAACTCCGAAGGTATCCCTTGGGAAAAACGGATGTAAAAAAGTCGCGAATAAAAGAACTCGAATGACGGCTTATATATTTAGGCTTTTATTCGGCTCCTGCCCGTCATTCTCAAACAGCTTTTCTTCGTTGAACCCCACTCGTTTTGAGCGTTGATAAATAAATTTAGTTGCCTAATTATCAATTCCAGATTCTTAATTCAACAATTTCACCCTTCCACGGATTATTCTTAAATTAGGGCTCCGTTCAAAAAACGGCTTCAATTGAGTTGATGGATTGTCGAATGAAAAGCAGGTATCGACAATGGATCAAATCAATTATTCAACAACCGATAAAAAAGAAAAATCATGGCAAACGAATTTGATATCTGTGTAATAGGCTCCGGTCCTGGTGGATATGTAGCTGCAATCCGTGCAGCGCAATTGGGCTTCAGTACCGCGATTGTGGAAAAACGTCACCTGGGCGGCGTATGCTTAAATATTGGCTGTATTCCAACCAAAGCGTTGTTGCGCTCAGCCGAAGTATATGAAAGCATTGCCCATGCCGATGATTATGGCATCAACGTGGAAGAATACTCGGCCGATTTTGGCGGCATTATTGATCGCAGCCGTAAGGTGGCCAACAAAATGAGCAAGGGCGTACAGTTCTTGATGAAAGCCAACGATATTGAGGTGTTTGAAGGCAAGGGCGTGTTCGAATCAACCGAACAAATAAAAGTAGTTGATGATGACGGTGAAACACAGGATGAGATTAAGGCCGATAAATTCATCATTGCTACGGGCGCACGTCCGCGGCAGCTGCCCGATCTGGAAATTGACGGCGAAAAGATTATTGACTCTGAACGTGCCATGCAGCTCGATAATCAACCCGAAAAAATGGTGGTGATGGGCGCCGGCGCCATTGGCGTTGAATTTGCCTATTTCTATGACTCCATTGGCACCGATGTTACCCTCGTGGAACTTAAAGATTCACTGGTGCCGGTGGAAGATAAAGAGGTGGGTAAAGCGCTGGGCAAGATGTACAAAAAGAAAGGCATGACCATAAAAACCGGCAGCACGGTTGATGGCATTGAAGACGATGGCGATGGGGTGAAAGTGACCATCAAAACGGGTGATGAAACTGAAACGGTTGAAGCGGACGTGCTGCTTTCGGCCGTGGGTGTGGTTGGTAATGTTGAAGATATTGGCCTCGATGAAATTGGCGTGGACCACGAAAACGGCGCCATAAAAATTGATAAGGAAACCCTACAAACAAGTGTGGATAATATTTATGCCATCGGTGATGTGGCCGGCGGACCGTGGTTGGCCCACAAAGCATCGCACGAGGCCACCATCTGTGTGGAAAAGCTGGCGGGCGAAGATCCTATTCCCATGAACTACAATAACATTCCCGGCTGTACGTATTGCGAGCCACAGATTGCTTCCGTTGGTTATACCGAAGAGCAGGCCAAGGAGGAAGGCTACGATATTAAAGTAGGCAAGTTTCCATTCTCGGCCAGCGGTAAAGCCAGCGGACTTGGTCATGAAGAAGGATTCGTGAAAGTCATTTTTGATGAAAAGTACGGCGAATGGCTGGGCTGCCACATGATTGGCGCCCATGTTACGGAACTTATTGCCGAAGCGGTAACCGCGCGCGATCTGGAAACGACGGGTCATGAAATAATCAGTGCTGTGCACCCGCACCCCACGATGAGTGAAGCGGTGATGGAAGCGGCGGCCGAAGCCTATGGCGAGGGCGTGCATTTGGGAAGTTAACCTAAAGGCTTAATGTTCTCGCAGAGGCGCTAAGGCGCAGAGTGTTTTTTGGTAATATTTTTAACCACAATCCTTAAGGTATGTATGATGATAAGCCCGAGAATCGCCTTTCGGAAGTTATTGTAGATACCTGCTATAAAATTCATACTCAGTTGGGACCTGGCCTGTTGGAATCGGTTTAAGAAGAGATTTTATTCTATGAATTACATGAAAGAAATCTTGAAGTAGAACGCCAGAAAGCGATTCCTGTTATTTAGGATAACCTAAAAATGGAACGTGGATTTCGTGCAGATCTAATTGTTGAAGATAAAGTTTTAATTGAACTGAAATCTATCAAAAGATTAGAAGCTGTACATTACAAACAGGTACTGACGTACTTAAAGTTGACAGGTTTGAAACTTGGATTGCTGATAAACTTTAACGAAAAGCTTATAAAAAACGGTATCAAGCGCATCGTTAAGAATTTATAAACTTAGCGTCTTTGCGCCTTTGCGAGCACTATAAAATGAATACTCTTGAACTACATGATCTCGGTCAACAACCCTACCAGCCTACATGGGAGCTGCAAACCGCTATCCAGCAGCGATTGGTGAAACAGAAACGAGCACGCCGCAATCAAACGCTGTATCAACCCGGTAGCCAGGATAACGATGTGCTGCTTTTTGTTGAGCACCCGCACGTGTACACGCTGGGCAAAAGCGGGGATTCTGGTCATCTCCTTAAGGCCATCGAGGAGCTTAATGATATTGAAGCCGAGTACATCGAGATTGACCGCGGCGGCGACATCACCTACCACGGCCCGGGGCAAATTGTGGGCTATCCCATTTTAGATCTTGATCGCCATTTTACCGACATTCATAAATACCTGCGCTACCTCGAAGAAGTCATCATTCGTACCTGCGCAGATTATGGCATTGAGGCCGCCCGCATTGAGGGACTGACCGGCGTGTGGGTGGATGATGAAAAAATTTGCGCCATGGGCATTCGCTGTTCTCGCTGGGTGACCATGCACGGCTTTGCCTTTAATGTGAATACGGATTTGTACTATTTTGATCACATTATTCCCTGCGGTATTGAAGACAAAGCCGTAACCAGCCTGGCCAAAATATTGGATCATCCCGTAGATGAAGCAGCGGTAAAAAAACGGATCACAAAAAACGTTGCAGCCGTTTTTGATGTTGAAATTAAACACACAGATACAATCCCTGAACTGGAGGGCGATTTTTCGTACCTTAAAAATCGATTGAGAAAATATCATCACCTTAAATAATGGACTCGGAGTTATTTTATATTTCGACTTCGCTCCGCTGCGCTCCCCGAATGAGTCGGGACAGGCAATATGACGTCAGTCTGAGCGTGCCTCCCAAAGGGATGCTTATGGCAAAAGGCATACCTGCGGTGCAATGTGGAGAAATAATGAATGAAGTCGAAGACTTTCTAAGGTCCTGCAAAGCTTGTGGATAGTTTTTATGATTAAAGAACTGAACGTTGTTGAGCAAAATGAAAGCCGCGAACGTCGCCCGGATTGGCTGCGGGTAAAATTGCCGTCAGGAGAAAAGTTTAAAGAAGTTTCTGAGACTATTCAGGACAATTCGCTGAACACCGTTTGCTCGGAAGCCCGCTGCCCAAATATGGGTGAATGCTGGGGCAACGGCACGGCCACATTTATGATTTTGGGTGATGTGTGTACACGCTCGTGCTCGTTTTGCGCCATTAAAACCGGTCGCCCGGTGCAGGGGCTTGATTGGGATGAACCGCGCCGCGTAGCAGATGCCGCCCAAAAAATGGACCTCAAGCACGTGGTGCTTACATCTGTAAATCGCGATGAACGCCAGGATGGCGGCGCTCCCATCTTTGCCGAAAGCCATCGCCAGATTCGCAAAGCCATTCCCGGGGTGACGATTGAATCACTTATACCCGATTTTCGCGGTGTTTGGGATGCGCTTCAAATTGTGATCGACACCCCGCCCGATGTGCTGAGCCATAATCTTGAGACGGTACCGCGGCAATACCGCGAGGTACGTCCACAGGCTAAATACGAGCGTTCACTTGAGTTGCTTCAGCGAGTTAAAGATCAGGACATTCGAAGTAAAACTGGAATTATGGTGGGCCTGGGCGAACAGCCCGAAGAGGTGATGCAGCTGATGCAGGACTGCGTTGATCATAATGTTGACGTCTTGACCATTGGGCAGTACATGCAGCCCACAAAAATGCATCACCCCGTGGAAGAATGGGTTCACCCCGATCAATTTGCCGAGTATAAAAAAGTAGGAGAGCAGCTGGGCCTTGAGCATGTTGAAAGCGGTCCGCTGGTACGTTCATCATACCACGCCGAGCAGCACGTATAATTCTTTACCGTATTTTACGGTTGGCATATCGAAAATTCATTGGCATGTTTTATATTCTTAGGGACATGTAAAAAAAATTAATTACTAAATGCTTGCACTTGCCGTAGTCATACTCATAAGTTACTTGATTGGCTCCATCCCTTCCTCCATTTGGGTGGCAAAGCTTAAGGGGGTGGACATTCGAGAACATGGCAGCGGCAACGCGGGCGCTACGAATACCTTTCGCATCTTAGGCTGGAAGCCCGGAACCGTGGTGCTGCTTATTGATGTGTTTAAAGGATTTACCTGCTCGTTCTGGGTCAGTCAGTTAGCCTACCACATTGGCAGCGGCCCCATTTCGGTTATTCCTAACTGGGAGGTTGATCCGTTTCTCCAAATTTTATGTGGCGTGATTGCTGTAATTGGACACATGTTTCCCATTCTGGCCAATTTTGAGGGCGGCAAAGGCATGGCCACTTCAACAGGTATGCTGGTGGCCATTGAACCTATTTCTATTGCAATAGTGACTGTGGTGTTTCTCATTGTGATGTTTGCGTTCCGGTACGTATCGCTGGCGTCGCTGGTGGCGGCATTTATCTATCCATTGTTACTGCTGCTGCTGCGCTATGGGTTTAAAGTTTCTATTGACGGCAGTATTCTCATCTTTGGGGCGGTTGTAGGGCTGGGCATTATTATAAAGCATATAGGGAATATCCGGCGATTAAAAAAAGGCACCGAAAATAAGGTCGGTTCCTTTAAACCGGCCCAAGGCTGGCTCAATAAAGACAAAAAACAATCAGTAAATTGAAGAAAGTAACCATCATTGGAGCCGGAAGTTTTGGAACGGCACTGGCTATTGTTTTAGCCCGGGCTGAAAATGACGTGCAGCTTTGGGCACGCGAACAGGAAGTGGCCTACGGCATCAATAATCAGCATAAAAACCCGCACTATCTTTCCGATGTAATCCTGCCCGATTCCATTGCATGCTTCACCTCGCTGGAGAAATGTCTTAAAACTAGAGATATGATTGTATTTGCCACGCCCTCGCATGCTTTACGTGAGGTAGCCCAAAAAGTAAAGCCCTTTATTACGGGTGATGAAGTGTTGGTAAACGTAGCCAAAGGTATTGAGAATGATACGTTTATGACCATGTCGCAAGTGCTGGCCAATGTTTTTGAAGGTACTATTATTGATGATCAAATTGGTGTACTTTCGGGCCCGAGCCATGCCGAGGAAGTGGGTAAATTCAAGCCGACCACCGTGGTGGCCACTTCCAATTCCAAGCGTACGGCGCGCATTATTCAGGAAACATTTATGACCCCCATGTTTCGCATCTATCTGAATTACGACATTATGGGTGTGGAAATTGGCGGAGCGGTTAAAAATATCATGGCAATAGCGGCCGGCATTATTGACGGTGCTGAACTGGGAGACAATGCCAAGGCGGCGGTCATCACTCGTGGGCTGCATGAAATGAAGCGCCTGGGTATGCAGTTGGGCGCCTCGCAGGATACCTTTGCCGGCCTGGCAGGTATGGGTGATCTGGTGGTAACTTGCACCAGCGAGCACAGCCGGAACCGTTATGTGGGATTGCATATTGGGCGGGGTGAAAAGCTTGATGAAGTGGTAGATCGTATGAATATGGTGGCCGAAGGCATTAAAACCACCCGGGCGGTGCAGGAATGGAGCGGGAAGTTGCAGATAGAAATGCCCATCACCAATGCTGTGCACAGCATTCTTACCGAGGGCGAAGACCCCAAAGATATGCTCTATAATTTAATGACCCGAAATCCTAAAGAAGAAATTATTATTTAGCGGAATGCAGAAAGGTTGAATTGTGCGTTATTTGGTGTCATTTTTAATTGCAGGCCTTTTTAAATAAATTTAAGTGAGCCACGTTCATTAATAAAAACCTACCGCTATGTATTCTGAACATACCGGCATCGCGTCGCTGTCAGAGATGGACTATTTGGACGTGAAAAACCTGGCCCAAACCGGAGAGGGCACCTATCTTGAGTTTAAGCGAACCGTTCCCAACGCCCAAAAAATTGCGCGCGAAATGGCTGCCTTTGCCAATACCAAAGGTGGTACGCTGCTTATCGGCGTGGATGATGATAGATCGTTGGTGGGTGTTGACGGATACCAGGAAGAGGAATTTTTGCTCAAAAAAGCCGCTACAGAAGTATGCCATCCCAAAGTAGATATTACTATCGAAATCGTCTATTTTGGGGAACGCGATTTGATTGTGGTGCGCATTCCGGAAGCCTCGCAAAAGCCGGTTTTTATTTGCGGAGAAAAAAAATCGACGGTGTATTTGCGCAAGGGGGATCAGAATAAGATTGCCAGCGTGGAACGCATTCGCATTCTTGAGAACAAGCAATCCGGCAAAAGCATAACATTTGAATATGGCAAGCATGAACAAACGCTGTTTCGCTACCTGAATGAATACAGCGAAATAAGCGTTGAAAAATTTGCGCACATGATCAACGTTAGCAAGCAAGAAGCCGGAGATATATTGGTGAATTTGGTAAGCGCCGGTATTTTAAATTTATTCACCAAAGATAGTGTTGATTACTTTACGTTTTCTCGACGATGTAAATCATAAAACAGATTGAAACTATGGCTGTTGAACAAGAAAATTTGGACAATGTAATTTCTGATCTGATTGATGTTGACGATGAGCAGGACGAAACCGCATCTCCCTTTGAAGGAATTGATACGACCCGGAATACAACCGGTGGCCTGCCGGTGAGCCTTACCGAACGCGCGGCCCGGCAGGTGGAAAATATTATTAAGGAAGAATCGCTTGAAGATGATTTATACCTGCGCGTAGCTGTAGAGGGCGGCGGCTGTTCCGGATTGAGTTATAAACTGGGTCTTGACCACAAAACAGAAGAAGATAAAATCATCGAAAGTCAGGGAGTAGAAATAATTGTGGCCTCCAAACACATGATGTATCTCGAAGGTATTTCCATAGATTATCCCGATGGACTGGAGGCCCGTGGTTTTACCTTTGACAACCCTAATGCTGAAGAAACCTGCGGCTGCGGCGCTTCGTTTGCTACCTAAGAAAGCACACTTTTGAGGCATGTGAAAAAATTAACGGCTTCTATTACCACTCTTTTTATATTGCCTTTAAGGTAAGGCCGTTAAATTTGCTTACTTTTTTAAGTGTTATCCACTGTGCTAAAAAAGTATATAGTATCCCCTCCTCTTTGGTTTAACGGCATAATTCGTTGGTTAAAGCCTATCTCAATGCAAAATAACTGTTGAAATTGGTAAATTTTGACCTGCACAAAGAATTTTTGACCCATACAATGAATTTTTTGCGCATATTATTTTCAAGGTACAACTGTTCCTTTATTATTTAGGATCATAGCATAAAAATTGGAGACCAATAGTTACCATTTGGTAGCCACAAATATATCTTAACCAAAATACAATATATTATGTCACATCATGGAATGACCTGGCAGTATGGAATACAGAGAATGTGTTCAAAAAAAATGAGCAACACTACGGTCGGTATGGCCGCATGTTCCCCGATTTAAGGGCGCTTTACAATACGGCTACCGAACTCAAAGAATGGGGAAAAGTTGACGGCCTAATGGATGGAGGAAAAGCGGATAACCCTAATGAAACAGTGCCCATGGGTTTTGTGTTTCTGGGCCAATTTATAGATCATGAGATAACGCTGGATGTAACCCCACGGTTAGACCGTGTTAATGATCCCAACGCTACGGAAAACTTCCGCACGCCGGCTCTGGATCTGGACAATATTTATGGGCGAAACCCGGAGGTCAATAATTTTTTGTATAAGGATGGCACTTATCTTTTAAGCGGGAAAGACGGTACCGGCTACGCGGGACAGTCGGCCGGCCTCAGCGAAAATGATTTAGTCCGAAACTTGGAAGGCACCGCTATTATCGGTGATCCCCGGAATGATGAGAACCGCATCGTTTCGCAACTTCAGCCGGCCTTCATTAACTTCCATAACGAGGTAACGGCCCACCTTAAAAATCAGGGGGTGGACGAAGAACTATTTGAAAAGGCGAATGAAAGCGTGCGCTGGCACTACCACTGGATGCTCATCAATGAATTTCTCCATCTGATGATTGGCAAACCGCTAACGGATAAAATATTGCGCGAGGGCCGCCAATTTTATCAGCTTTACCATAGCTGATCTTCTGACTTTTAAAGCATAGATGAAACCGATATCAAAATAAATCGGGGCGGTGTAACCTGTGAAAGCGAATAGTGGAATTTTATTTCACTGTTTGTCTTTCACTTCTGCCGTTTTGTTTTCATCTTCACTCCAGCGATTGGTGATAAGCCGTACACCACGTTTAAACGTGAAATAGAACCACATCCATTCTACAAATACCCTGAACCGGTTGCGGAAACCAATCAGAAAGAGAATGTGCACCACACCCCAAAGCAGCCATGCAAAAAAGCCGCTGAACTTAAAGCCTTTGATATCAGCAACGGCTTTGGCCCGGCCAATGGTAGCCATGGTTCCCTTGTCGGTATAGTGGAATGGTTTTGAATCGGCTGTTCCGGATTGAATGATTTTAGCAACGTATTTTCCCTGCTGTAAAGCTACAGGAGCAAGGGCTGGCAGTGGTTCACCGTCCTGCTTCAAATGCATGGCATCACCAATAACAAAGATGTTGGGATTTCCAGGAATAGAAAGATTATCCCTGACATTTATGCGCCCGGTTTTGTCCTGCTCAGTTTCCAATGATGAAAGCAAGGGCGAAGCCGCAACACCAGCGGCCCAAATGATATTTGGGGTTTCAATGGAGTCTTCTTTAAACGTGACTTTTGCTTCTCCAATATCGGTTACCGGTGTATTGAGCAGCACGTTGACGCCCATGTTTTCCAGTGCCTTCCGGGCTTTTTGGGAAAGCGATTCGGGATAGCCATTGAGAATTTTAGGTCCAGCTTCAATTAAAAATATGCGCGTTTCATTTTTATTGAAGTTGGAATAATCGCGCATCATGTTACGCTTGGCAATTTCAGCAATAGCTCCCGCCATTTCAACGCCGGTGGGGCCACCTCCTATGATTACATAGGTGAGATAGGGTTTGCGAAGTTTGCGATCATCAAGTTGTTCGGCCTCTTCAAGGGAACATAAAATGCGCTCGCGAATTTGCAAAGCATCGGAAATGGATTTGAGTCCGGGCGCGTGCTCTTCCCAGTCATCATTACCGAAATAATTATATTGAGCACCGGGTGCCAGAATGAGTTTGTCAAAATTAATCGAACGGCCGTCTGCAAGACGCAATGACTGTTCATTTTTATCCACCGATGTTACTTCACCCATCAGAATTTTCATGTTCGGTCTTTTCCCCAAAACGGCACGAATGGGGATGGCGATATCGCCGGGTGAAAGAGCTGCCGTAGCTACCTGGTAGAGAAGCGGCTGAAAAAGATGATGGTTACTGCGATCAATGATGGTGAGGCGTACGTTTGCTTTTGTTAGCTGTTCAGCTGCGGTTATACCGCCAAAGCCGCCTCCGACTATCACAACATGGGGTTCAGTTTGAGGCATTACAATATAGCTTTAAATGTTTTTAAGTAAAGCGCTGCAATCAAATCAATTCATCTTCGCTTTAGTCTCTTGCAGCAGATCTTGTATTTCTTGTTTCGTGATTTGATAATGTTCATTACAAAAGTGGCACACCAGTTCTTGTCCCTCGTCACTCATGGCTTCTAAATCATCGCGGCCCAGCATGCGCAGTGCTTGCACAAACCGCTTACGTGTGCAGCGGCAAAAGAAATCAATCGGCTGGCGGTCAAGCTCTTTCGCGGCCGTAGGGTTCATGGCTTTCTTCATGATATCATCAATGTAGTGCCCTTCTTGCAGCAGTTCATCAACCGATGGAAACGTTTTTAATTTTTGTTGAAGTTGATCAATCGTTCCTTCGGCGGCATCCGGCAGGCGCTGAACCAACAGTCCGCCGGCCTCGGTAATATTTCCTTTATCATCGATACCAACATCAAGCAAAACGGCGGCCGGTATCTGTTCGGACTGCACCATAAAATAGGCAAGGTCATCGGTGATGTTTCCGTCAATCAGTTCAATAGTACTGCGTTGCGGCTCGGCTTCGTTGTAAAGCGTTTTAGAAACGGTGAGCACTCCAATGCCAATACCAGCGCCGATGGAATTATCTGCTGAATAATCAATCTGTGCATCGGGCACTTGAACATAGCCACGCACTTCGCCCACACTGTTGGATTCGGCTACAATTAGCTTGCATGGGCCATCACCTTCCGCGCGCAGTTGAATACGTTCTTCCCCCTTCAGTTCAGAGGCCATAAGCAGAGAGCCGATCATCATTCGTCCCAACAAAACGGTATTAAGTAAAGATAATTCGTGATTCTTGCGCGCTTTTTTAATGGCATCGGTAGCTTTGACGACCGAAATTTTCAGATCGCCGTCTTTACTTATTCCCTTAATCAGGCGGTCTTTATTTTTAAATTTTTCTTTTGTCAGCATGGAGATAAATATTGAAAATTAATCAGTTTACTGTTGAAGGAATAAAAACAAAAAAGGAGCTCCAATCATTTTGAGCCGTCTTTTCAGGCAGAATAGATACTTGATAACCCTCCTCACATTTCGGGCCCAAAAGGGATGCCAGTGGCAAAATCTATGCTTTTGCAAAGGCCTCTGATCATTAGAGTCCTAAACGTTTTTTAAAATCAAAAATAATGTTCATTTCATACTTGAAAAGGCCATTATTTTACGATTTGTGTTTTAATCCCCCAACCCTTTTCTGATACGGGCTTGATCATTTTCTTTGTCTGCCCAAAGAAAACGATCCAAAAGAAAGGGCCCTTTTCCGGAGGTGTTTGATTAAGGTTTTTGGAAAACCTTAATCAACCGCCATAAAAAGCGAGCTAATATCCAATCCTTCCCTCCTTTCAAGGGCTTTTAATGGCTACACTGACGAAAAAGAAGAAGACATATCCTATTGTTCTGATGGAATGCACTTCGTTGAGCATCACTCATTTTAATCGTTTAGTGGTTCAATTCCCCGATCCTATGGGTCGGAAAAGTGTATAAAAGAAGGTATGCAAAAATTTCCTATGCCGAAGGCATCCCTTTGGGAAAATCCCCTCTGGTGGGGTGCAGGGTCGCCGACGCTTCATAGCTTTAGCGACGTAGCGGTGGGTGATAATAAATAGAAACCAAGTTTTGCCTACCTTCTTCCTGTTGTTCATTCGTTTAGGTCGCTATTGGCTTCTGATACTATAAGCATTTATTTTTTTGCTTTGTACATATCGCCAACGTGTCCCGAAAGCTGACTTTTGGAACTGTATATATTGTGGATTTTGCCCACCCCGGCAATGCGTTCTTCGGCCAGAATGTTGGAGGCGGCATAGGTTGGGGTGTTATTCTCTTCGGAATAGGTGAGAATGTCTAAAATGGTATCATAAATGCGGGATGCTTTATCATGGGCGCGCTGTTCGTTATACCCTCCGAGTTCGCTGGCTACGTTAATCAGCCCGCCGGCATTAATAACATAATCGGGGGCGTAAATAATATTTTTGTCGAGCAAAATTTCACCGTGGCGGTTTTCTTCCTCAAGAACATTATTGGCTGCGCCGGCTATAATATCGCACTTAAATTGGGGCATGGTTTCATCATTCACTACGCCGCCCAGCGCACAGGGGCTAAAAATATCCACATCAAGGCCGTAAATGTTATCAGGATCAACTACTTCGGCACCGCAGGCTTTAGCCAAGGCATTAACCTTGTCCTCGTAAATATCGGTGATGAAAAGTTTTGCATTTTCCTTAGCCAATAAATTGGCCAAATGTGAGCTCACATGCCCGGCACCCTGTATGGCAATGCGTTTATCTTCAAGTGAATCGCTCCCGTAGGCTTTTTTTGCTGCCGCTTTCATACCCATATAAACCCCGTAGGCCGTAACGGGTGAGGGATCGCCGCTGCCGCCGGTGGCTTTAGGCGTACCGGAAACATATTTGGTTTCCATATTTACCCATTCCATGTCTTGTACGGTAATGCCCACATCTTCGGCGGTGATGTACCGGCCTCCGAGGCTATCTACGAAACGCCCAAAAGCGCGAAACAGATGCTCGTTTTTATCTGTCCGTGAGTCGCCGATAATAACGGCTTTGCCGCCGCCCAAATTCAGGCCCGAGATCGCGGCTTTATAGGTCATGCCGCGTGAGAGGCGGAGCACGTCGCGAATAGCCTCTTGCTCATTATTGTAATTCCACATGCGTGTACCGCCCAGAGAGGGCCCCAGCGTGGTGTCATGGATAGCAATGATGGCTTTCAGCCCAATATCGGGCTCCGAGCAAACCACAAGTTGCTCATGCTCGTATGTTTGAAGCTGATTGAATAAAGGGAATTCTTGTTCTTTTTCGTTCTTCACGTCCTTTTCAACAATAGTAGAAGGCATAGCAGATAGATCTTTTGAGATTAAGAGGTAATATTTAGTTGGGTATTAAAAATAAATTCCGCTTTTCAAAAGTAGGGATCGTTCGGTAGCAGTAATTAAAATAGTGGATTAATACCGTCTCTTGGCTACAATGGCTTATTAAATTTTATGTTGAGCCTGATAAACATATACAAAAAACGGCAAATTTAGTAGTTCTCAAGCACAATTAATGTATAGAGGCCTTTGCATTACTGACGCCCATTTCTCCCAAAGGGATGCCTGTGGCAAAAGGCATACCTGCGGTGCAATGAGGAGCCACGACGAATGAAGTCGAAAACAAAGTCATGGTTCTGCAAAGCCCCCGTATAGATAATACCCGGTTAGGGAAAACAAAAAGGAACCATGATTTTTATCTGTGAAACTGTATATTAATAATTGATTGATACTTTGTTGTGGTTAACGCTTTGAACGGCCTTGCTCCACTTTATGAAAAGAAAACAAAAAATAAATAATTATGTCTTTCCGATGGATCTACACCGAGCCGGAGAACAACGAATCTATAAGCGTTCTAAAAGATGAGCTGGGAGTTTCTGAAAAAATTGCACGCCTGCTAAGCCTGCGAGATATTGATACTTTCAGTAAAGCTAAAACATTTTTCAGGCCCGAGCTAAGCCAACTGCACGATCCCTTTCTAATGAAAGATATGGACAAAGGGGCCAATCGCCTTGCAACAGCCATCCGGCGGGGCGAAAAAATTCTTGTTTACGGTGATTATGATGTCGATGGCACTACGGCTACCTCTATTGTATATCTATTTCTAAAGGAGTTTGGCGTTGATGTAGATTATTACATTCCCCATCGTTTTAAAGAAGGATACGGCATCAACCCGGCGGGTATTGAACATGCCATTAACACAAATGTAGATGTTATTATCTCGGTTGATTGTGGGATAACAGCCATTGATGAGGCGGAGACCATTCGCGACAACGGCATTGATTTAATTATTTGTGATCACCACAATGTGGCCGATCAAATTCCCAATGCGCTGGCTGTTTTAGACCCCAAGCGCCCGGACTGCACCTATCCTTTTGACGGACTTTCGGGTGCCGGCGTGGGCTTTAAATTGGTGCAGGGCACCACCCAAGTGCTGGGTCTTGCGCCCGATATGCCGCTAAAGCTGCTGGATTTGGTGGCCGTCTCCACCGCCTCCGATATTGTGCCTATCGTCGACGAAAACCGGGTGTTAATGCGTGAGGGCTTAAAAATCATCAATAAAAATCCGCGGCAAGGCATCAGGGCATTGATGAATCTCATTCATATGAAGCCGGGTACGGTTGATACCTCAAGCATTGTATTTTCTATCGGTCCGCGCATTAATGCAGCGGGCCGCATGGGCGATGCAAGCAAAGCGGTAAAGCTGCTTATTGCCGAAACCCCGGCCGAAGCCAAAGCACGGGCGCACGAGTTGGAGTCGATTAATATCAAACGGCGCGAAACCGACACCAAGACTATGGAGGAAGCCCAACAAAAAGTGGACTCCGAATACGATATGAAGAAAATTTCATCCATGGTACTCCACGATGAAGACTGGCACCTTGGGGTGATTGGTATTGTAGCCTCGCGACTGGTGGATGCCTATTCACGGCCCACCATTATGCTTAGCACAGTTGATGATAAATTAAAAGGATCGGCCCGCAGCATAAAAGGATTCAATATTTATGACGCCATTAAACAGTGCGAAGACCTGCTTGAGCAATTTGGCGGGCACGAGTTTGCCGCCGGAATGACCCTCAAGCCCGAAAACCTGACCCAATTTCGCAAACGTATTGATGAAATAGCCGCCAATACCTTAACAGAAAAAGATTTTGAACCCGCCCTTTCGGTTGATTGTGAACTGGACTTAAGCGCTGTAGATATGCGGTTTTGGAAATTATTGAGTCAGTTTGAGCCCTTTGGACCCGGCAATAAGCGCCCCACGTTTGTAAGCAAAGACGTCCGGGTGGTGGGTGTACCCACCATTGTGGGAAAAGGGCATCTTAAAATGCGCGTGGCGCAAAATGGGTCGGGTGTTTTTAATACCATTGGTTTTAACATGCATGAGTATTTGCCCATTATTCGCAATGCCGCCGATAAGTCCATGGAAATTGCATACAGCCTGGAAGAAAATCATTGGAAGGGAAGCAGAAAATTGCAGCTCAAGCTTCGGGATGTCCACTTTTCATAGCCGGAGTTAATACTTTGCATAAAGATGAAAAGCTCTTATATTTGCGAACTCTCACATCGAGTTTTAGGGACTGTAGCTCAGTCGGTAGAGCACGCGACTGAAAATCGCGGTGTCGGCGGTTCGATTCCGCCCGGTCCCACCCAAAGCCCTGTAGTTTCGAGTAATTCGGAACGGCGGGGCTTTTTTTATGATTTGAACAAAAAGGGAATATTTGACAGACCATTTTAGCTTCAATTTTCAATTATAACAATAACCTTATCATTGTTATAAAAGAGAGTTAGAGGCAAACGGAGATAAATTACCAAATAGTTTCAATATGACCCCATTGTTCAATAAGCCCATCTTTTGTTACCAGCGGATAATCATTGATAAGGCAGGCGGCAGATAAAATGCGATCCACCGGATCGCGGTGGAAATCACCGGGCAGCTGGGTGCATTGTACAGCGGCGGCAACACTGAGGGGAACCAAGTCAATTTTGGGATGGCTTAGGGTATCTGCAATCCACTGATCGACTGGTAAATCAAGCTCTATTTTACTTTTTTCCACTAAAATAGCAATCTCAAAACAACTGATAACATGAATACCAATGCGATCAGTTTTATTTATAGATTTACGAGCTTCTTCGCCTAAATTTTGTGGATTTTTGATCCAATAAAGAAGCGCATGGGTATCTAACAAAATCATTGCAAGTCGCCCCACACCTCTTTGCCCAGAGGGGAAATAATATCATCCTTAATTTTAACGCTGCCCCTTAATTTGTTGAACCGTTCTATGCTTTCGGGTTCCAGGGGCACAACCTTGGCTACGGGTTTACCGTATTTGGTTACAATTATTTCTTGTCCGCTGGTTTGTACTTCATCAAGGAGACCCAGGCAGGTAGCTTTAAATTTCCCAGCTGCTATTTTCTTGGAGTTTTTCATTATTTACTTAGTTATTACTATTAAGTAGTTATAATATACTCTTTTTAAAATTCATCGCAAAAATACCCATTACGATAGTTATAGCTTAAAATATTTTGCTTGAATTCAATTTCAAAGTGCAACAATTGGACTTTTGACTTTGATTTGTTGCTAATTCAATAGCAGCAGGGCATCTGCAGAAATTTTTAAAAGATCTTTTCCGACCCATCATCCCAACAATCGGGATTATTCCACCCATGAAAGCCGTTGGGGCCCATATTGGATAGTATGATTTCTTCAAGTAATTAAGCTTATTTTTTGCTCTTTCCCGCATGAGTGCTTAGAATGCGAGCAAATAGAAAACGTGGTACAATATTAATTCTTCATGCAGATAGAGAAACTTACTCCAAGCCGGGCCGTTGACAATGCCTTTCTCCAGGAGACCATTGCCGAAAATGATTTTGAGCAGTTCCGAAGCAGCCTGTTGCGGCTCCTAAATCATGCCGATGATGCGGTAGAAAACGCGGAATCCGAAGAGCATCTTAAAAATCTGATTAAGCCGTTTCTGAATAATACCAACTTTGGTGAAGCCTATTATATCAATACCAAAGAGCGGCAGGATTTGGCGATCCATAACGGCAAGACCGGCAGTTCATCGGTGGGAGTAATTCTGGAAGCAAAGCGGCCGTCCAACAAAGCCGAAATGATTACCGCCGAGGACATCAACCGGAAGGCATTCCACGAAGCTATTCTGTACTATCTGCGGGAACGGATTGAAAATAAGAACGAAGATATCAAGCACATCATCATCACCGATGTGTACCAATGGTTTGTGTTTGACGGACAGGATTTTGAGCGGTATTTCTACGATTCAAAAAAGTTAAAAGGCTGGTACAGCGAATGGAAACAAGGCCAAAAGGTAAGCTCTAAAACGAAATTTGTATATGAGCACTTATCTGAATTTGTTAATGATTTAGATGCAGATATCAAAGCCACGCAGTTTGATATTCAAGAGTTTAAGGCCTTACTGAAGAAAGACGAGCTAAACCGGGACGAGCAGAAAAAGCTGGTGCCGCTCTTTAAGTTTTTCACTCCCACCCACCTGCTGAAGCTTCCCTTTGCAAGCGACAGCAATAACCTGAATAAAGCCTTTTACCGGGAACTGCTGTACATCATGGGCTTACAGGAATACAAGGAGAAGGGCACGCATTACATCACCCGCTTAGATGAAGGCGACCGCAACCCGGCTTCTCTTATTGAAAATACCATCACCCAGCTTAAAAGCCTGAGCGTGCTGTCCCAAATTCCCAATCGCTCAGAGTACGGAGAAACCAAAGACGAGCAGCTTTTTAATGTGGCTATCCAGCTGCTGATAACCTGGATCAACCGCATCCTGTTTTTGAAATTACTGGAAGCGCAGCTGTATAAATATCACCAAGAAGATGAGAAGTTTCGGTTCTTAAGCCACCGGCAGATCGAAGAGTACGACGATCTGAATAAATTATTCTTCCAGGTACTGGCCGTGCCGAATGAAGATCGTTCGGAGCGCATCAAAAAGCATTATAGCCACATTCCCTATTTAAACAGTTCGCTCTTTGATGTGGCCGCTATTGAGCGAAATGCCGTTCGTATTTCGGAGTTGGAGGATGGGCTGGAAATGCCGGTCTATGCCCGCAGTAAAATACGCAATCGTGAAGGAGAGCGGCTGAAGGGTGAATCTATCTCTGCCCTGGAATACCTGCTTCGATTTCTGGATGCCTACAGCTTTAACACCGAGGGCACAGCCGAGGTGCAGAAAGAAGCCAAAACGCTTATTAACGCATCCGTATTAGGGCGCATCTTTGAAAAGATTAACGGCTACAAAGATGGCTCGTTTTTTACGCCGGGCTACATCACCGAATATATGTGCCGGGAAACCATTCGCCGGGCCGTGGTGCAGAAGTTTGCGGTCGCCCTCACCCCCGGCCTCTCTCCCGGCTGGAAACACCCTCAACCTCAGTCCTTCTCCCTGAAGGGAGAAGGAAGTAGAGCGGAAGCGAGGCAGGATGAGGGTGTCCTAACCTTTGCCGACATCCACAATGCCATTGGCCGCGATATT
>Ga0136590_1000328_pt1 | contig 22100 bp, 40 predicted proteins | sample AntRauMFilla3765_FD_104934 | JGI IMG/M metagenome (GOLD analysis project Ga0136590, IMG submission 104934) | Saline lake microbial communities from Rauer Islands, Antarctica - Metagenome Filla 3 #765 | ecosystem: Environmental > Aquatic > Non-marine Saline and Alkaline > Saline | place... | reverse complement strand
ATTTCAATTTGAGTTGCTTGAGTTTCAATTGCGCGCACAGTAATGGGTGATGTAGGAATCGTTCCAGATACAGCATCACCAAAAATAACCCGCATCCCCGATATCGGGTAGCGCAAATCGTAATATCGCTCTCCGCTTTCAGCAAAGGATACTGCGCCGATGGCAGCAAGATCGGCGGATCCAAAAATAACATCAGTATATTCTTCTGTTCCCTCAAAGACCCTGAAAAACTTATCATCGAGGTAACGGAAATCTTCGATTGTTACAAACCGTTCTAGGGCAAGCTCACTCTCGGGATCGGCGGGATCAAAAACGTATTCGACGATGGTTCCTTGAACCACTTCAATTTCGATAGAAGTCTGGGGCGGCTTTATTTCTGCTTGAGCTAATGTTATAAATTCTATGCCATCATAAAACATCGACGTTTCTTGCGGTATGATTACATTACCATCAGGAACTACCGCATCCCCGTTACTGTCAACCAATTCAAACAGAACCGTACCTCGGGCTCCTATAGCTCTTCGTGGCCGATACCCAAATTCAGATGCCCTGGCAATTACAGAGGTATCCAGTCTGGCGGTATCAATGTACATTTCTTGAGACCTGCGCTCCAGCATATAGTGTAGCTGATCTGCGGTATCCGCCAACAATTGAATGAGCTCCTGGCCGGTAGTGGAAGCGTAAGCATTGCCCCACCCGTTCTTATCTTTAAGAAGTTCAGTTGCTCGTTCAACCAGTGCATTATAATCGTATTTGGTATAGTCTGTCATTCTGAAATCCTTCCGTCGAGGAATGTTATTATTTCTTCATAAGAAAGTGATCCGTCTTCTTGAAACTTGATGGACACTTCGAAATAGTTTTCGTTGGTAAAGGGAGTGACGTCAACCCGCAAACTTTTTATTCTGTTGTCGTATTGCGATATGGCGCTGGAGATAATACGTTTCACCTCTTCAGCCGTCTCTGTGTTGACTGGCTTATGTATGATCTTGAACAAGTCACTTCCTATCTGAGTTCGAACACGAGAAAATTTCATCGTCGAGAGAATGTTTCGGATAGATTGACTCAGAGCATCTATACCTTTCAGCTTCAAAACTCCGCCCGTAGAATCAAGGCGAAGAAGTGGATCCATGTCGGACCATTGTCTGTTTCGTATTAATCTGCTCATTGGATTCCTATTTTGTTAGTATTTAGCCGTTCAGCCCGTCGTACTTTTTACGAGTTAGGGTAGCCAGGTCGGTGATTGTCTCTGCGGACTTTATAGCACGATAGACCTGGTAGTTAACCCCGAATGATCTGTTGAGAATGACGTCCACCGAACCTATAACTTCTCCCACATACCCAGTTCTTGCTGACGCTGACCCTATGATGGTTTCGATCTCGGTCTTACGGTTCTTAAATACGTTGATGTTATTCGACACATAATTGAAGAATGAGTTCAGTGCTGATTGATTGTATGTGGGGATGGTGCCATCAAACACAGGGGTACCAGAAAGTACTGAGTTATGATAACTGATGGCATTATTCATCAACGTTTTAAATTGATTGACGACACCCTCGAACTGAGTCGCGTCATTGTCATTTGCACTACTGATCGTGTCAGAAAAACCACTGACGTCGGAAAGAATAAGATCAAGTAACGGGCCTAAGTTGTTGGTGTACTCGGCAATCACGTCGGTGACTGAGTTGTAGGTACACGGTTCGACCCCTGTTGTTCCATCGGTGTCCAAAAAAACTACCTTGTCATCTCCCGAATTCAACGAATAGCTAGTTCTCGGAGGATCATCAACGGGCCAATCAATAGATGAGATGGTTATCGCCTGGAGGTTATCGATGTATGAATCTGTCAATAGGACAAATGGCAGAACTTCTAAATTTGGATCGGCAACCGAACTAATTTCAGTGATTAACTTGTTCTCCCATCGGAACTGCGGAGATACTACCCATCGATTAGAATTATTAATCGAAAACTTTCGGTTGGTGACATCTATGGTATCAAAGTCCGTTGGCCAAGTTGATTCGTCCGCATTCAGCGCCGGGAAAAATGGACTCGCTTCGATGTTACTGGCATAGGGTGTTTTAGATGCGGATCGGATATTGGGATCGGAAGACAATAGAACATCATCAACCGGAATAGTACCATCAACCACATCCCCTGCGATGGTTATGAAGTCGGCGTCTCCCAAAATCATCATAGAAGAAACCCAGGCATCCACTTGCGAACTGTTGTCCAAATCCACCGCCTGGAACGGATTCCACGTCGGGTCTTGCGTGAGACCTTCGACACCCACTTCAATATAACCAATGTTGTCCCCAGCAGACATCAAACCGAACTGCTGTCCGATCGTAAAGACTTCGGCGAATGGTGTGTCGAAGGTCACTCTGTCATGAGCGACACCACTGACGGTGACTTGGGATAATGTATAATCGGGGGTGGTTTGATCAGCCTGATCCCTAAGAAACAATCCGATGGCAAAACGACCCGCCAATTCGCCCTGGTCAGTGGCAATTAAATACATGGAGTTACTGTCAAAGGTGATGGGAATGCCGTCGTCATCAAAGCAATAGAAGATAAAGCTGTCGTTGGTTGGAAACGAAAATGCCTCGGAGTTCCCGGTCCAGTCCGACGGGGGGTTAATGTTATAGGGGTTCAGCCTGGAGGTGGATCCTTCAATGATGAGAGCCCGCTGCCGACCATACCGTTTTATATAATCGTAGTATGGGAGAGTTAACCCATCCACACGAGTTCCATCATTGAGGATCTCATACAATATCGCCGCTTTTTGAGCAATACGGATCCTCGACTTCTTTACCGTAGAGGGTAATAGCCGTAGGTTCTCTTCGATTTTGTCTAGTTCGATCTGTAGCTGGCTCAACGGGAGACCTCCATGGGTGCGTGTATTTATGTTATGTTAATGGTCCTATTTGTGGTACAGGGGGAGATCCGACACCAGAACCGATACATAGGGTGGCCTTACTGAAGTTGACGATGGCCGCAGCTTCTTTCTGAGCTGCCTCGGATGGGTTGGTTGTTATCAGGGAGTAAATATCAGTCAAATCCGCCATGAGTCCACCCAGGCCAAGAGGAATACATGGGCCTGCACCGTAAGCACCCCCGGAGACGATGACACCTGCCAGGGCGCTGTTGAGAGCGGTCGCTATGACGATTGCAGTAGGCAGTGAGGACATCTGATTAAGCCCCCAGGCATCGGCGCACGCCTGCTGAATTATGGATCGGACAGGAGCCGCCGTCACTGATCCGGCACCGGGCGCAATAGCAGACTCCCACAGCGATACGATCGCACTGGCATATAGATTTGCTGAATCTGAAGGAGAACGATTCTCATTATCGTATATGTCCACCAGGTCGGCTTGTAAGGAATTAGGTATCATTGGCATATTGACTGTATTTATACATTCATGTATTATGACTAAAATTTTTGGAGGTCGGATATTGATAGAGTTCAACTATATTGACGCAGTAGAGCATGACGGAGATATGATCATCTGGACCCGAGACACAAACGGGGAGATGGCGGTTGAGAACTTACCGGCTACCGACTTCTATTACTTGTTCATGCCTGACAACACGGGAGAGGGAGAGTACTTTAACCTGCACGGCAATCGAATGAAGAAGGTAAACTTCGAGAATCGTCATGAAATGAAAGAGTTCGCTACGTTCCGTAATGGTATATGTGAATCGGATGTACCCCCCAACTATAAAGCGATACAGGATTTGTTCATGGACTGCCGGGATGACATCCCAATGAACTTCGGCCTGTACGATATCGAGGTTGACTTTGATCTCGGGGATGGCCTGGGGTATCCAACTCCAGAAAATCCTCATGGGGAGGTTAATTTTGTGTCACTGTATGACAGAACACTCAATGAGTACAAGATGTTCATCCCCGAACGATACAAGGGAACGATAGCACTGGATGATTCTGAGTGTCCGGTTACTATCTATTGGCATGAGGATGAGCTTGAGCTGTTCATCAATTTCAAAGATCACCTGGAACATATCGACATATTCACTGCATGGTTCGGTAACGGGTTCGACTTACCCTATATGATGGCTCGTGCTTTTAAGATTATGGCGAAAAAGGATGCGATCTCCTGGTTCTGTCGGGATAATATCCCGGCCCGTAAGCGAGAGTACGTCAATGAATATAAACAGGACGCTGTATCGTGGACCTTGTTCGGAAGACATCATGTTGATATGATGGAGCTCTACAAAAAATTCATCCCCGGCGAGAAGCCTTCTTTCAGTTTGGATGCTGTGGGTGAAATAGAAGGAGTCGGCAAGAAGATTATGTACGATGATGACGGTGACTTGGGTGAATTGTTAAAAGCAAACCCACAAAAGTTCGCGGAGTATTCGTTGCATGATACGCGGCTCCTGAAAAAACTAGACGACAAGTTGAAGATCATGGACCTGGCGGTTCTGATCTCAAGGATGGCGAGTGTGCGAGTAGCTGACATTGTTGGTTCAGTAAAACCCATTGACCATAAAATGATTAAGTTCTGCCGCAAGAAAGGTAACTATGTACTTCCGGACAAGACCCCCCACGACAAAGAAAAGTTTCCGGGTGCTATCGTGTATGACAGTATCGTCGGACGGTACGGCTGGACATTATCTATCGACCTAACAGCACTGTATCCATCCGTAATGATCATGCTTGGTCTGTCGCCAGAAACATACATCTTCCAGTGTAAGCATGGGTATGAGGACTACTTAAGAGTAATGACCGGCAGTGACACTGAGATCGAAGTTCGGGATATCCTTACGGGGGATGCGTTATTCTGTAGCGGTGGAGATCTGCTGCAAGTGATTCGTGAAGAAGGGTACACGATATCAGCCAACGGAAGTGTGTTTAATGGGTCGTTTGGTATCCTTTCAGAGTTCGTCCAAGAAATCTTTATGGAACGTAAAAAGAACAAAAAACTGTCTGCGGACTATGCCAAAGCGGGCGACAACGAACTTCATGTGATTCATGATTTGGTTCAGAAAGTATTGAAGATTTTTGCCAACTCCGTATACGGTGCAACCAGTAATGTGAACTTCAGGCTATTTGACCTTGACTTAGCAAAATCGATTACGCTAACTGGGCAAATGGTTAGTAAGCATCAAGCTTATAAAGCCAATGCACTACTCGAAGAATACTTGGAGATGATCGAAAATGAGTAATGAGAAACCAGCAGATCTAAACTTCAAAGATTTCTACACTCCCAACGTCATTAGTTTGTTCGACTACACCACCGGTAAGTTTATTCAGACGAAGCTGGACTATATCGTGGCTGGTGATACAGACAGTGCGTACTGCAAGATACCCGATAAGATTGTCGAATATTTTGATTCGGATGTCGGAGATCTCGTCGATTTTTCTGATATGATTGGCAGAGAAACGAATGACACATTCCCCGAGTTTTGCCGGTTGGCATTCAATTGTCCGGACTCACGTAAAGACGTAATCGCGACTGATCGTGAAGTAGTATCCAACAAGTCACTGTTCATGACCAAGAAGCGATACATCATGCACGTAGTAGACAATGAGGGTGTACGCAAAGATAAATGGAAGATCTCTGGGTTGGAAGTTAAGAAATCGGATACCCCTCCTGCTGTTAAGAAGTTCCTGTATGATCTACTTATCCACCTGGTGGAAGGGGACGACATCTCCAACATAGAGAAACGCATTGACGCCTTTAAGGAAGAATACTTCACACTCCCCATTCAAGAGATAGGCGTTCCAAAACCAGCAAAGACTTTATACAAATACCAGAAAGCAATTGGAGCATCCGGAGGTAAGATGAAAGGGGTTCCCTATCACGTAAAAGGTGCTATAAATTACAACAAACTGTGTGGAAAAAAAGATAAGATTATCCTCCCAGGAGAGAAGTTTTATTTGAGTTACACCAAGAACCCGGAGTTCAATTTGATCGGCATACCTATTGACAGTCAGAATGATCCGGAGTGGTGGGGGGATGTTGTGATTGATTACGAGAAAATGTGGAGTCGCGCCTATAAAAAGATCTATGCGTACCTTGATTCTGTTGATCTTACGCCGACTGGACGCAGAAAAACCAGAGCAAAAGAGCTCATGGGAGTTTAAACCCGTTGACTCAGACGCCCTCATACAGTAGAATGGATATCTAACAAACAGGAGAAAACCATGAACCAGAAACGAGTTAAAGCGATGCGTGGGGTTATATCAGCCTTGTCCGAATCATCAAAAGATAAAGACGGGAACTACCGTATGACAAAACGTTCAGAGTACACGCGAGACCACAAAGGAGTCACCCGGTTGGCCGATACGTGCGAGCGACACTATTACCAAAAAATGAAGAAAGAGTTTCGACGGATATAGGAGATAGATATGCCAACCATTCCAACCACTACCATTATTTTCAATGGCCCCCCTAGCGCCGGAAAAGATATGGTGGTTAATAAATTGCATGATCATTTCGGTGAAGGGATTATTGCAAGACACCAGTTCAAGAAGCAGTTGTTCGTTGCAACGTGCGATCACTACAATTTACGTATGAATGATTTCATGTCATGTTACTCGGAGAAGGAGAAGAATAATCCACGCGAATCGCTTGGAGGGTTATCCCCGCGACAGGCCATGATAAAGGTATCCGAAGATATACTTAAGCCACTCTATGGCGAGGATTACTTTGGACAGATGGCGGCACAAGAGATCGCCGAGAACCGAGTCAATTTGTTCAGTGATGGTGGTTTCCTGGAGGAAATAAAACCAATCGACATAGTATCCGACAATTTACTTATCGTTCAGTTGTATCGAAAGGGATGTACTTTTGAAAACGATTCTCGATCGTATATCGGAAAACCTGAAAAGTACTATGGGTGGGGTGATCCTAAAGATTATCAGTATGAGCGACGGGTGCTAACCACAACCTACCAATCAATAGCGTATTTGAACAATGGAAGGATAAAAGACTTCTATGAGTTCGCTAAGTCATTGGTTGCGTTCTATGCGGATGGAAATGCGGCATATGGAACGACTTAGACTGGCGATCGACATTGATGACACGATCATCCATCATCCGGCGATACGATCCATGCAACCCGCCGACATTGGTCCGTATTTTGATCGTGTAGATTTCTACGACGATCTTACTATGAGCACCCTAAATGTTGCGATCCTGGCGATGTTACAGGCCAAGTTCGATATATATTTCGTGACGAAGTGTTTTCTATCTCATCTGGACAGTAAGAAAAACTTCATCGACAGATCCATGAAGACCCGGTATCGATTGAAGGGGGATGATGATCCATGGGTGATACCTTACACGTTCGTCGATTTTGGGATTGACTATGAAAGCAGTTACGATAAGTCAAATGGTATAGTGCCTGGTCATGATACTGGAAAGGGTACATTGGCATGGGCGGATTACTTCGTTGATGATTCGAAGAAAAACTTACTCGCCAGTAGTGTTGAGAATCTGTATCTAATCAAGTATGATTGTCCGTCGTCAGGACATTGGAATGATGGCGACGATGGTCGGGATTTTCATGTGGTTCGTGATATGTCGTCGATGTATCAGCATATCTGTACGTAAAAATGTTGACAGAGCGTAACGGGAGTGTATACTATATCGTGTTAATTAAGGGGGGAACCTACTATGGATCTTTTACGATTCAAACACGTACTTGAAATACTGAAGGGTCTAGGTGCCGCAGAATGTGGTATTGAGACCGATGAAGAAAACCGAACCGTGGTTCGTGCAATAAGTGGAGACGGTAACTGTATCGGGGTCTATTGCGACATTGAGCATCTGGGCCATCCGTACAACGCAGGGATTGGCATCCAGTCGATTGCTGGTGTGCTGAGCCGGGTTGATTTGTTCTCTGATTTGGGGAGGGTGAAGGTTGATTTCGGAATCCGGGACGACTTCGTTTATTCCATCGGCCTGAAGCACGGTCGACGTAAGGCAGAGATAAGAACAACCTCGGTCACTTCCTGTTCTGTACCAGTAAAGATTCCGGAGTTCGACCCGGCGATCTCATTAGAGCTGACTCAGGAGTTCGTGCAACATTTGCACAAAGCTCATCAGTCGGTGAAAAATTCTTTGAGTGACAATGATTGCACGTTAACTTTGCGGGGATCGAATGGTGAGGATTTCGAAATAGAAATCCAGAAAGGAAAACACGATACCGTTGTGGAGCCTGTCCAGGTTACGTTCACGAACAACCCCTATACCGGTGAAACCGTATTCCCATCAGAATCCTTCATGCGGGTGCTGAAGCAGGCATCCATGTGGTCAAAGGATAAGTCCGCGATCGTTCAGATTGATTGCGAAGGTCACGCAACGGTGCAAGTAGGCGAATTATCTGTTATTGTAATTTCTGATTACCATAGCTTGGAAGAAGAAGAAATCTACGCCTAAATACTCAACTGTCTTCTAATGGACAGTACTACGAACTACTACTTAAGTTTACATAGAGGTAATACAACATGGCACTATCACGCACAAAGATGAAGAAAGAACTACTTGAGAAAAACTTCGAAGACGCTGAAAATACAGGCGGACGCGAAGATGATATTCGAATCCTCCCTTACTACAAACTGAAAACTGGCGAGAAACTTCGCGTCATTTTCCAACCTGACGAAGATGGCAACCTTTTCCGCTACTTCAAAAAGCACGGCCCTAACCTTAAGATGCCAGGTGCAGGTACTATAGACTGTATCTACCATTCCAGTGGTGTTGAATGTCCGGCCTGCAAGAAAGGCTTCGCATTGATGAATGATGTGAGTAAGGACGAAGGTAAGCGGTGGATGGCAAAAGACTACTACGTGGCACAGTGCGTCGTTGTTGATGCGCCATTTGAACTGCCAGAGCGCCCAGAAGATCATCCTGCTCGTGACAACGAAATGTGGATCGTTTACCTGCCGTATAAGGTATATGAAAAGATCAAATCTGACTATCGCGAAGGATTGGTTGACGATCCGTTTGGCGAAGTGTTTGTATTCAAGAAGACTGAAAACAAAGGCGGTCAGGCTTCATACGACAACAGTTTCTTCGAGCGCAATACCGAAGCGCAACTCGCTGAGATGTTCGATGCTTTTGAAGATGCACAGGTTGACCCTTATGTTCTGGACGGTGGGATCATTCCTGACCCGGCCACAACCGAAGAAGTTGAAGAATGGGTGGCTAAGGTCGAGAAGATGCAAGAAAAAGCTTCTGCATCAAAAAGTGACCAGAGTGGTGGAGCATCCGGCAACGATAAGTTGCGAGCCAGTGTGGGCGATCGACTAAAACAGAAAAAAGTTGACGAAACGGATAAGGTCGATGATAATGACTCTTCCGACGACGACGACGACTCTTCTGAAGGCAGTGAAAATAGTGAACCACAAGAAGATAAGTCTCCGCGTGAACGGTTAGGTCGCAGTAGTCTACGTGACCGTATCAAGCGGTAATCACAACCAACCATAAGGCATAAGGATATGCCTTCCATCATTCATAAAGGAAAAACTTTTACTTAAAGGTAAATTTTATGTCACATGTATTCTATCGCCATTTTCGTATGGCAAAATTCATAAAGAACCATGGCATCATCGTAGCTCCAACCGGGGGGATCACTCTTCGGTGCGAACGTCTGGACGAAAAAACCGATGTGCCAGATCAACCCCACCACTATCAAGTATCTTTTGCGCTGGTGAATCAGAAAGATCTCTACTGCAAGAAGACTGGACGAGATATTGCCGATCAACGCGAACATGCGTTTGAACTCAACACCTCCCCCGGAGAAGGAATCAATGATGCGTTTGTTCGGGTGCTTGGAGATGAAAGTACGGATTTTCCGCTGAAGCGTCGTTTAAGCAAGAAGGTACGAGAACTCATTCGGTCTAATTTGGTGGCTAAGGCCGACGAACTCACTTGGGCGATATAGTCAACCCATACCATCAATATTCAACTTTTACAGGGATGGGTTCACCCCCATCCTTTTTCTCATTAAGGTGATATCAATATGTCCAAATTTAGGTTAATGAAAACCTCTGCTATAGGGGATGTTTTACTGACTCTCGTAATCTACGACGATATGTCTTCTATCCGAGTATCATTTTTTTTGAATGACGATAATGGTGATACCTTGATCGAATCTCATATTGTCATACGGGAAGACAATCACGAAGAAATAGTCACTAAACGGTTCAATGAGCTCGATACCGATGAGCTAGAAACTCTGGTCTCTAGTCTGATAGAATCTATCGAACAAGCCACTGAACAAGAATTGGAAGAAGGTGCTTTTTCAGTCGAAACAGAATTCTACGACAATGAAGAAACACCACGATCCAAAGTAGTTCATTAAGGAGATTTTATACATGTTTGGTATTGATTCGGAAATGGTTCAGATGGCTCTTCAGAATGAAATCGTTTTGGGGATGCTCATGTTATCTGTATTGGGTACCTTTATGTATCTGATCCGGGGAATCTTCTCGGGGATCTTCAATATAGCAAAACGGCAATTGACGGTGAATACCACCGTATCCAACCAGGACAATGTGACGTTTACTAACTTAACTCGGTGGCTATCCGAGGTACCTGGGTTAACCAACCGTCTACGCACGTTTCGAGTGGGGATGATTCATGATGATGACGCTGAAGCCGAGTACTACGTATACCCAGGGGTAGGCAAACATTTCTTCTTCTACAATCGTCACCCCTACATGGTCCACCTGGAGTTACAAACCGAAAAGAACCAGATCAAAGAGATCTTTACTCTCAGTACACTCGGACGATCCAACGAGCACCTGGCCGAAATCATCAATAGCTTCAGTCGGATCGATCATGAGAATGTTGTCAAAATATTCTCATTCAATTATGGGTGGAGTATAGCCTCGAAGCGTAAGCTAAGAGCATGGGATAGTGTATTCTACAATGACCGTAAGAATGAAGATATGCTTAATGATATCAGAACTTTCATATCCAGTGAAGACTGGTATACGAAACACGGCATTCCATACCATAGAGGGTATCTGCTTGAAGGTGATCCCGGTACCGGGAAGACCAGTTTGATCCATGCCCTGGCGTCTGAGTTGGATTATGATGTTTTCATGGTGGACCTCAACGCCTTGCATGATGCGGATGATCTGCTTGATGCAATACGAACAGCACCTAAGAAGGGGTTGGTGGTTATTGAAGATATCGATTCGTTTAGTGTGTCGCGTGACCGTAAGGAGCAGGATAAAAAAGAAGAATCTATTATTCCACCAAAGTTCAACCTAAGCAGCCTTCTCAATTCGTTGGACGGTTTGTGTAGTGTTGAAGGAAGGATTATTGTAATGACCACTAATCACCCGGAGAAACTGGATCCGGCATTGATCCGGCCAGGTAGGGTAGATAAGCGGGTGGCCATTGGGTTGCCGAACCAGTACACCATTGAACGCATGTATCGTCACTTCATTCCAACCGGTGAAGGGGTTGATGCGTTTGTTCGGAAGCACCACGGAAGCAGTACATCAGAAATCCAGGGTGCTTTATTCGACATCTGTACTAAATAGTGGGCTGACTTTTAAGGATATTTCATGTTTTCTATAGTAGATAAGATAAAACAAAAATTACAAGAGTCTTCCCTCTCTCGTATTCAAGATGCATCCGAACGGTATTCCGTTGGCGCTATTAGTGGTTACCGTGGCACCCGCACCCGAAGCGAGAACCAAGCATGGAATCGTAAGATTATGATTGATCTCAAACGACGAGGGTTTGGCGTGACTTCGGTACAGGGCGGGTTTATTGAGAACTATGGCACCCCCGATGCCCAGGAGGTCGACGAATCGAGCTTCTTTGTTGCGAACATTGATGTAGAAGGTGATGACGGCGGTGAACTGGAGGCTGCTTTAATTTACTGGGGGCGTGCCAGCGACCAAGATTCCATTATGTCCAAACCTTACGGCGAACAGGCAAAACTCATTGGGACCACAAAGCGGCCCGAGGCCGACCCATCGTACAACCGAGAACAGATCGTGGGTACATTCACCGGCGGTAAGGTAGGTGAGTTCCTATCGCGTATAAGAGGACGGCCATTCGTCTTTGATTAAGAGTGGAGACCACCAGACAGGATATCACCGGCACTCAGTGTTTTCGGGGATCCTGATCCGGTGTAGCTCACCTTAACGTCGTCATTAATACTGGCATACTTCCCACCTACCCCATTATTAACCAAGTGATTCACCCCACTTTCAATAGCGTCGTTTACTCTATTGGTAGGGGCATAGGCTTGAACCGAGTAGTGGTTCCTGTATTTTCGAATACGAATCCATCCCTGACGCATCAGGTTAACCATAATCTCTTCCCTGGCATCGCCCTCCTGATTTACTTTCTCTCCATACCGTTCGTAGGTTTGGTCGATCGTTTGACGGGTCATGCCGAATAGGTTGGGTTGCTTGATTACCATCCCAATATGCAGATCCCTGCCTGCGTCATGGAATTGCTCTTGCGGGGATACCCAGAAAGCACCGTCCAGAAGATATGGTTTGGATGCTTCGATTAGTTCTTGTAATTTCATGTGGAGTCCTTTATAATCAACGCTACTATTTACCCAAATAAAGGAAACATCGGATATGACCGCGATCAAATACACCATAAACGCACTTTTCGTTCACGCATTATTTATATGGTCCGGTATCTGGCTGCTTCATATCGAGTACACTGGATGGCTGATCCCTGTATATTTCGTGGTCTGGTGGGCTATTATACTCATTAATTTAATTGTGATAAACCTGTCGAGAGATGCCGAGGTGATAGAGAAAATGGCGGATATTCTATTAGAGTCCGCTAGTCAAGGAAAATACAGCCCACTGTTTACGACACGTATTATGCCGCTGATAATGATTGTGAGCTCGGCTGGGATGTTATACGTTGGTGCGGTGGTTACTGGGTGGTTCTTTTTTGCGATGGCTTTTCTGTACACCACAGTTGTTGTTAAAAAAGCAACAACTCGGGCTCAAGAAAAGTATGACGCCACTCAGCCGAAGTAAACACCGATAGCATCTTCGTCGCCATATTGCATATCCATTATGGCTTCTTCCAATTCTCGCTTCTCTTCTTTCCCTTCAGTAACCAGGTCATTGCCGTCTATCTGAGTCTCTCCAGTTGGTGAGGCCAGCGACCCAAACTTCCGATACGCTCTGCCCAGGATACACTTAGCTTCTGCCAGGGTGTATTTAAAGACCCACAGATCGTCGTAGAGCGATTCGTCCGCTGGGGTGTGATAGCAGTCGAGTAAGTACACTCCGTCCTGCTGGGGGGCTTTGAGGAACTTTACGGAGTTCTTCCGGCGGTTATGCACCCACTCTGATTCATAAACCGTGTATTGGCGGATAGTATCCTGCATTTGTTTGGTGAGATCATAGATAATCCACATGGAATTGCTACTGCCCGTATCCGGACTGAACATCTGGTTGTACGCAGAGAGTACGAAAGGATCACTGTACCCATTACCTCCCAGGCCATTTGAACGAAGCACCGCAGATATCGATAGGATCTCCGGATCGCCTGAAGGCATAGTCAGCGTATATTCCAAAGTTCCGGCAGTAACAGCCAAGCTGTAGAAGTCTCGTTCCTGGTTAGCGTTGCCGAGCTGTAGATAGGTCTGCTTGGCCAGCTTATAAGCGACATCCATATCCTCTACCCCCAGTTCGACATCAACCAACCCGCCACTGAGTGAGGCAATGATTCGATCGAAGAATTCGTTTTTAGTTACTGCCATTAGTGGGCTCCTGATTAAGTATCTCTTCGTTGGTATTTATCTCTATACGATCATCGCTACTATGACTCCATAAATCAATACCGACTGACGCCAGCACACCTGCCACAATTAATACCGCTATGCGATTAATAATAATATTCCATATGAATTTAAGTAGTTTTTCCAGATCCTTCATTTCATAATAACCTTATATCCACGGAATGATGACCCACCATCAATTACTCTATACCCCATTCGTTTAACAATCGAGATATACAAGGCAACTTTCTTCGCATCATTACTACTGAATATGAAGCTTCCGGTTGTTTTTATAATCTTTGATTCACCTGCTATTTTGATGACCGTAGAGAGTAGCTTGACGGCATTCGCTCCGGTTATGGCTGAATCGTTTGTGGTACCTATTTCATAATCACCCGATCGGCTCACTCGTTTGAACACGAGTTCAGCGTCCCCCGAGTCCGTATAAATATCAATCGTGTAGCTAAACTCGGAATTAATCTCATCGCTGATCACCTGGTACTCTTCTCTGCTAGGATGGCGCATCATGGTTTTATACTGGTAGGTACTATTAAAGCTTTCATCCATCAACTCTTCGATTCTCATTACAGCATCACCTTATATCTGCCACCCATACGTTCAACCGTATATCCGAATCGCGACATCATGGTCAAATAAAAACGTTCTTTCTTACGGTCATGGGCTTCAAACCAGAAACCACCACCGGCTATTACCATTGGAGATCGTTGTGCAATCGTCATGATAGTAGAAAACAGTTTCATGGGGTTCTCTCCGGTTTCCTGAAAGTCCATGGTGGTATCGATCTCCTCCTCATCTCCCTCTACCCGAGAGAATGCGAGCTCCGGCACCTCCATTGCTGAAGACTGCATGATATACGTCATGTACAGGATCGTCTCACCATCCAGCATGGCGGCACTCTGAATGACGTACTCTTCGCGACTGGACCCCACCCGTACCGGGCGAAATTTATACGAGCTGTTAAAGCTTTCGTTTAATAGTTCTGTGATGTGCATAAAAAAATCCCCGATAACATGGTTATTTATCAGGGATTAAATCGTACAGCTTTTTGGTCTTTATTTAGGGTCAGTACCCGCAATCAATTAATTTGTTCACACGATACCTCACATCCTGCATATATCGCTCAGCCAGGTGTCCGGCACCATTATATGCCTTAACCCCCGCCCACAGAGACCCGTGCTGGATAATCTTTGATTTTAGGACAGCACACCCATCACGAATAGCCGCCCGGTCATCTGTCAACATGGAAACAATCCATTCCGACTCAAACAGACTGCGATTACGCCAGGTGTACCCCATTTCATAGATATCAGCAAACGCGGTGGTCACCAGCACATGCATAACCCCATAGGATCCTGTAACGCCGTCCCGAGGGTTCTGCCTGATGATGTACTCACCCACAAACGACTCTCGGCTAACGATCGCCATGGTGGTATAGCGAACATTGTCTCCAATGACTGCATACAGTTCCTTGTCATGGTGCCCACCAATCTCAATGGCAACTACAAGGACGTCTAGTTGCTCCTGAGTGAAGCTAGGACATCCGCCGTGCCAGGGCGGCTCATAAGTCCACCCATCTAAGTCAGACGCCTGTACGGGCTTAAAAAACAAGACGATGATCATTGCGAAAGCAACGGCGAAACTAATGACGAATAGTTGGGGGGATGACTTCATAATATGAGTACCTTATTAAGTTGGTGTTTAAGTTCTTCGAGTTGGGGGTGATTGGTGTTCAAGTCTAGTGAGGTATCGTATATATCTAGGAAGTTCTTGTATATGGTTGCGCGTTGTTTACCACAATGTTGTATCAGCTCAACGTCAATACCATTAATAGCCCCCCAAGCGTCCAATGACAGTCTACAATAGCGTCCAATTGCAGAGGGGTCGTTGTATGATAGAAACCATTCCCCGAGAATCATGAGCTCTTCATCGGTAAATGTCGGGAGTTCTTCTTTCATAGTAGCTCCAATGCATCAATGATTGCTTTGACGTCCGGGTGATCCTCATTGAGCATAAAATACCACTTATTCATAGTTGATGAAAACTCCGCACCCACAGTGAACAAGTCGAACACGTATACAACCCCCATACGCTCAAGCTTTTTAATACAATGTTGGTTATCTAGGTTAACTATTTGAGCGTAGCAGTTACCGTAGCAATGGAATCTCTCATATAATCGTAGCACAAGAGCAGCGTCGTCTTCATTAAATACATCGCTCATAGTAGCTCCATTGCATCAACCAAGTCTTTAATTTGTGGGTGAGCAGTGTTCAGGGTGTATCCTTTATAGAATCCATATTTATTCGGGATACTTTTTTGTATGGGTACAAACGCGTGTTTTTTAACCAAAGAGTCCAACCCCTCTATCTCCGGATGTTTGTGTTGTAACCGAAAAGTCCAGATCACAGATGAAACCACCAAATTGTCGGTTTCCAGGTAAAAATCTGTCAATAAAGCCATTTCAGTTTCGGTGAAATAAACAGCATCGTGCCTATGCATACTATCGGTCATAGCATCTCCATTGCATCAACGATCCGCTTAACCTCTGGATGCTTGAAATTCAGCACAATCAACGCCCACCAAAATCCAATCCCTATTGATATCGTAGATTTAAGATACACCGAACCTTTAGATTCCAACTGAAGAAGCATACCCAGTTCCTTGTCATCCACCCGGTATTCATTACTCTGCGTGACTTTCAGATCAAGGATCAGTTGTGCTTCCTCTTCAGTAAGCGTCTCCATCACAGCAATTCCATTGCATCAAAGATTGGTTTGACGTCCGGGTGATCCTTATTGAGCGTCACATGAAAGTGATGCTCGGGATTGGACATACAATAATGCTTACTAGGATAGATAGTAATAACCCCCATACGCTCAAGCCTTGGCATATGAAGACGGGTCTTTTCGTCCGTGGTACGAAGGTGTATGCGTGTGCTGGCTATAGCGGGGGTTACCAAATACAGTCGTAGCACAAGTTCAGCATCATCTTCATCAAATACATCGCTCATAGTAACTCCATTGCATCAATGATTGCTTTGACGTCCGGATGCTCATCATTCAGCCTAATCCGTACCCAAAATTCCACTCCCACTCCAATCGGAGTTATTCTTTCAATATACACGGCACGTTTGAATTCCAACTGATGAACCGGACCCATTTCCCCTACATCCACCCGGTATGCCGTATAAGATTTATGATAACTCTGTTTGACTTTCAGATCAAGGATTAACTGGTATTCCTCTTCAGTAAGCATCTCCATCATAGGAGTTCCATTGCATCAATGATTGCTTTGACGTCCGGATGATCATCGGGATGAAGTGTGACATAAAATTCAGTCTCAATACCAGCATACTTAGCAGCATACGTAGCATCCTCCTCATCGAGTTGAAGGATAGTAATAACCCTCATACGCTCAAGCCTTGCTATATGAAGACGGGTCTTTTCGTCCGTGGCACGAAAGTGTACGAATCTTGCGATTACAGAGGGAGATTTCAAATACAATTGTAGCACAAGTTCCGCATCTTCTTCATCAAATACATCGCTCATAGTAGTTCCATCGCTTCGAGTTCATACATCCCAGGGTATTCCATATCAAAACTGATTTTTACAAGTAACCTACTTTCGCCGCCTATCATGCGGACTTGGTTAATATCTACATCCACACTCGGACATTCATTCAGTATAGCGATCATCTCATCAGCAGCCCAGATATGATATGGCTTTTTAGAAACAATTCTACTTTGACTATAATGATTGATGGATACCATAGCTTTATGGATGGCCAAGTACTGTTCTTCAGTCACAGTAACTCCATTGCAATAATGTCTTTCACTATCGGATGATCCATATCCAATCTGGCAGATAGGGTATATAACCCCGCACCCATATACATAGGATCAGATTCGCTCATTACTATAATCAACTCATTGTCCGTAATCATATCTGGATCAGCGATAAAAATGGTTACAGTATCACCCAATCGCAGATATTCGCGAGCTTCACAAAGACGCATGACATGATCAATATCGCGTTCTGATATCGGTGTACTGCTCATACTATTGACTCCAACGTGGAATTGCACGATAACACACTCGGTGTTATCGTGCAATCATCCGAAGTGAGATGTCTTCTTGCGCTGTCGTGCTAAGCCGGGGTCATCCTGGTAGTTACACCCCTTACTGACCGCCCAGTCCGTGAAGGCGTTGTTAAGGCGAATGAGCCCACACTTAACGCAGTAGTGTTTGCCCAGGATCGGGCTGATTATGAACTGGTGATGGTCACCTTCAGTAATATTCATAAAACACCAATCTTACGGTCCATCATGCGGAAGAGATCGATTTGCTGGTATTCATCCAGTAAGTCGGATACCTCATTAATATCTGCTAGCTGCTCAACAGTACACATTTCAAAATCCCAGTATACGCCTGTTAAGGAACCATTGGTAACTATTAACAATATGACTATAATATAAATTACAAGCCACAACGACGGGATCCAATTAAGAGGGATATCGACGAAATTGGAGATAAGTTGGAGTAATGCGGATACTGCATAAAAAATCGCTAGTGATTTCTTAAACATCTTCGTTTCTATTTTTTTTTGATGCAAGAATCTTATTAACCGTTGGGTGGTTTTTGCGACTGAACACCCCGTACATAGCTGCTTTAAAAATATTCATAGGAGCGTACCCTCTTATGTTTTGAGTGGATTGCCTCTATTATCGCACAGTATCGCCACTGGCGCAACATCCAAATTCCAATAAGACGCATGTTCACACTGTCCACACACCGTCTTTACGCCGAAGGTAGTGTCAACCAACGTATGATTATAAAGAACCCCGCTGATGGAGTACCACTCATTACAGTTAACACATTTAATGTCATTGTGATGAGTGTCCATATGATTTTCTCGGATTTTGCGCCTAGACCACTTATAGAGCCGATTTATTATGTTCATACTCTACTCGATCTCGTTGATGTATTGGCACAAGGCGATCAACGCAGCTTCAGCACCACACCCGCCATATCTGATATCGTTATCAACTCTCACATCATAATATTGATTAAATAGATCATCATCAGACGTGATCACAGACACCTCTTCAATTTTTATAACTTCTACCCTTCCAAACTTTATTGTTTCAGCCTCTGCTATCACTTTACGTTTAGTTATCATAAACCACTCCTACACTGGGTAAAGGTTTTCATATTTTGTTGCCCCACTTACTAGGCGTAACCGCCCCATTCAGTTGGTCGTGCTACGTAGCGAGAAGTGAGCCATTCTTCTTGGTTGTAATATGGCGTAAAATCACCATCAGAAAGCCAAAATCCACGTTTGTTGCAGAAAACATTGAATTTTGAATCCCATTGTGTAGCATCTTTTGGTGCGTCTTCCCAATTAGGTTTTGTCATGTTGGCCCTCCGTTGTGTTTGTATTTCGCGTAATGATGCGCGTCGTCGTTTGTGTCAACTTTAGCTTAGTTTACTGTTCTCTCTAAACACGGCGAAATCCGCCGTGTTTGTTAAGCATACTCATCAATTACTGCAATTCCTGGGTATTGTCTCAACATACGCACAGGAACTATATTATCTGTTTGTTTTTTGTTCCTTTGAGCGTCTTGCCGGGTATCGTAGATTTCAAGCAGCCCGGTAATCGTATCATACCGAATATAACCATCGCGGCATATTGCCCATGACGACGGGGGAGTTTCTTTATTCTCATCCCCAGCAGTCTCATCTTGGACGATATGCCTGTTTTGCTCCCACGCTACTGCTGCCTTCCATGCAACAAAGCTAGACGCATGTACAAAGCTGGGCACATCTAAGTTATTGTCAAAACACCAGGTTTCATAAGCTTCAAACTGAACCATTTCTTCTTTCATCGATTTTGCGCGGGAAACCCCGTCCTTTCAGGTCGGGTCAACTTGAACCCGAAGCTACTAGGAAGGGCTTCTGCAATATCCGCAATACCCTTAGCAAACAACGTCTCAACACTTAATAGCATCACACCACACTCCAAACATTAAAGAACAAAATTAACCCCAACAGAGATCAATACGACCGCCAGGCCCAACATAACCGGAATCATCATCAAAAAGCCCATGATGACGGGAGGCGATATGGTCCGGTTGATAAGAAAATACAACACTATCAGTGGAACGGCAAAGTTCAACAAAATACCGAAAACAATCAACAGAATACCAACCATACAGAATATCTCCTATTAGAGTTCTTTGTAGATGACCGTTACGTGATGCGGTTTGGTATCCAGGATATCGTCCAACGGTTGCAACCTGTACATCCATTTACAGAACAACTTCCTCATCATGACCTCTGCGTAATTGATGACCTCGCCGCTCATGTTCTTATTACCCAGGATAAAATAATTACGTTTACCAATGCCGTTCTCCAGCAATACCACCCTGACGTGGGTTCCTAAGATGATAAATTTAAGGATAGCCACCGTATAGTACTTGCGTCTTTCAAAGAATCGTATGATGGCGCAAATGAAGAAAAGCTCGCCAAGTAAGTTAGCGGTTCGCTTGAACCAACCCACTATTCGGGCTCGCTTGGACGGTTTACCATTATTCGTTTTTTGCATAGTGGGTGCTCTGTATTATTAATTGATGGGAGGATATCCTACCACTACGGATCATGGTAGGTCAAGATCAATCTTCGTTAAAGTATTCGTCAACTTTACGAATAACATCGTTCTTTAACCTTGAGGTTTCCCAGGCTGGGTTGCAATGCGGATAAACTATCATCACATCACCAACTACCCCATACGAATGCGTGTTGTAGATTAATACCTTTCCAGTCGTAAGGTGTACTTCCAGTCGATCGGTCATTTCATTACACCTGCTCGTCGACGAGGGGAAGGTTTCGGGGGAGTGTCTGATCACCCCAATAAATCCTACCCTCGACCTCCCGCCAGTAGATAACAGCCGATTCCGGCTCCGGACCGTCCGGACCTGGCAATGCGGTGAACCCGGTAAAGGTCCGGACCATTATCTCACCACCTCCCCAGCGTTCAATACCTCGCATAGCTTCCAGGGTTTTGCCGATAGCGTAAAGGTTGTCTTCGATTTTCGTATACTTATCCGGTGCAATCACTCGACGTTCACCGTCGATCTTCCACCAGACCGCAATACCATTGTCTTCTGGAGTACGCTGATTACTGTAGGGCAACCCATCGTTGCGTAGCTTCAGGTCACTGCTAATGATCACGTATAATAAGCCTGCACCCTCATCATTCGCAATTGTTCCAGCACGAACTTAATGCTTTTGCGTATTGTGATTGGCTTATTATAACCCCCGAATCGACTACAACCGCGAGTCTTGCCTTAGCCGCCAGGTCAGTGGTGTGATTGATATGTGTTCAGTCACGATGGCTCCTTATTCCAGTTTCTATCTGGTTCTGAATCCCAACGACAAAAATCAATGAACGTGTCAAAGCTATCGCCGTATTCCAAAAATCTCTTGTACCGATGCTGGGATCGACTGATTTTGCGAATCGTCCCCATTTCAAGGTACTCAACCCGCCAGGTCGGATGACATCGACTGATTGACCCCGGCTTATCATTATCAAAGTTGACACCGAGATGATGCCCACAGTCCTCCGCAATGACCCCGTGTCGCTCGTTCACAATCACCCTACGTCCTATGTCAGCCGGGACATTATAATAAGCCTGCACGTACTCACATGGCTTACTCATAAGTAAACATCATCTTGGGTATCCAGTGGGCAATGCCTTCCACTGACACTCGGTTCGTTGTCCTTAAGCTGCGGGCATTGAGCTGATGAGCATTCGCCGTCTGTACTTGCATGGCAACGCTCACCGGAATTCTCGGAGATTGTTGTGATCTCTTGAGATAGGTCTGATGATTTCATCTGGGTAACCTTTTTTAAAGTTTTCCGATTAAACTTTGCACCATTCCGTCCACACTCACACAGAGGCCCGGAGGGTTTTGGTTCCTGTTCGTCTTCTAGCTCACGTAAATGCACCCCTGCTTTGAATGCGGAATAAAGCTCATCAACTTCGTCGGCATAAAGATCTGGATGTTTTTTATCCATGTACTCGTCATACTCTTCTTTGTAAACCGAATTCCTCAATTGGAGGTGACGATCGCCGTGCGACATAAAATCTTCAAACTGTTCTTTGATATTATTCATTAGTCTTGCTCCTGTGTTGCCAGCAGCGCCCTCGCTTCTTTCACTACAATCAGATCGCGCTCAATACGCCGATCAATTTCACTTGATCTACGGGATTCGATTTCGCTTTCAAGATCGTCAGAAAGTTCTTTCATAGTTGAGCGCCATGCCTCCGGCACGCT
>Ga0136590_1000307_pt1 | contig 22818 bp, 18 predicted proteins | sample AntRauMFilla3765_FD_104934 | JGI IMG/M metagenome (GOLD analysis project Ga0136590, IMG submission 104934) | Saline lake microbial communities from Rauer Islands, Antarctica - Metagenome Filla 3 #765 | ecosystem: Environmental > Aquatic > Non-marine Saline and Alkaline > Saline | place... | reverse complement strand
TTTGAGTATCCGCCCTATGATCTGGCGCTGGCAAACCAAATGGCCGGGCTCATTGATTACGAAGGCATCGATATATTGCACGTACATTACGCCATTCCGCATGCTACCAGCGCCTATCTCGCGAAACAAATTTTGGGTGAAAAAGCCGCTCATGTGCCTATTATCACCACGCTGCACGGCACAGATATTACGCTGGTGGGCAGCGATCCGAGCTATAAATCGGTGGTCGATTTTTCTATCAACCAGAGTGACGGCGTAACAGCAGTATCTGACTATCTGCGCGATGAGACGTACCGCCGGTTTGATATCAAAAAAGATATTGAGGTGATTCCCAATTTTATTGATTTAGATCGTTTTCAACGCACCAACAAAGAGCATTTTCGAAAAGCCATCAGTCCAGAGGATGAAAAGATAATTGTACACGTTTCTAATTTTCGGGAGGTTAAACGCGTACCCGATGTGGTGTCGGTTTTTGATTATGTGCTGAAGCATGATATCAAAGCCAAGCTATTGTTGGTGGGTGATGGTCCCGACCGCAAGCGGGCGGAGCAGCGTTGCCGGGAACTGGGGATCTGCGATCAGGTTCGCTTTTTGGGCAAACAGGACCAAGTGGAAGAGGTGCTTTCGGTGGCCGATTTATTTGTCATTCCATCCGGATCAGAAACCTTTGGCCTGGCCGCGCTCGAAGCCATGGGATGCGGGGTACCGGTGATCAGTTCAAACATTGGCGGACTGCCCGAGGTGAATATCCACGGGGAAACCGGATATCTTTGTGATTTGGGCGACACCGATGCCATGGGGGAATACGCTGTTGAAATATTAGGCAATCCTGAAAAACATAAGGCCATGTCTGAAAAGGCCCGCAAACATGCCGAAAAATATGAGCTCAATGATATTGTAAGCCGGTATGAAACCTATTATAAAACGGTGGCAGAAAAACTGTCTTCAGCTCAATCCGACTAATGTTTTCAATTTAAACGCAATGGTGTTCGGGGGTTACACATTTTAAGAATTTCTTCCATTCATACCCTCTCTGATTTTTATAAAGCGTTGCTATTTGTAATGGCCGGCGCGGTGATGATTAGTTTCTCCAGCGTATTTGTAGAATGGGCGAATGTGGGGCCTTCAGTATCGGCATTTTACCGCATGTTTTTCGGTGGAGCGATTTTGCTTATCATTGCTTTGTACAGAAAACAGCAGCTGTGGAAGAATAAAACTACGTTTTGGTTTGCTGTGGCCTGCGGCCTTTTATTTGCCGTTGATCTTATCTTCTGGCACCGCAGTATTTTATTTATCGGGCCTGGTCTGGCTACGCTGATGGGTAATTTCCAGGTATTTTTTCTTACACTGGCCGGCGTATTATTTATGAACGAGCGGTTTGGTTGGCGTCTTGGCGTTTCTATTCCCTTAGCTATTTTAGGATTGTATTTAATTGTGGGTATCGACTGGGGGCAGGCCGGTGATGATTTTAGAGCCGGAGTGTGGCTAGGCCTGGCAACGGCCGTTTCTTATGCGGCTTACCTGCTTGTTTTGCAGCGTTCTCAGCGCCAAACCGTCAAGCTTGGGCTGATTCCAAATATAGCGGTAATTAGCCTGGTGGGGGCTCTCGTTTTGGGAGTCGCCGTGCTGGCAGCCGGTAATGAATCATTTGTGATACCGGATGTGCAGAGCTGGCTGTCGCTGGTGGGGCTGGGCGTTATGGGACAGGTGCTGGGCTGGGTGCTTATCAGCAAAGGGCTGCCCGATTTGAACGCCTCGGTGGCGGGACTGGTACTACTGGTACAGCCCGCGCTGGCCTTTGTGTGGGATATACTGTTTTTCGCGCGCCCTACCACTTCAGTTGAAATTGCCGGAGCATTTATTGCGCTTGGTGCAATTTACTTGGGGTCGGTAAGCGGAAAGAAAGGATAAACTTTTGACGCATAAATTTACAGAACGATTAAACGAACCGCACTGCGATAATTCATTGCTTGAGGTGGACAGATCAACTATTTGCTAACTGCTGCATCCGTTCTTTTAGCTTATGGGAAGCGTTTACATACCCGCCTTTGCTTCCATCAACAAAGTGGATGTGTTCGTGCTGATACTGAAAAACCATACAGGTTATCACGGCTGAATCGGTGATGTGCAACCCATAGGCTAACGTTCCCTGCTCAAATCTGTTTTCAAGAAATTGTTCCAACTCAAGGCGCTGTTCCCGGTTCCCGCTGATGACAATACGCAGCATATTATCAAATTTGCGATGGTCAGAATTAACAACCATATCTGTTTTATATCGGCTCCAGTCGGTTTGCGAGCTTTCATATCCAACAAACATAAATAGTTTGCCCAGCACGATCTTTAATTGCGTAACAAGCAGGTATTTCACGCGCTTCCAAGCACTCTTGCCAAAAGTACGGAGACGCGCCTCGGCCATTAGGTCCGACCAGGAAGTATGCATATTAAGCTGATTGGCTGCAATGGGATTAGTCATATTATCAAAACCAAATATATCACGCAGCTGCTGCAGGGTGTCCAGATAAGTTGAATCATCATCCGGCGAATCCGGGTTTTTACTAACCAGCAGGGTGATGACTTCTTTATTGGGAATGCTCACTTCTTCCCAGCGGCATTCCAACCCGGAAAAATTTGCCAATGCCTCATCGTCTTCGCTTGCCGGTACAAAAAAACGTTCGTTATCAGCGTCTTTAAGTACTTGTTCCACAAACCGAATACCATTGCCGGTAAACAGCGCCTGCGTATAATGATCGGAAACCCGAAATTTGGCAATCTTTATTTCTTTGTTCTGTTCATAAATATGCGAGACGGGAATGAGCGCCGTACGCAAATCAAAATCATAGGCATCGCGGGCAATTTTTCGGCATGATGCCAGCACCTTGTGGGCCGAATCGTATAACTCAGGCGGAATGCCCATGGTGGCGCCATCACCACCAAATACAAAAGGAACCGTATCTTGATTCACGAAATTTAATATCCCCGCGATGGATGCAGCCCCGATTATGTTTACACTTTTGTATGCTCCATTTTCGATAGCTTGGGTGGAATTGGTAATATCGGAAACGGCCATATACCAGTCGCCGGGCAACGGTTGATAGTGGCTGTTGTCGGAAGCTTCAAAGAAATGATCCAGCGTGGGAAGCTGCTCGTAAAAATTTTTTTGTGATGATTGATCCATTTTTAAAATGTCATTGATATTTAAAATCCTCAAGCCATTAGACCCGAGGATAACATACGAAAGAACAAGCGGGGTGGTTTAAGGTTAATCTTCGTCTGCTGAGGATAGCTATGCATCACACTTTTTGCAAGCCTATGTCCCTGAGAAACGTATTTTATTCCGGAGCAGAGCGCCGGAATAAGTAAAAACTCCTTCCTATTTTCTGTACCACTTAGTCAGCGGCCCGCATTTGTTTCCATTTTATGTACGGAGCGGTTTTTCTGTTTTGGTAGCCATGAATGCTAATTGCTATCAATAATGTTAATGCCGTTGCTACTGATACCCAACATACAGATGGATATTCAACGCTGTTTGCCATGGCTATAGCAATAAGGGCCCAAATTCCCACCAGCGCAAATTCTCGCATATTGCGCGACCAAATCATAAGCAGGTTGATTGATCCGGCCGCCAGTATCATAATGATGGCCCAGGTAGCATCAGCCAATCCCAAGCCGTTCCATCCTATTTTAGTTAACCATGCAGAAATATTAGCGATCACTGCTACGGTTACCCAGCCTGCATAGATACAGAATGGCCACCATAGGAGTATAATTTTTGGAAAGGGAGCATCCCAGCGCTCCATATTTGTATTAAGCACAATTTTGACCAGCGAAATAAGTAGTAGTGTTATTAAAAGCACCGATAAGCCCGTAAAATCGTACACCCAGGCTACAATCCATGCGCAATTGGCAAAACAACTTAAAACAAACCACCATCCAATTTTGAGGACGAAATCATCATTCTTGATTGATTTAAAAAGATCGCGTCCCTGATAAATCACAAAACCTGTCAGTAGCAGATAAATCAGTCCCCAAATAGAAAAAGCATACGATGCAGGAGTAAAAACCGCCTCGTATTTTGCGGATATTTCACCCACCGTGGTGCCGTTTAGCAGCCCGGCACTGGCGTAATAATTGATAAAAATAGTAATGGCAAGCGCAATGGCGTTGGCAATTTGAAGCGTCTTTTTCATGATTGATTAGGTTAAAATCTGAATAAAAAAACCTGTCAGGTTTTGAAAACCTGACAGGTTTAGTAAAATTAAAATAAAGAGCGATTATACAAATCGCTCTACAAACGTTAGGTCACGCCGCCAGTACTTTTGAGACTTCCTCAGCGGCCTCTTTGAGCAGTACAGCCGAAATCACATTAAGATCACTGTTGTCGATAATCTCTTTCGCTTCCTCGGCGTTGGTGCCCTGCAAGCGCACAATAATCGGTACATTTTCGACCTTTTTGGCAATCTCGGGATCTTTCACCGCTTCGATTACGCCATTAGCCACGCGGTCGCAGCGAACAATACCGCCAAAAATATTAATCAGAATAGCCTGTACATTTTGGTCTTCCAGGATGATGCGGAAACCATTTTTCACCGTTTCTACATTGGCGCTTCCACCCACATCCAGAAAGTTGGCCGGCTCGCCGCCGGAAAGTTTAATAATATCCATAGTAGCCATGGCCAGCCCCGCACCGTTGACCATGCAGCCTACGTTGCCGTCGAGCTTAATGTAGTTCAAGCCAAATTCGGAGGCTTCGAGCTCTACCGGGTTTTCTTCCGATTCATCCCGCAGTTCAGCAATATCATCATGCCGGAACAGGGCGTTATCGTCAAATGTCATTTTTGCATCCACCGCATACACATCGCCGCCCGGTGTTAGTACCAACGGGTTGATTTCAACCAGGCTGGCATCGGTATTTTGGTAGCATTCATATAGTTTCATGATGAGCTTGACGCACTGCTTAAAAGCATCGCCTTCAATGCCCAACTCGTAGGCCAGGTGACGGGCCTGATTATGCTGCAAGTCCATGCCCGGTTCTACCCATTCTTTCACAATTTTGTCGGGTGATTCCTCGGCCACCTGTTCAATATCCATACCGCCTTCGGTGGAGACCATAAGTACATTTTTACTCTTGGCGCGATCAAGCAAAATACCAAGGTAAAATTCCTCTTCAATATCAACGCCGTCGGTTACATACACTTTTTGCACCTTTTGACCTTCATCGCCGGTCTGTTTGGTCACCAGTACATCACCCAATAGTGATTCGGCCGCATCGCGCACTTCATCAATGGTATTACACAAATGTACGCCGCTGGCACCGCTGTTTTTTGTTTCGCCCTTTCCACGTCCGCCGGCATGGATTTGTGCTTTCACCACAAAGAGGGTAGAACCGTTTTCTTTCATGTTTTCGGCGGCATTAACGGCTTCATCAACCGTGTCGGCAGCAGCCCCGACGGGTACTGCTACGCCGTGATCATCTAAAATTTTCTTGGCCTGATATTCATGAATTTTCATAATGGAATGCTAAAGTTTAGCTCATAATTTGTTGAAGCGTGAATATACAAAATGCGAGGGAGTAATTTTAGCATCAACAAAATTTGATTTCCATTTCAACTGCATTTAAAAAATGATTCTTGTGGTCGTCATAAAAATCATAATTAGTTATTACACTTTTAATTGAGTAACCGCTTGTTCTGGAGTATCAGGCTGGTGATGCTGCAGTATGTATTTTGGTAAGGAATCCTATTTTTTTAAATCCTCGTCCTTAAATATAATATAGTAGGTGAGAGTGAGGCCGCCCAGGGCCGAAAGCAGGAAAAATATCATAGCCAGGCCGGGATAGCCAAACAGGGTAAACTCCGTAGGTACGCTCATAAGCATGGCGGCTCCGATAATCATGGCGGCAATAATGAGGCCCAAGGTAATGCGGTTAGCTACTTTTTGAAACCCATCGGTAAGCCGTTTTTCGTCGAGGGCATCAATTTTGAGGGTGTATTCATTGTTGGCCAGTTGTTCGGTGAATTTATTCAGGCGCTGGGGCAGGGCTTCAGCCAGTTTCTTGGATTCAAGCACCGTGGTGATAAAATTCTGCGGCTTAATTTCACCCATCATTTTTGACTGCATCAATTCTTGAATGTGTCGATTGATGGCATCACGCACGCTAAAATCCGGAGCCAGCACCGCAATAATCTGGTCAAGGTTAAGCAGCACTTTGCCTAAAATATTAATCTCCACCGGCACCTTGATGCCATTTTGTACGGCGGATTGATTCATCTGAATGAGCAGGCGTCCGGTGTGCATATCGCCGGCGCTGGTATTTTGGCTCTGCATCACCAACTGGTTGATGGATTTACGAAAGGCCGGCAGGTCATGCGGTTCGTGTAATTGACCCATTTCGATTAAAATTTCGGCTGCCTCTTCTCCGTTATCATCACCCAGCGCTGCCATCAATTGCAGCAGGTAATCCTGGTTTGTTGCTGAAATCTGCGCGACCATTCCAAGATCAAGCAGCGCAATTTCATAGTCATCGGTAAAGTGAATATTACCCGGATGCGGGTCGGCATGCACAAAACCATTTTCAATAACCTGTTTCAAGTAGGCCTTTACAAGATCGTCGGCAAGAGGGGTTGCGTTCAATTCTGTCAACTTAAGATCAGAAATATCAACCACTTTTTGCCCCTCGATAAATTCCATCGTAATAACATTGGGCGTGCAGTAATCCATTACCGGCTGTGGTACATGTAGCCTGCTGAAAGATTTTAAATTCTCATTGAGCCGAATTAGGTTTTGAACTTCCTGTTTATAATTGAGCTCATTGAGCAAAATACGGCGCAGATCTTCAATCACATCATCAAAAGCATATTTACGGGCCGTCTCGGAATGATCGGCCGCCCAGCCTGCCATGTCCTGCAGGGTGTTAAGGTCTTTGAGAAAATCTTCTTTGATGCCCGGACGCTGAATTTTGACGGCTACATCACCGCCCGAGCGCAAGGTGGCCTTGTGAACCTGCCCGATGGATGCGCTGGCCAACGGGTTTTTTTGAAAATCAGCGAACGCTTTTGAAATACGAGTACCCAGTTCTGATTCAATAATTTCCTGCACCTGCTCAAAAGGAATAGACGCTGCACTATCCTGCAACCCAGCTAATGCATCGAGGAATTGTTTGGGCAGCAGGTCGGGCCGGGTTGAAAGCAGCTGCCCCAACTTGACGTAGGTAGGCCCCATTTGCTCCAGATCGCTGACCAGTTCGTCGGGCGATTGCTCGTAAGAGCGAGCGTCACTCTTTGAGCCATCATTAAACGCGGCAGAAGCAGCATCATCAAAAAGTGAGCTATTCCAGTATTTAATCATGAACCCGATAAATTTACGGTATTGCTTTATTTTATCAGTTGTCTTGGCCATATAATTAAATTTTTAGAAGCGACGGATTGAGGTAGCCTATGAACAGTTTCGCTTTACGAGATTATAATTTGGTACGATAGCTAAATTAACTAAACAACAAAAATAGAATTGTGTTCCTATCGGGCAATGCCTAAATTTATAAAGATTTGCATAGATCATTTCAATCATTCGGGATTAGGATTTACTGTTGAAAAAAGCAAAAATCATGTCGGCCCAAGATTTGGATCGCACCTATAGGCGATTTGCTCATCAATTTTTGGAACCGCATGATGATCCCGCCCCTCTGGCCATCGTGGGTATGCAAACCCGCGGCGTATATATGGGCAAACGAATCTGCCGCATTATAAAAGAAGATTTTGGCCACGAGGTTGACTTCGGCGTACTGGATGTAACGTTTTTTCGGGATGATTTCCGCAGCAAGCTAAAAATGCCCCAGGTGCAAGTGACCGAAATTCCATTCGATTTATATGAACGCAATATTATACTCGTTGATGATGTGCTGTACACCGGCCGCACGGTTCGCTCGGCGATGGACGCGTTGATGAGTTATGGCCGTCCTTCGACCATTAAATTTTGCTGCATGGTTGATCGCGGCCACCGCGAGCTGCCCATTGCCGCCGATTACGTGGGTACCACTTTGCCCACGCACGTAAAAGAAGAAGTGCGGGTAAAAGTAAAGGAGCTGGATGATGAGGATGCCGTCTATGTTGTTCAAGAAAATTCTCACCAATCATAGCGATGGCTGAACAGCAACATACCGATTATGCCTTTCCCCACAAGCACCTGCTTGGGCTTAAAAATTATTCTAAAGAAGATATTTTATATGTATTGGAGCAGGCTAAAAATTTCCGCGAAATTTTAGATCGCCCGGTGCCTAAAGTGCCCACCTTGCGTGATAAAACAGTGGTAAATCTTTTCTATGAAAATAGTACGCGTACGCGTCTATCATTCGAGTTGGCCCAAAAAAGAATGGGCGCTGATGTGGTGAACTTCTCGGCCGGCAGCTCCAGCGTTAAAAAAGGCGAATCGCTTAAAGACACCATTCAGAACATCAGCTCCATGAAAATTGACATGGTGGTGGTGCGGCATGAAAGCCCGGGCGTCCCGCATTTTCTAACCCGCGTGGTTGATGCGGCCATCATCAATGCCGGTGATGGGGCGCACGAACACCCCACGCAAGCCCTCTTAGATATATTTACCATGCAGCAGCTGTATGATGACATTTCAGGCAAAAATATTGCTATTATCGGTGATATTTCTCACAGCCGCGTGGTGCGTTCCAACATCATAGGCTTGCGAAAATTAGGGGCCAACGTAGTGGTTTGCGGACCCCAAACCTTTATGCCGGTTGACGTGGAAAGCCTGGACGTGGAGGTTAGCTACAATTTAGAAGAAACGCTGGAGTGGTGTGATGTGGCTATGGCGCTGCGTATTCAGCTGGAGCGGCAGGATGAAGGAACCGAACTTTTTCCCAGCATCCGAGAATATCACCAACAATTTGGCATTACCCGCAAGCACCTCGAAGAATATCCCGATTTTACGGTTATGCACCCCGGCCCGGTGAACCGCGGCGTGGAGATGGAAAGTCAGGTGGCCGACAGTGACCGATCCATTATCCTCAGCCAAGTCACTAACGGTGTGGCGGTTCGGATGGCTATTTTGTACCTGTTGAGTGGTGGCACGAGGATTTAAAATTTCACCACAGAGTTGCGCAGAGGAGACACAGAGGTACACTGAGAAATTATTTTTATTTTAAGCATGGAAAATTTCCCTATAGCCCCGAAAGATCGGGACAGGCAAGACGGGGGTGTTTTAACACAACTAAAAAAATCCTGAATATTTAAAATGGGTCCACTACTGACCCACCCCGCCTCACTTCGTTCGGCACCCCTCCCGCGGAGGGGATTCGATAGTGCGTTCTCAAAAATTTTCAGATAGGACAAATATCTCTAAAAATGGCAATACCAAAGTCTCCTCTATCAAGAGGGGTGGTTCCGCACATTTTTTTTCGTGCGGAATCGGGGTGTGTTTATTTTGGTTTTCCCTCTGCTACGGAACCGGAGCCGCATGAATTATTGTACAACCCTCCCTCCGCATATGCGGAGTACTCCCTTTTTTAAGGGAGAATATTTTCAGCTAACATATTCTTTCCTGCTTTTTTAAAAGGACCCCTTAGCAAACGGGGAATAGAATGGGGTTGCATTCAGCGGGGCAGGAACTAATGCTCCAATATCATTTCTTCGACCTGCCGGCGGGCGGTTTCTACTTCTTGCTGGGCTTCTTGCATTAGTTTTTTTTCCCTACTATTTCTCGTTTTTACTTCGGATAAAATTTCTTTCTGTTTATCCAAGGCAGGCAATGGTATTTCAATATTTTTTAAGTCAGAAGGATAAACGTGAGGTTGTGCGGCACCTTGTTGAAGTTTGTAGATTTCCTCTTGGATCGAATTTAAAACCCAGTATAAGAATCTAGTGTTTAATTTATTTTCCTTTTTCGACGAGATGACACTACAGTCGGAAGCAAAAATAGGGTTTTTATGATACCAGGCGTAACCTGCATACGCACCAGATGCACTAATAGTTATTACGTTACCTTCTTGGTTATATTGATCATGCCGATAAGGGCTCGTTTGCCCACCAGCTATAACAGGGTAAGGGCCATCTTCTATTTCTTTACTCGTCAAACTTTGCCCCTTTTGGATCTTTACTAATTCCTTAAGCTTAAAGCTTGAGAACTTATTGCCTAAATCAATTTTATCATAGTGAAAAAACTTGGGATCAAACCTCTTTCCCGATAACCCTTGAAAAGAAGTCTTAAAAATACGGTTTGCAAGACTGTTATCTTTTTCAGGAAGCTCAATACCCAGCTCGGAGAGCAGGTAGTCGTCAATGCTGTTGAGCAGTTCTTTGGCCTCGGCTTCTTTTTGGATTTTTTTGCTATAAGCTTCTTCAATAACTTCAAAATCTAAATCCTCAATTATGGGAATTGATTTAAGTGCTTGGTAATCCAATGCCGGTCTGGTTGCGCCGGTTGCTCTGCGAGAGGCAAGAACCTCCACAAGATCAAGATTGAGATAATTTGCCAAATACTCACTCACCTCTCGGCTTCCCGTTTTAACAACAACCATGTGTTGGTTTGTATTTCCTGAAAAGCCTGCCGGAGCAACGCAGGCAATTGCCATTCTGCCAACACCAGTAATTTTAATTAACAAATCTCCTGATTCAACCTGACTTCTTTTTAATAGTCCATTATGGGTTTTCTCATTAATGTATTTAAGATTGTCAAAATTTACTTTCCCGTTAGTTTGGAGATTTTGTACTCTTAAAAAAGGGAATCCCTCTTCATTGGTGTAATATTTGTCCTTTTGGGTTGTAGAAGGTGTTGCCCCACCTGCAATTCCTTGAATGAAATCCCGAAGTTTATGTGTGGATTGCTTGCGAACTTTATTTTCAAGCTTTCTAAGGACAGGTATATAATATTCTGGTTCAAACCGTCCTTCTAATTTTGATTTATTTACCAGAAAAACCTTATCTGTATTTACCTTATCACTTATTTCAAAGTTCATGGAATGATTATTTTTCAATTTCAGAAATAAAGTTCCGCAGTTCTTCACTTATTACATTCAGCTCATTGATTGATACTTCTTTCCCGGTAGCATCATAGCCGATCTTTTCGGCGATGGCCATAAAAATGGGGTAGTCGTCCAGCTGCTGCTGTTTTTGTTTGAGGTAGCGGTCGGCCAGTTCTTCTTTTAAATCATTTATACGGTCATTGTATTCGCTGTACATTTCCTTCTTCCAGGCCTTGTAGGCCTGGGTCTTTTTAATGACTTTCTTTTCGGTTTTGCCGGTAGTGTTGTCAAAGCCGTCCATCTCCCGTGCTTTGCGTTTCTTTTCGTCGTCCAGCTCGGCGACGCGCTGCTCGAAGTTCGCGTCCGTTTTTATTTGCTCCTGAATGGTCAGCTTTTTGTTTTGAATAGATTCACTTTTATTTACCGGCCATTTTTTTAAAAACATGACGGAGCTTTTAACGCCGGCGCCGGTATGGGCAAAGGCATCCTGCGGCATGGAAACCACCGCTACAATGCGGTACCACTCTTCAATCTGGTCGCGCACGTACTGCATGCTGCTGTTGGTGAGAATGCCGTCGGGCACTACAATGGCCAGGTAGCCGCCGGGATACAGGAATTTATAGCACTGCTCAATAAACATCACCTCGGTGCTTTGGCTGGCCCGCGTTTTATCTTTTGAGCGCCGGTGGTCCAGCCAGTCTGATGCGTTGATAGCCATATTGTACTGGTTCATATAGGCTTTTTCGGTCTGCTTTATCTTGGAGCCGAAAGGCGGATTGGTGAGAATGAAATCAAATGAGCCTTCTTTAAACTCTTTATTCCCTGATTTATTTCTTATTTCCTCACTGGGTTCCAGACCGTCTTCAGAAATAACATTGGTGTGCCCGTCATCATGAATAATCATGTTCATTTTAGCCGTGCGGGCAATTTTTTCATTGAGTTCGATACCGAACAGATTATGCTCGGCAAAATCGTGCCAATAGTTGTAATGCTCTAACTTAGCTTTAGGTTTCTTATCGTGGTTGGGCCAGTATGTATTTGCCTGGCTTCTAACTTTGTCTAAGGCATACAATAAAAAGCCCCCACTGCCGCAGGAAGTATCCAGTACCCGCGCGTTATTATTAATGGGCAGTACATCAACAATAAACTTTACGATATTCCGGGGCGTAAAAAACTGTCCGAAATCCCCTCTGAAATAGCTACCCATAAAGGCCTCAAATGCGCGTCCTTTGCTGTCCAAATCGGTTTCGCTTAAATTGATGCTCTCCAGGTAACTTACAACGGTTCGAACCCGTTGGGGTGATAAACGAATGTCATCTTTAAATACCTCGGAATCTTTTTTCTTGCCTACTTTATAGATACTGGTAACACGCTCGTATAATTTTTGGATTGTTTTTTCTTCTGTTTCCTCTTTAAAAATTTGAAACTGGTACGGCTCGCCTTTTTTGCGGGGCACGAACTCTTCTTGAGCTTCATTAAGGGTATATTTTTCATCCCAAATTTTACAGAAAATAAGTTTGTCCAGTTCGTCAAAGGCCTCGGAAGGGTCTAATTCTCCGCCACCCCAAAGGGCCTGGTGCGCCTGTTTAAAGCGTCGGGTTAATTCCTCTTCAGTTACGGTTTCCAGCTCAAAAAACTGTTGAGCAGTATATTTTATACCGTCATCATCAACTTGATTCTGCTTTTTACCCCCTTTGGCATATTTGTATTTTTCAAGCTTTAGGGTGCCGTATATTGGAATATCCGGCGTCTCTTTTCGTTCATCGCTGTCTTTATTAAACTCGTAGTAATTATCTTTTAAATTGGAGGTGACCCAAATAAATTTCAGATCTTTGGGTGTGGCATATCCATAGCTGAATGCCTGCTCAACGGCTTGATCAAAAGCGGCCTCCGAAACTTCCGGCTCCTTACATTCAATAATAATATACGGCTTGGTAAGCTTGTCATCATCGTAAACAATGATATCTGCTTCTTTACTGGTTACTCCCATTTTAACGCTGACAAATTGCTGTATGTGTTCAACGGGGTAATTATAGATCAACACAAGTTTCAGAAAGGTTTCTGCCTGTACCTGCTCTTCAGGATTAGCGTACTTTCTTGTTTTGTCCTGATGAAGATAGGTGATAACCGTACGGTCGTCATTAAATTTGATGAGACCTTCAGACAATCCTTTTTCAATTAGATCCATAGATTATTGCTTTTAAAAAAATCAACTAATGGGAAATTAAACGCTGACACTAAATGGTGAATATGAAGGAATTTAACAGAAGGTGCAATGATAAGCTTTTCTATTTAAGGATTATTCCACAGCTTTGTCCTAAACGCTATGTGGATGATCTTTTGTCCAATTTTTTGTTCGTTTTCTTTGAGCCAACAAAGAAAATGGACATAACCACCTTAGCAAAAAGTAATGGGGTTGAAATTTGTATCGCTAAATAATGACCCTTTCAAACATGTAAAGAATATTATTTTTAACATTCTAAAAACGGTTAGAAAATTATTGGTTATCCCACAAAGTGGCACACAGGAAAGACGGAGAACCATTGAGAAAATCTCTTTGCAGGTTAAGTCCCCTCTATCAAGAGGGGTGGTTCCGCAGGTGTTTTTCATGCGGAATCGGGGTGTGTTTATGTAGCTTCTTTTTTCTTCTTCCTTGAAAGCACAATGCCCGCAATCACCAAGGCCGAGCCGAAGTATTGCACCCATGTTAAACTTTCACCCAGCAGCACTACCCCAAATATCAAGCCCAATACCGGCACCAGATTTTGGTAGGTGGCCGTATGAATTGCACCAACCGTTTTTAGCCCGTAATTCCAGATTAAATATGCGGCTCCGATAGCCAATAATCCGCTGTAAAGAAGTCCACCGTAGGCCGGATAGGAAACGGAGGCCCAGTCAAGAGTTAATATACTTGGCAATCCAATTAGGAATAAGACCACGCAGCCTACGCTGACCATTACGGCCGAAAATTGAATGGGGGTATAACGTTCTAAAAATGGTTTGGATAAAATCGTATATCCGCCCCAGACCATGGCGGCCACCAAAATGATGACATCACCCATAAAGGTATTTGAGCTCACCGAGAATTCTTTAGCCCCGCCGCCCATGATAAACACGATGCCCGCAAAAGCACAGATTACGCCCAGCGTTTTGAACGTATTCATTGGTTCGATTTTTAAGAAGTGCGAAAATAGAGCCACCCATACCGGTATGGTGCCCAGCATAACCGCCGCATTGGCTGAAAGCGTGTAATCAATCCCTATGATGAATAATCCCTGATACACCAGATTGCCCAGCAAGCCCATACCCAGCAGCGGGAGCCAGTCTTTTTTGGGAATACTGAACTGCTGCTTGCGCCAAAGCAGAACGGCCCAAATTAAACCGGCGGCAAAAATAAATCGAATGCCGTTGAAGCTAAACGGATCAATTTCGGTAAGGCTATTCTTAATGATGGAAAAATTAAGTGCCCAGATGACGGCCACCGAAAACAGGGATATTTCTACAATCGTCTTTTTCTTCACGAGTAAATGAATACTTAACATTATTTCGAAGGCCAAAGTACTATTTTATTAGCAGCGAAACGATTTTTGAATCAGGCATACAGAGAGAGGCAAGCCCCAAAAATAAATTGACTGAGAATACCAATATTATTACCTTAAGTCACTTAATGACCGGTAGTCATTTAATAGTTATTATGGGAACAGAGAAACGAAAAATAAGAGAAAAAGAACAGCGCCGTCAGTCCATTATTGATGCGGCGGAGACGATCATATTTTCGAAAGGGATTGACAAGGCCACCATGATCGAGATTGCTGGAGAAGCAGAGCTCAGTAAGGGAACGCTCTATTTGTATTTCAAAAATAAGGATGAGCTTTATATTGCCATTGCTCACCGCGGGTCGAACATGTTGAATGAAGAAATCACAAAAATATTTTCTAAAGACCATTCCGGTATTGAGTTGGTAAAAATAATGGGCGAAATCTATCTCGACTTTGTTCATAATAATCCCGGCTATTACAATGCATTTGCACATTATGAGGCGCTCAGAGATGAACATGATCTTCAAAACAGCGACATTGCCGAGCAGTGTGAGGAGAACCGCCGCGAGGTAATAAGCCTGATGGTACGTGCCCTTCAGATTGGCATGCAGGATGGAACCATCCGTGATACGTATGACCCCAAAGAACTGGCGGTGTTGATTTGGGCAAGCACCCGTGGCATCACCATGGTAAACCATTTGCGCGAAACCGACCATCATTTTAAAATGTTAGATTCCATGGAGATTAAAACAGAGTCGATGTTTAAAAATTTCCTCAATCTTATAGGCAATGGAATGGCTACCGAAGAAGGAAAGAAAATTTATGACTGATGGTCATATTAACAAAATTTATTCATCATAAGCTGGAAGAAATACGCTCTGAAAAATTCTTAATCAACGCATAGTACATTTTTTAAATATTCTCATGATTGAAAAAAAGAACCACTTGAATCGTAATGGCTGCGGCCGTGCAATTCTAACGTTTGCACTCATTTTTTGCTTTGGTGTTGCCCAACAGGCAGATGCCCAGCGGTCGTTTACTGCCGATTCACTTTCGGCTGCGCCGGGTGCCGTTTCGTTGACACAGGCCCTCGAAATTGCGCTTGCCAATAATACGCAAATACAGCAGGCGCTACTTTCCATAGAGGATGCCGACCAGCAAGTGCGGACGGCATGGAGTGAAGTACTGCCCGAGGTTACGGCAAATGCCAACTACACCCGAAATCTTGAAGTGCCGGTAAATTTTTTGCCCGAAGTGGTGTTCAACCCGCAGGGCGACCCCGATAATCTCATTCCGGTTGCTTTTGGAACCGATAATAATTGGTCCGGCGGCGTCACCGTTTCGCAGACCCTGTTCAATGGGCGCGCATTTGTAGGCGTAAGTACATCTCAGTTATTTAAAACAGCCCGGGCCGAAAGTTTACGGGTTACGGCTCAGCAAATCGTCACCCGAACGCGGCAGGCTTATTACGGCGTACTTATAGCCCAGGAACTGGTGCGATTGCAGCAGGCACAGATCGACCGGATTCAAAAAAATCTGGGTGATGCCGAGGCCCAACTTGAAGAAGGATTTGTGGATGAATATGCCGTTCTACAGCTTGATGTGCAACTCAGTAATTTAAAGCCTCAGCTTACGCAGGCCCAATATGCGGTGGATGATGCCCACCGAAATTTGTTGAACATAATGGGGCTGCCCGTAAAACTACCGCTGGAGGTTAAGGGAAAACTCAGCACCTACGATATTCAAAATACAACGGCTGCTGAGCCGGTCAATTCAGCGATTAAACAAGTAGATACCATCACCCCGATAAGGTTGCAAACCGATTCGTTGCTGTTCCAAAAAGCGCTGGAGTACCGTGGCGATTTGCGTGTGCTTGATGTACAGCAGAAGCTGCAGCAAAAACAGATTAAGGCCAACCGAAGCCAATATTTACCCTCGCTGACGGCATCATATAATTTACGATACAACGCTTCCCAACCCGGAACGCCGGTCTTTTTTGGAACGGATGATTCCCGGGCGCGCTCGCAAGCGGTGATGATTAATTTCAGGCTCCCAATTTTTGATGGCTTCAGGCGCGATGCAAATATCCAGCGATCAAAAATACAGCTGCGCCAGTTGAAGCTGCAGGAATATCAGGTGGAGCAGAACGCGCGACAGGAAATAACCACGGCCGAGGAAGACATCCGCGAGGTATATGAAACGGCTGCGGCGCGGCAAAAAGCAATTGATCAGTCACAGCGCGGATTTGAACGTGCGCTGCTTCGCTACCGAAACGGGCTGGGTTCCCAGCAAGAAGTGACCGACGCCCAACTGCAGCTGCGGCAGGCCGAAATAAATTATTCGCAAATGGTTTTCAATTATTTGTCGGCCAAGGCGCGCTACGATCTGGCTATTGGCCTGGTGCCGTTTGTAGATCAAAAACCCAAGGCCGTTAGAAACGACGTTGAATCTCAATAAAATCACACTATGTTTACTAAAACCAACACCAATCAATTTTTAATAGCTCTGCTTGTGATTTTTACCGCGGCCTGTGGCGGCGATAATGCCGCATCAGACCGTGCCGATAATACCGCTGCAGATGATTCATCGAGCGTAAAAGGCACGCCGGTTTCTGTCCGGCAAATTATGCCCTCTACATTTCGGCATTTTATTAATGTGCAGGGGTCGGTTGAATCAGATAAAACGATCATGATTTCGCCCAAAGTATCGGGTACGGTCGAAGGGGTGATGGTAAATGCCGGTGAGCAGGTGCAGCGTGACCAAGCCCTAGCGCAGCTGGACGGGCAGGTGACCCAAAGCCGGATCAATGAGCTTAAAACGAATCTCAAGTTAGCCCGCGATGTATTTCAACGGCGCAAAAATTTGCGCGAAAAGAATATTGGCTCAGAAGTCGAATTTCTAAAGGCGCAAAACAAAGTGGAATCACTCGAAAGTCAGTTGGCAACCCTGCGCGAGCAGTTTGGTAATTTTACCATTCGCACCAGTATTTCGGGGCGGGTAAGTCAGGTAAATATAAAAGAAGGCGAAAGTGTAAGTTCCGGCCGGCCAGTTTTTCAGGTGGCCAATGCGCAGGCCTTAAAGGTAAAAGCCGACGTTTCGGAAGCGTATTTGTCAACCGTGGACGAAAAGGATTCAGTGGTGGTTAGTTTCTCAAGCATCAATGAACAAATTAACGGCCGCCTTGATGTGGTGAACGAAGTTATAGACCCGAGCAACCGCACCTTTGGGATAGAAGTGGTCATTCCCAGTTTGGAAAATAAAATTCGCCCCAACATGCTGGCCAAATTAAAGATCAATGATATTACCAAACGCAATGCGCTGGTGGCATCCATCAATAATGTGCAGCAAAACCAGGGGACGAACTATCTATACCGCGCGGAAAAAACCGATTCATCCTGGGTGGCCAAACGCCAGCAAGTTTCACTGGGCGACATTTACAACGAGCACGTAATTATTACCGAAGGCCTCAGCGCGGGTGATTATATCATCACCGCCGGTGATAACGGCCTGGGTGATGATGTGCCCATCCGCATCGTAAATAACTGAATTTAAAAACCCAACGGCCGCCTACCATGAGTTTTAAGGAATTTAAGCCCTCAAGTTTTGCCATCGATAACAGCACCAGCATTTACCTTGTTACGGTGCTGCTTACGCTTATAGGGGTGTATTCATATTTATCATTGCCCAAAGAACAATTTCCCGAAGTCGAAATTCCCACCTTTACCGTAGTCACTATTTATGCCGGGGCATCACCCGAGGATGTCGAAAACCTGATTACCCGGCCCATTGAACAAGAGCTGAAAGGCATTGACGGGGTCGATGAAATAAGCAGTATTTCCAAACAGGCCACCTCGGTTATTACGGTTGAATTTGAGACGAGTAAAGCTCAGTTGGTAGCCCAGCAAGAGGTGAATGATGCGGTGGACAAGGCCCGAAGCGAACTGCCGCAACAGCTTACCGAAGAGCCGGAAGTGCAAGATCTGGATCCGTCTGATCAACCCATCATGAATATAAACCTTTCGGGTGATTTTGATTTGGTACAGCTCAAAGGTTATGCCGATGAAATACAGGATGAAGTAGAGAGCCTGACCGGCATCAACGAGGTGGAAATTGTAGGCGCGCTGGAGCAGGAAATTCAAATCAATGTTGATTTGGCCAAGATGAAGGCCACCGGGCTGACCTTTAATTCCATTCGGCAAGCGGTAGCAACCAAGAACGTCACCATTTCGGCCGGCGGTATTGATATGGGCTCCGTAGAGCGTTCCGTGCGGGTTGATGCAGAAATAGACAGCGCGGCGCAGCTCAATGATCTTGTTATCCAAAATCCACAGGGGCGTGAGGTTTATCTTAAAAATATCGCCGAAATCACCTCCGGTTTTGCCGACCGTGAAAGTTATGCCCGCCTCAACGGCCGAACGGTTATCACGCTGAACGTTAAAAAACAGGGCGGGGCCAATCTTATCGAAGCATCCGACCGAACGGTGACCGCTATTAATGAACTACAAGCAACCCAATTTCCCGACGGTTTAGATATTACCTTTACCGGCGACCGCTCCGATGATACCCGCGAAAGCGTAGCCAATTTATTCAATACCGTCATTATGGGGTTCTTTTTTGTGGTGCTGGTGCTCATGTTCATCATGGGTATCCAAAACGCCATATTTGTGGGGCTGGCCATTCCACTCTCTTCGCTCATTGCTTTTGCGGTGATGCCTACGCTGGATTTCAGTATAAACATTGTAGTGTTGTTTGCGCTCATTCTGGGCCTGGGTATTGTGGTTGATAATGCCATTGTGATTGTGGAAAATATTTACCGTTTTATCACCACCAAAGATTACGGCAAGGTGGAAGCCGCAAAACGTGCGGCCGGAGAAATTGCGCTGCCGGTTATTACCGGAACCCTGACGACCATGGCGCCCTTTGTACCGTTGCTGTTCTGGGGCGGTATTATCGGGAAATTCATGGTGTATTTACCTATCACGCTTATTCTTACGCTTACCGCTTCGCTGGCGGTGGCGCTGTTTATGAATCCGGTGTTTGCAGTTTCATTTATGGAGAAAGAAGACGGTGAAAAAAATGCTAACGGCGATACTGAAAGCAAAAATTCGCTCTGGATAACAGCCGGCATTTTAGCGGGAATAGCTGTAATATTTTATCTTATTGGCAGCTGGTTTATGGCCAATCTGCTGATCTTTATGTTTCTGCTGTATCTACTTGCCCAGTTCGTGCTCAAGCCCGCCATAGGCAAATTTAATGCATCTGTTTTACCCGATATTCAGAAGCGATATAACAATAGCATCGCCTGGTTGTTAAAAGGCCGCCGGCCCTGGTACACGCTGGGCGGCGCGGTGGCCGGGCTGGTGCTAAGCGTGGTGCTGCTGGGTATTGCATCACCCAAAGTGGTATTTTTTGCCGAAACGCCCCCCAATTTTGTGTACATCTACACGACCATGCCGGTGGGTACCGATCTTGAAGAAACCAATAAAATAACTCAGGAAATTGAGGAGCAGGTGTATGACGAGATTGGCCGCAATAACCCGGATATTAAATCGGTTATTTCGAACGTGGCTGTAGGAGCTGCTTCTCGGTCTGATATGGATAAAACGCCCAGCGACAATAAGAGTAAAATTTCAATTTCTTTTGTGGAATATCAGGACCGCGTGGGCGACAGAAACACGACCGAAATGTTGGAAGACATCCGCGCGAATATTTCCGGCATACCCGGCGCCGATATTGTGGTGGAGCAGGAAGAAAGCGGTCCACCGGCGGGCAAACCCATCAATATTGAGGTATCCGGCGATGACTACGACCGGTTGATTTCGCTTTCCAGCCGCTTTAGGAATTATATTCAACAGCAGGGTATAGCCGGGATAGAAAATCTGAAGTCGGATTTGCAGACAAACAACCCGGAAATCATTATTGATATTGATAATGTGAAGGCCAACAGCTACGGCGTGAGCAATGCGCAGATTGGCCGTCAAATTCGTACCGCCTTGTTGGGTGAGCCCATTTCGACCTATCGCGAGGGGGAGGATGAGTACGACATCACCCTGCGGCTGCAAGAAGAAGACCGCAGTAGCATAACCGATCTTATGAATATGGATATTACTACGCCACAGGGAAAAATTCCGATTTCTGCGGTGGCCAATCTTCGATATACTTCAAGTATCGGGTCCATCAACCGTATTGATCTGGAACGGGTGGTTACGCTGTCATCAAACGTAACGGAAGGGTACAACGCCAATGAAATTAATGCGCAGATTCGCTCCTCGTTGCAAGATTTTAATGTGCCGGAAGGATACTCCGTGCAGCTAACGGGTGAGCAGGAAGAACAGGCCGAAACCATTAACTTTCTTGGTGTAGCGCTGATAGCAGCTGTGGGACTTATTTTCCTCATCTTGGTGCTGCAATTTAACTCCATCGGTAAATCGCTTATTATTATGTCGCAGGTGCTGTTTAGTTTGATTGGGGTATTCCTCGGCTTCGCCATTTTTGGCATGGACGTGTCGGTGGTGCTGACGGGTATGGGTATTATTGCTGTGGCCGGTATTGTGGTGAAAAATGGCATTATTTTAGTCGACTATATCGACATTATGCGTGATGAAGGATTGAGCCTCGCGGAGGCCGTAATTGAGGGCGGAGCCACTCGCTTAAACCCTGTGCTGCTGACGGCTGCCTCAACCATCCTGGGCCTCATACCGTTGGCTATTGGCCTAAACATCGATTTTTATGGCCTGTTTGCCAGCTTGGACCCCAACATTTTCTTCGGCGGCGATAATGCGGCCTTCTGGGGGGCACTGGCTTGGACTATTATTTTTGGGCTGGCTTTTGCCACGCTGCTTACGCTCTTTTTGGTTCCATCCATGTATTACATTGGAGCGAAAACAAAGCAGAAAGTGAAAAAGAAATTCAACAATTCCTGATCCTTTTACCCTGATTAACGACGAAGACTAAAGGCCAATCCAATAAGCCCGGATTCTTTTACTATAACCTATGCGAGCGCCAAAATATTTTTTTCTGTCACTCTCGCGGGTTTTTTTAGGATGAGCAAGGACTAAAAAAATGCTATCTTTGGTCTCCATCAAAAATTTCAATTAACAATTTATATCTGTGATACAACGCATTCAGTCGGTCTACCTTTTCTTAGCTGTAGTTTTAGACGGAACGCTCTTTTTTAATGCCTTGCATGCCCATGCCATGAATGACCCCCAGCAGTGGGTGGGCATTGGGTTTACGGCCATACTCATTGTAGCCGGTGTGTTTTCATTGATCTGCATTTTTCTGTACAGCAATCGATCCAATCAAATTAAATGGACCGGCGGCGCGGTAGCTCTGCAAACGATAGCGCTGGGATATGGGGTCGGTATTTTAATTTCATTAGGTGGTTTTGGGCCTTTTCTTTGGGATGAAGCCCTGGGTGCCGGTTTTTTACTTTTAGCATTGGTTGCAGTACTAATGGCGCGCAAGAAAATGAAGGATGATGAAGAGCTGGTGCAGTCCATGGATCGCATTCGCTGATAATTTTCCCTCCTAATTTCAATCGGTGAATCAATCATTTAATAAACGTCTTGTTTACGGCGCGCTGGCCGCTGGGCTCGTGGCCTTTGGTTTTGCTCCCATTCTTGTGCGCTTTGCCGCCGATACATCACCCATCACCTTAGTAACCTATAGAACCGTATTTGCGGCTCTGTTTTTACTGCCATACTGGTGGACAAATCGTTCAAGAGCTCAAAGAAAAATTGACCGTAGCGAACACCTACAGATTGCATTTGCCGGGGTTTGCCTGGGGCTGCATTTCACCTTTTGGCTTTCATCGCTTTATTATACCTCGGTGGCTTCAGCCTCGGTGCTGGTAACCGTGCATCCCATTATTGTTATCCTTATTGAACGCCTGCTTTTTAAGCGCGATTTTGCCGCTACCACATGGGTGGGGGTTGGTCTGGCCTTTGGCGGATCGGTTTTGCTGGGTATCACCGACAGTCAGATTGAGCAGTCGTTCCCCAACCCGTTATTGGGCAACATGCTGGCGTTTACCGCGGCTGCTATATTTGTGATATATTTGTTTCTGGGTCAAAAGATACGGCAAAAAAGAGCTTGGGTTGATTATGTTTTTCCCGTTTATAGCTACGCAGCCGGAACCTGTCTTATACTGGCTCTTTTGTTTGGTGAAGATCTTTTATCGGTTTCTCCCACGGCCATTTTGGTGGCTATTGGGCTCGCGCTTGGACCACAAATTTTAGGGCACGGATCCATGAATTATGCCGTAAAATTTATATCACCCACCTTGCTTTCCACCCTCATTTTGGTTGAGCC
>Ga0136590_1000286_pt1 | contig 23301 bp, 24 predicted proteins | sample AntRauMFilla3765_FD_104934 | JGI IMG/M metagenome (GOLD analysis project Ga0136590, IMG submission 104934) | Saline lake microbial communities from Rauer Islands, Antarctica - Metagenome Filla 3 #765 | ecosystem: Environmental > Aquatic > Non-marine Saline and Alkaline > Saline | place... | reverse complement strand
TCACTGCTAAAAGTGTTAGTTCAATAGGATTTCAACAAAGCCTCTCAATACTGTTTTCATCGGTAAGGACAGCTACGTAGAACGTCTGCTCTGAGCCATCGCCGTTCAATTCTCCAGTGAAGTGGAGTTCGCTACCTCGTTCTAACTCGTTGAGTGGTTGGTTTGAAGCGATATTCAAGTCGGGGACTTCACAGTTGACGTAATCGCTTGTTGGATCAAACCCGGGGAATGGGACATCAACGAATACCGGGTCACTGCTTTCGCTTCTGTTGTCAAAGAAATCAGCATATTCCTCTAACTTTGAATCGCTTTCAACGTACTGGTAAAACGATCCGAAGCTATCGAGAACGGCTAGTATTTCCTTTGGTGGGTTTCCAAACGTTGCGTACGCACTCGGCCACGGTGCAGTTCCAGATTCACCTTCAAACACAATTCGGTCGTCTGGAACGCAAATGTGAGCGGCTTCTGTCATATGGTTCTGCCACCATTCTGTTGACGGGTCGAGTTTCACAAGGCAGATCCCCCATGTCGCTTTAGAGTCGTTTTCCGGGTCAATCGAACTGACCAACTTCGCCAAAAACCGGTCGGGTTTTGAATACGGAGGGTTCAGGAAAATCGAATTAATCTCTTCTCTTCCCCACGTATTCGTTAGCGAATCATCCTGCTTCGTGAAGATTAAGTTCGCAATCCGAATTGCTTCCGTCTGTGGATGCGTTGCTGGATCAAGACAAAATCGCTTTCGCGCACCGTTTGTCGCTTCGGCAATCGCAGCATGGAACTTAACGATGTGATCCCGAGGTGTCCCCTTCTCATCCGACATCGATCCCTCGTCAGTATCTTCGCCAATACGTTCATCTGACTCGGTTTCATCGGCAGTGAATGACTGTAACTGTCTTGTTTGTGTAGGTGATGCCATAGTAATTGCTCAGTTTAGCGCTCTCACAGCAGGAACCATTCACTCGCTATTTGGAAGACCAGTGTTCTTCTTTGAGAGAACCGTCATTGTTCCATTCCATTCATCGAAGTCACGATCAGCAAGCCGGCGACGGACTTCCCATTGACAAATCCACTTCTTATCGTACGTAGAGAGACTGGACCCTTTCGCGTACCCTCGCCCGTTGCTCAACTGATTGATGATGAGCTGTTGCCGATGGAAGTTCTCCAAGTGGAGGTCCGACTGCTTCTGCAGTGTCTCCAGGTACTTGTACGCGTCCTCGGCATCGAACACGAGGAACTCACCGAGTTCCGGGTCATCGGTAAGTTCATCAATCGCATCGTTCACCTCATCAGGGAACGTAGCCTGATCAGCATCCATGTCTTCGTCGAGATGGCCGGTGATAGTAGCTGGATGCGGGAACGACCGCCACCCGTCAGCATCCGTGTCGAGAACCATCCCGTCTACGTCAACGTCTTGAACAGCAGGGTGGTCAGCAACTGCCCCGTGGTCTACAGGTGGTGTAGACGGACTTTCAGTATCTGCAGGTCCGTTTTCTATTGATTCGTCGGTCTGTTCTGCATCGAGGATGCGGTCGTCAGTGAGTGAGAGTTGTGTCATTGGTTTTGTCAGGGGGATGGTGTTAGAACACGATCCGGTCGAACGAGGATTCCGTTTCGACCAGGTGTTTGATTTCTTCTACAGTTCCTTCGACGTCATCGTGCGTGTCACTAGACGTGATTTCGACTACGTTGACGGTTTCACCGTGTCTGGTTTTCCCGGTCACCAGTACGTCGTTGTGACTGATGACAACGTGTTCACCAGCATCAGCGGGGAGGGTTGTGTATATCATGAATTCAGATTCACGCGGTGGGGAGTGTTTCCTGAACGGTTTCCGGCTGCATGAACGTCATAGTTGTTGTTCACGCGTCCGGATTGTCGGGTCCCCACCGGCATGACTCCGACTGTGGGCAAGAACATCGACTGTTCGAGCGCCGTGTTCATTCACGTACGGTTCAGAGACGATCTCGTACACGTGAAGTGGGCTCGTTGTCGGCCGGTAAATGAGTTGACCAGGCACGATATCTTCAGACCTGATTACCGGGAGATCCGTCTTATACGTGCGGAATCCATGGTCGCCACCGTCACAGCAATTCTCATCGTTGAGCGGGTCACGAATTTCTTGCTGGAGCAACGCGGTAATCATCGCTTCCACGCTGCTGTAGTCGTCTTGCGTAGCAACGTGAACATCAGGATGGTCGAGTGTCGGGTTCCCACGGTGATGTGTATGGGTCGATGCGGTTCTTGATTGGGTTTCAGGACGTGACTGTGTTGGTGTATTAGACATGGTGGATCACGGGTGTACTGATGGGGTGTGCACTACCTCTGTTCCGCACACCCTGCTATGCGGAGCAGTTGCTGCGGAACGATTGTCGGTACTCGGAGTAACGGTCAGTTGGATCGGGTTTCTTCGCGTGCGTGTTCAGCGAGCTCTTTCATGTGTTCGTACCCGGTTTCCACGTAGTCCAGTTCAGCAATCGTTTTTCCAGATATCCCATTCGTTGTCTTCGCGTTCGTTTTCACAACGCTGAATGTCGTGACCGTAGCTTTGAGGTGGTCAATGATGATTTCATCAAGCAGTTCTAACGCGGTTTCCGGATCGTTATTGTCAGCTGCTTCACGAGCTTCACCAACAACATCTGTGAAATGCTTTGACGCGCCTTGGGGTGTCTGGAATGACTTACTGTTGACTTTGATTTTCCTGATCATCGACTTAGTGTCGGCCGGGCTTGATTCTAAGTCAGTGAGGACTCCGCCAACGTCTGGCCCCATAGATTCTGTTTCGGAATACAGTTTCTGAAGGGCATCACCGGCGGACATCTCGTCTATTCGGGTCTATGGCGTATCGAGCGTCACGAATGCGTTGCCGTAACTCATCGATGTGATCGAGGTTATCGACATCGAACTCGTAGTTTTCGTTCGGGGCGATGAGTTGGTCGAGTTCATCGTCACTTGGTTTCTCGGCGTAGCTGCGTAAGCGATCTCGAATGTGCTCGAAACCGTTCGTGATATTCGTGATTTTTGATTGAATGGGCATGACTGGAAAGTGTTCAGGACACGGGTGAGGTTGTCAGTGCGAGGCTGTACGTGGGGAATGAAGCGTGTACTCAGGATCCTACCGCGCTTCACTGCTGTCAGGATCGTCGGTCATTGTGAACCGGTGTTTGTGGCGCGTGGCTGGTCACCGTTACACGTTCAGAATTGCTCTGATTAAACCGCGTGAGGGAGAAGGGGTCGGCGCAAACGACCGTTTCAGGAGTGCCGCAAAGGCCCGCGAGGATGGGGAGGGCGGTGCGTTGTCTTTGTAGATGCAAAGTATAGTGCGTGCGGTATCCCGGTAAATCTCCGGCGAGACGTTTCACACGCCGGTTTTAAAACGAAGTGAAGGGTTCTAAAATCGCAGGACGGGGCGTATAATTACTTGAAATGATGTTAAGGGACATTTGGTTATAAGCCGGTATCGATAGAAGGATTAACTACGCCCGACGGTCACGGAATACACTGTTGGGATTCCGAGGTTCACAACCAATGTCCACAAACACCGCCGCTGCTGATACGAAGCTCTCAGCGAAAGCAACGCGTCTTGCACAGTACCTCCGAAATGAAGTCTCTGATTCAAACGGTGAAATCTACGTGAAAGGAAAATTCATCTCCGATGATGTTGGTCTCTCATCGAAAGAAATCGGTGCGCTCATGCTGCAATTACAGGATGCAGTCTCCGGTCTGAGTATCGAGAAGTGGTCGTACTCATCCGCGACAACGTGGCGAGTTGCCAACGAAACGTGACCGGTGTCGTTTCAGACGGGAAGTTCACTATAGGACTTGGTTTCCTCGACGACCGTGATCTCGCTCACGACGTCGTCAGGAAGTAGTTCAACGATCGACGGAAGTCGTGGGAAATCAGCGGAGTAAACAACAATCACTGAATCAGCAGTGATGCTCTCTATCAGCAATTCCTCGTACGTTAGGTCATCGAGAACTGTTTCTTCGAGAGCAGCTGTTACTTTCCCATCAATTGTGACTTCACCACTCGCTCCGGAGAACCCGGACCGAGCGGGGAAGAAGACGGTTGCAGTCTCTTCATCGTCGATTTGGAAGTCGCTCACACCGAAGAGAACAATTTGCTTAGGGTCAGCGAGTTCAGTACCTGATTCGTCGGCTGTTTGTTGAAGGTTCAGTTTCATGGCTGGTAGTGATGTGTTATTCGATGTCTATCAAGTGGTCAATTCCGCTTCGGTACAGGTAGGAGTGACAGTCGCAACAATACACGTTGATCCGCGGTCCAGAGACGTAACCGCGTTCCGTATACGTCATTGACCCATCGTGCCCGACAGAGTAGATATTCTCTTCAATCTCAAGAATACTCAGTTCCGTCCCGTCACAGTACGGGCATGGCACTGGAGACTTTGGATTGAAGTCTTCCACGCATTGTGATTCGTCAGGGGTAGTTATCGAAACGATGTTTGCTGACTGGTACACGTCATCCGGGTCGCCAGTGTGCTCGTCATACCAGACATGCAGGTCGCGTGTCCCATTGCCGGTGTATTCTTCTTCCAGGTGAACAAAGTCAGTGATAGTTCCGCTACCGTTTTCGTGAACGATCGTGATGTCTGCGTTGATGTGAGGTTGAATCATTGGTTTAGAGTGTATCGTACGAGGTGAGGTGGAACAAGGCGGTATCGACGAGGACTGCGTCACAGGATGTGCAGGTCACACGCATCGGAGTACCGACCTCCACAGCAGTTTCCTGAACGAGACCAGTGTATTCTAACTGGTTAGTGCCGGTATCGTATTCGTATGTGTCGTTGCGAGCGCGAAGGACACGGATTTCTTCTCCGTGACAATTCGGGCACTGTTCGTCACCGCTCCAAGATTCAGTTTGGTCTTGGTCTACGACGGTGACTGCGTCTTCGGAGAAGATCTCGCGTGCGAGTGCAGTCAGATGCGCGAGTTGTTCGGCTTCATGCGGTGTTGTTGGAGTGATGTGCAGTGATTTCTCTGCGTCACGTTCGTTGCAGTTGCTGTTGGAAGGTCGTGTGTCTGGAGTCATGTGTTGTGTCCTGCTGTCTCGGTCCGGAGCAGGCACTACTGCAGATACCTGCCGCCGCACACCGGCTGTCTATCGTGGAATGACAGGTATTCGAACACGAGTGTTCGAATACCGAGGCACCTCATGGTTATGATTGGTGATCAGGGAATTAGAATGAAATGCATGCTCGCGGTGAGCATGCATTTCTTCCGTTTTCACTCGTGTTGGAGATACACCTGTCATTGATCAACCCGAGAATGAGTCTCTGCTAACCCATGGTACCGACTCGTCGGTACCATGGATACTGTAGTGCCTTTGATGACGGTGTGCGCGGCAGTGAAGAACTATGAGTCAACTGTCGAGCGCGGAATAGTCGGAGCAGTCAGTTATTGACGGTATCGGTTGTCCAGGCTTCTGAGAGTGTTTTCTGTGTCAAATCGTCATCAGAGTCCGGGTTCTCATTAGGTTCGACGTCCTCGGTGTCATAGTACGCATCCCATTGGTCGAGTGGAGTCCAGGTTCCACAACTGGTGCAGATCGCACGTTCTTCTTTTGCAGCAACGAGACAGTCACACTTCGGGCACTCCCCGATTATCTTGATGCTTGTTGCATCAAACGCTGGCGTTGCTGTTCGCTCTTCTGGATATGTGTCCGTTGGGTCGACGTTGACGTCCGTGATCCCTGACCCGTACAGGTTACGAGCGGTCGTGCTCGCTAAAAGCCCGTGTTGTGCAGCTGTAATGCTGGTAACGGGGACCTGTTCGTTTTCAGGTAGGGTAAGAACCGGGATTGAAGATTTATCATTGGTTGCTTGGACAACGAACGTGTTCCGATCGTCGTCAAGCAACGTTATTTCCGTCACAGCACCCCCATCAGCGTTCGGCCGGATATGAGAGACAGTCAGGTCAGTGTATTCACCGTTGAGCGTAACGTCTACGTCCGCAGTAAGCGAATGAGCGAGTTCCCACCGTTCATGTTCCGATTGATTCCCTGTTTCGTCCGAAGACGTTCGGTCTGAGCTCATTTAGATGAGGTCACCGTATCTACTTCTTGATAAACAGACCCCGTATATATATTTGCTCCCGGATTCCACCGGTAATCGTCAAGGAATCACTGTGAAAATACGTAATCGGTTACGCGATTCGTGTCCGAGATTCCCGTTGTTCTCCCTGTGTTATTGACGCAACGTTTGTCGGAAGCGGTGATGTCACACTTGTAACGATCTTGTAGTGAGTGTCGTCGTAATCGTGTTTTTCTCTGGCTCGACTTTCGGCTGATTTCTCCGTTGGAGCGACGATAACGTATTCAAAACAAGCACCTTCAAGGGGGGTAGAACCCCGGTGCTCAACCAGAACGAGCCACTCCCGTGCTTGAGAATGCATAGAATCAGTTTGAACCTGAGTACCTATAAGTATTCACTTCAGCATAATCTGGCGACAGGCCTGCAGTCCCAAGGTTACAGTGCGTCAAATCACCGATTTCGGCTATTCCAAGGAGTCGACTTGACCTGGTGAAGACTTACGGTTCCAAATGCGCTCTTCATACGCGTTATCATAAATTTGCTCCAGCGAGTTCCGTTTATGAATCTGCGATTCAACGTCAGGCGGATGTGTCCCGACGACGTAATCATCAGTGTTCAACACGTCCTCAGAGAACGGTAGCACTTGCACGATCGGGGTTGATTCACTCAGTGTCACGTCGCCTTTCGTAGCCAGAGGAATATCGAGTTTTTTTGGAGAATCCGTACTCGTTAGGACTTGTGGTGTCACTGGTCCATTTGGACGATACGCTGGATTTGTCACCAGTAGAACGTACCCTTCTGGAATTGTGACGTGCCATAAACTATCGACAACCCCAATCCACAATGATTGTAAGGGCGAGTCGTTTTCAGTTACGAATTCCTCTCCTGACGCAACTATCGAATCGTTGGATTCGCTGTCCTTGGTTATTGCAATCGTTTCAGGCGGATACAGGTACCACCCGTGAGTTACGGCATCTGTTGTTCGCTTATCCTTCTTTGCGCTTTCAGCGTGGTTCTGCGGCACGGTCTGCTGCTGAAGTAGCCGTGGGAACTGGTGAGCTGCAGTCACTGGATCGGGCGCTCGATCAGTATCTTCGGCCCGGCACAGAAATTCGACTGTAGGTGACTCGTTACGTGTCATTATCATTGATCACTGCGTATTGGAGTAAGGCATCACGCTGTAACGGGATGGCTTGTGTAATCGCTGCACCACGAGATAACGTGGCTTCATCTGACCGCTCGGTGAATTTCCCGGGGATATTCACCTCTCCTTGATACCAATCAGCATCAACAATACCGGAGAACGACCGGTGGTCACGTTGGAAGTGGTTGATAGGAGAGCTGTAGAAATTCGAGTACCCGTGCTCCATCACAACACTCCATTGTGAGAACACGTTCAAAATCTCCATCGGAGAAAACCGATGAGCATCACCGATTTTCTCCGGAACGTGCTGATGGAACGAGTTCTCTCCCTCGTTTTCAGCATGGAATGCATCGAATCCGTTCTCGGGATCCCGTGAGATATGCAGTGGTCGGTCTAACTCAACAATGTAGCCGAGTTCCATCGCATCCATCGCCCATTTTGCAGTCGGATGAGTTTCCGTTCCAAGCCCAAGGTCACGCAGTGCTTCACCGTACCCGTCCGGAATATGTGTTTCAGCTGGTTTGGGTTTCGGAACTGCCTCATTGAATTTCTCCCGACAGTAAAACACGTGCTTGGCGTCATCTGGAAGGAATGGTCGGTCCTCCTCAACCAAGTCAGGACGATCGTCGACAGTAGCTTGTGAATCAGCATCCATCGATACGTGGTCCTGGAATGCATCGTATGAGGTGAAGTTCCGCCCTCCAGGTTTCGGTGTCCAGAGTTCATTCCGATAAAACCCGACGCGAACATCGTTGAACCGCTCGAAGTGGTGTTTGATCTTACCCATCTTCGAGTCAGGTGAGTAGCTATCAATAACCGGGTCATCGAGTAACGTTGAACGTTTAATCGGAATGATCTGCGCGATCGGGTCGCCTTCTTCAATCATCACTGGTGTTCGTTCGACCAGGATCGGGAGTTCAAACACACCGGTTTCTGTGTCTGTCTCTGCAAATAGCCCGAGTGAGGTGAAGCGTTCCTCAGACCGGTTAATCGGCGGAACAACAAGCGCACTGTACCCGTCGGGTGTCTGAATTTCCCACTGCGTGTTAATCACAGCGTTTGGAAGTAGAAATGCTGAATTCCCTTCCCTGTCAGGCTGATCTACCGGGAAGGTAGTGACGACGTTGTCGCTGTCAGTTTCTGTTGACGGGACGGACGCGTGGACTCTGTCGTCATCCGGGTGATTGGTGAATTCAATATCGGTTGGGGCTTTGAGTAGCCACCCTGATTTCAGCGCATCACCAAACGGCATGCACATCTTCACTGTCGATTTTTTGTGGTGTCCAGATAAGGCATCGGTAGAGCTTGAGAGCATCTGATACCATGCCGGTAGGGATTTGTTCGCTGGTTCTGGCGGTGGGTGTGTTCCGACTGCATCTGTTGTTGCTGTGAACGTCAGATGCGCGGGATCGGTGGTAGTGTCAGTCATTGTATTCTCGTACTCGATTTACCCGTATATAATCTGTTTTCTCTACTCATCGGTGTCAGTGAGTATCCCTGTGCGAGCGGAAATATCGTAATCTGTGCGTTTGAATGGGTACACGTGAAGGAGGGGAGTCCCGGAGTCCATTGTGAAATCGCTTTCTAATGGAATGATGGGGACATCGATCTCCATCGGGAATTCATCTGCATCAACGACCCCTGGAATGATTGAAAACCGGCTATCAGTGAAGTTTGCAGGTGACGTGTAAAACACGGAGTACCCGTCAGGAACATCGATAAACCACCGTGTTCTGACGCTAAAAATCGTGTCTGAGGTGTGCAAGGAGCGGTCTTCAACGTAGTTTTTGACGAACCCGGTGTTCTCAAAGCATTTCCCAACGAGAGGAACTGGTGGAGTCGAGCCGGGTTTATGCACGACAATATCGATTGGTAACGGGATGATCCATCCGGTGTATAGTGCAGTTTCGGCAGCGTCAGTAACTGCGTGGGTCTTGTTTTGGTTTGACGGTGTTTTCTGATACGGGTAATTCAGCAAGCCAGAGTTTTTGTATTCTGAGGCGTGTCGCGGCTCAGGTAATCGGCGGTCTGAGGAAGCACAGTAAAATTTGAGCGTCCCATCACTTGCTGCGGGTGATAGTTCATCGTGCTCAATTTGTTTGATGAGCTCCTTCAGATGCATATACTACTGTTCACGTTACGGGTGTTCAAAATACCTTGCAAATACGCGTGGAGTTGTTCTCCTGCTTGTGGTCAGTATTCTGGCTCGTTCATGTCTGGCTCGACGTCGTGAAGGACAACATTACAATCCTCACATTCAACAGCGATATTGTCGATCCTGGAGTTCGGGCCGTACGCGGCAACTACGAGTGAGTGGTTGATGTGCTGTTCAAGCTGGTCGAAAACGATGTCGTTGTACAGTACCATGAGTAGTTCTGTGCCGTGCCAAGCAGGTGCCTGACAGGCACTACCATGCCTCCTGTCGGGGAGTGACTCTTGTAAGTGAATAGGGGTCAACCGAGACCAGTGATGGTCTCGGTGACTTTGCAGTGAACGGTGTCATGGAACGGTTCACTGAGAACGCAGGTTTATATTCATTCACCCTTATCTCGATGTACCAGATGTTTGAACGCCAGTCATGGGTAGAGAAGGCCATCCCATCTCATATCTACCAAACGTACATCGGAGACACGTATACGCGGTTGGTCCTCAGTATTATCTTCGCATGGGGGTTTTTCGATACCGTCACGACATTCATTGCGATCGCGGCGTACGGTACGATGAAGTACGAATTGAACCCGATCACGGCGTGGATGCTGAGCGTTCACCCAATGATGCTCGTTGTGGGGAAATTCGTTGCAGTGTCCGCTGTTGGGTTCCTTGCTTTGTATGGCCAAGGATCGATCAAAGAAGTGTACGGTTGGAAATCCTATTTCCGTGGAATTGTCGTTATCGGCGTGTTGGTCGGAGTGATGAATCTCTATGCTGCAATGACCGCAGCGACCGGGTTTGACCCGATTTTCTCGTAATGCAAATACAGTGCACCGAGGGCGGGATTTTATATCTATTCGGGTTCAACGGTTCACTACGTAATCGATAGAGGGTTGCCAGTGAAAGACAGAATCTCACTTCACGTTTCTGTACTCGCTACATGGGTTGTTGGAGTCATGCATGTATTTGACTTCACCGGCCCGCTTAGCAACGTCGTTTTCGCTGGAATCCTCGGTGATGCCATCGATTGGGTCACCGATCAGGTCCCATGGCCACCATTCGACCTTTTCGCAATCCTCCAAAACGTTCTTGAGTGGATCATGAACGTCCTGATCACAGGGCTTCTTGATGCAATTGGGTACTTTTTCATCATCGGGTTAGAGTACTTCCTCTTCTACGAAAACCCACGGAACATTGACGCGTTAAACGAGTACTGGATGGACTCTCTCGTCCTGTACGTCTTCATTGTTTTCGTTATGATGTTCGCGTACTACGTCATGCTGATGCTGTTAGCGGACACCGAAGAGGCAGATATCCAACGGATTGTTCAACGCCTTATCGTTTCTGCGATATTCTTAGTGATCTCCCGAGAACTCTTTGGGTTTTTCGTCGCATTCACAAACATCTTCGCGCTTGGTATCCTCCCGGAGGACTATAGTTTCTACATCGCAGTTGACCTCCTTGAAGCAATAGTGAGTGGCGGTGGCGTCACGATCGTCGCATTATGCCTGGCGATTTTCGGAGGTGTTTCGGTTCTCGTCTCCGGTGCCATCTTTTTCGTCGCACTGGCAATGCGGATGCTCATCATTTACGTCATCTACGCAATGATGCCGGTTATCCTCGGTCTATGGGTCGTCGACGTAGGACCAGGCAAGTACGGGAAGTTCTTCGCAGATTTCCTCATCAAAATCGCTGTAGTAATGATGATCCTCGGAATCATCATTGCCGGGATGCTCGCAGTCGGTGCAGCGTTCGGGCTCTCCGAGGATCAGACTGATATCGAGATGGCTTCTGACTACCAGGGCGGCGACAGCGGTACAACTATCCTTTCAACTGATCCAGACGGTCCACGAACAACACTCAGTACAGACGCTGGTCGCGGCGGGGAACTCGATAGTGAATCCAGTAACGTCCTGTTCAGGATGTTCATGTTCATAGCGACAATTTGGGTAATCATAGCGACGATCACCAGTCTGTTCGGCATGGTACTGTCAGCTGGTTCAGCAAGTGCTGGTGGTGCTGGTGGATTCACTGGTTCACAAAGAGGCCGTGGTCGAGCCGGTGGTGGAGGAGGAGGTGCCGCTACTGGAGCTGCTGGCGGAGGTGCTGGCGGTGCATGGGCCGCACAGAACCAAGGAACTACCAGAGGATCGATGCACGCGTACGAAATGCAGGATGGTCGGCAAGTCCTAGCAAATCCTGCTGGCGGCGGTGTTGCCGTGAACCCTGACCAAGGTGAATGGGATTCGTTCGGTCCAGAAGACAACCCGCTCGCATCTGAAGATGCTGCGCCGAACCCATTCAATACGAAACCCGCGACGAGTGATCCGACGACACTTGGAGATAAAGCGAGTCATATCGGCGACAAGGGACGTGACACGTTCGATGGTGTCGCGGACTATGTTGGTGGTGAAGGAACTGGTGAGTCCATCCGTCAAACTACCGACGAAGCTCTTGATAGTATCGAGCATGGAGCCGCTGCAGCTGCCGGGAAAATCCCTGGTTCTGGTCTTGCTTCCAAGGCCGCCAATGTCGCAAAGCGCGGCGGGAAAGCCTACGGTAGCGTGTTCATGACGGACGGAGCGATGGCGTCAATTGGTGAGATGGGTCGTATCGCACGCGAATCACCGATCGGGCATCCAGATAAGCAACAGCCGTGGAATCAAGGTGGAGACGGAGCGTCCGGGGAAAGTGCAGTACCAGAGAATGGACCGGAATTCGCAACTGGTGCTGAAGCGTTCAATATCGGAGATAACGTTGCAGATGGTGATACGGTTAACGCAGAGTCTGATGCAAGTGTTGGTGGTGGCGATGGTAGTGGTGGTGACACGGGTACTTACAGCGGTGATGTTGAACGGACAGGTGAAAGTGAGGCTCCAGAAGACGCGCTTCACGGGTCCGCGGGGAAGGATGCCGATCAGAGTGAAAACGAGGGTGTTGAAGAGCGTAAAGCCGAGGATACATCGATGAGCTCCGACGAGATGGCAGAAGAACTCGACGGGCCAGATGATGAACTCATGGAGAAATACGGTTACGGACCAACAGGGTCAGAATCCGACGCATCTGTGGAAGATGACTTCGAGGTGAATGCCACTGCTGGTGTGAGTAGTAACATCGATGAGAGTCAGAGTGGGGATGTCGTCACGGAAACTGGCACACTCAACGACCACGAGTACAACGCGGCTGGCGCGGGAATCGAACTGGAAGAGGATTGGGTTCAGTCGCCGCTCGATGGCGCAGCTGCGCAAGAGGTTGGTGGAGTTGACGAGTACACGGAAGCTGTGCAGAATGCGTCAGTGGATGAGAAAGCCGACGTGATGAAACACGAGTTCGGCGATGATATTGAAGTCACATCACGGGCTCGTGTCCGTGCGGAAGATAACGATACTGTCGGGGCATTAGAAGTTGTTGACCGAACGAGCGATCAGCGGTTCACCAGTAACGGGACTACGGATATCTCTAACAACATCAGTGGAGACTCGAACAAAGTGACGGTGAAAGGCGCGAAATATAACCAGAGCGTTGACTCTGCCGACAAGATCGCGTTGACAGATGATACGGTTGTCGAAAGCGCCAGCGCTGATGCGAACGGCGAGTTCAAATACGGTGAAACTGTCGAGCATCATTCCGAGGCAGGGATGTCTGACACGGCTCAGAGCGCAACAGAGGATGTTTCCGTCCCGGAAAGCCGCGATGATGTCGTTGTCAGTACTAACGGAGATGTTCCAGAGGTCAGCAAGAAGAAAGTCGATGCGTTCATCGATAAGCACAAAGATGAACTGTCCGAGATCTCCAATCGGAGCAGGTTACAGGATAAAATCGAGAAGGAGATGGGCTTAGACGGTCTTGATGACCAGGGTGTCGTTTACGCTGTCCAGGACCGATACATAGAGACTCAAGGTCAAAGCGGTATCCAAGGTGCGGATTCATCGAAGTACTCGTGGGATGATACGGTTGAGCATCACTCTGGTGCTGGCGTTGATGCAGAGACCGCTCAAGGGCCAAGCGAGGAATGGGACGGTGACATAGACGGTGTATAGGCGAGGTTGCTGACGCATCGGATGTCACTGATCTTCAGGCAGCGATGGATCCAACTGGTGAATTCTCCAGTAAAGAGTTCAGCATCCTCTCGGACGCCGAGCAGGAGAAGTTCATGAACCAGTTAGAGGAGAAATACGGGGCAGAAGCTGTGGAAAGCATCCAGAGATCCGTGGAGCTCCGAAAGGACGAAGTGAGCGGTGGTCTGTCCGAGCTCCAGGAATACGCTAACAGAGCAAACAACGAGGAGCTCCCGGTTCGAGACAAACAATCTGCGGTCTCTCTGACGGGCCCGATGGGAGAGGACATGGTAACAGAAGAAGAAGTGGCTGCATTCAAGGAGATGCAGGAACTGTCACAGGAGTTCCTCCGAGAAAATTACGCGAACGCAGACGGGAAAGTCGAAATGTACCGTGGGCTCGGTAGCCGTGACGCAGATATCGTTCGCCAGACATTCGATGACCCAACTGCTGACGGGTACGAATGGCCGGATGAGCACCGGTCGAAAGGATATACGTTGGACCGAGAAGTGGCTGAATTCCACAACAGCGGTGGAGGCATAGTCACAGAACAGGTTCCTGTCGAGGATGTTGACCTTGCCATGGACCATGTCAGTGGGAACTCAGACTCGGCACTCACTGGTGAGCAAGAGGTACTCGCCAAAACAGACTCGCAAATCAACGGTGAAGGAGTCGAGATGCGGGGAATCTACCCGGTGAAAGATGGGTCCGGTGGAGTCACCGCAAGCGACGAGGTCTCCGGGCCTGCCCAAGAGACAGTTCAAAAAATCGATTCTGGTGAACTGTCTGCAATGAGCGATGAGGAGCACGAAACCATCATGGCGGGTATCAGCACAATGCGTCAGAATATGGAAGGTGGCCTCTCCACACAGGAAGGCGTGAATCGGGTCGAGAAGTGGAAGCGCCACGCGAAGGAGAACTTCCCGGAAGACTACGATTACGTCGTTGAAGATGCCAACCAGGTCATCGATAACTCCGAATTCGACCCGACCCTCTAGACGGGTTTCACGGAGTTATCGTAACTTAAGTATCTTGAATCGTCGAGACGTAACTTCGCCACATCTTCTCTTCCGGGAACGTTCCAACCCCATTTTCAAGCTCATGGATGTGTGTGGCAAGTGTCCGGATCCCTGTTGTTGACGTTTGGTGGAGAAGGTTCAGATCAACGCTACTGTTTTCATTCCGATCAAACGTGGGTTCTAGTCCAAACCGAGCTCCAGCAACTGCGCCGGCGATCGCTCCGACAGTGTCTGTATCCTGTCCAAGATTGACCGCGTTCGTGACGGCTTCGAAGAACGATGAACTCGTAAGCCCGTAGTACAGCGCTGCTTCCAGCGTGTCGGTTAGATCACCGTACCCGGAGAGTTCGTTCTCACGCGTTTCGGTGATTGAGGAGAGTCGTGAAATGAGTGACTCGGGTGCATCATCGCGGACTTCATCTAACGCGCGTTCAAGCGGGTTTTCCGTGTACGTCAGGATGTTCGCAAGAGTCAGATTCAGGATAGCAGCACCGTACGCACATCGTGGATGAGCGTGCGTGATTATCGAGGACTCACGGCTGTACTGAATGAGTTTCTCCGTCTCATACGGGTACGCGATAGCAAGCGGGGCACATCGCATGATACTCCCGTTCGTTGCCCTGTCGTCAGGTAATTTCGACTGCGTTGCACGGCCGGCTTCCTCCCAACTCATGTTCGTAGCGAGGTTTTCCATCGACTGTGACGTCGTCCGACCAATGTCGAACGGCGCAGATTTGTACCAATCAACGAATTGCTTGCTCACATCTTCCGGGTCCCATTCGCCTTGATTGGCGAGTGATGCAGCGATGCAGAGTGCTTGTTCGGTATCGTCCGTGACGGTACCAGCTGGCTGTCCGTGTGTACCGTCAGCAATGAATTCATCAAGGAATCCGTGCTCTGTTTTGATTTCATCACTGGACATGAATTCAACAGGGCGGCCAAGGGCATCACCGATCGCTAGGCCAGCCAGAATCCCCCGTGAGCGTTCCAACGGTGTTGTCCCAAGGCTCTGAAGGTTGAACGATGGTGTGGACCTGGATTTTGAGATTTCATCGATCCAGCCTTGTCGAATGAATTGTGCTTCGAGAACCGCTTCTCTATGGGTCTGCGTGTTCCAGTAGTCCTGGTCTTTCTTTGGGAGATCAGGAACTTCTGCGTTGTAGTATGTTTCAAGAAGGGTCTTATCGGATTGGTCGGGTCGAGTACTGTCGTAATCGTCGAAGAACCCGTGGTAACGCGGGCGTCTCTCTGAACTGTACGTGACGCCGTAGAGTTGGTATTGATCCCAACTCTGGTCGTCATCGTTTGAGTGGTCTACAGGTTTCATTGTTTGAGTTATTGTGGGTTGAAGGGATAATGATTTGGTAAACTGGCGAGTGGGGAGTTATCTGTGGGTATCCTCTGTTCTGTACGGGAACCCGTTCACGGTAATTGGATGTGATTTCGTTGCAGGTGTCCATAAATCGAGTGACGGAGGTGTGATGATGTGAGAGAATGCGGGGGTTTATCGTCGTTCAGAGCGAAGGAGTATCGTGAATGACTCGCCATCAGAGATAACGTTTGTTACATCTGAAGTTGTGGCTAATGCTTTGGATGTCCCAATTGATGAACTTCCGCCAATACGAGAATCAGTGGATACTGAAGCTCTCGCTAACGTTTTCCATTCTTCGTCACAGGATCAGGGAGCGGCTACCATCGTATCGTTTTCATATGCAGGGACACGCGTTAGTATTGTTGAAGACGGAACCGTATTCGTTCGTCCACTCAACCAGTAATACCGATAGACACCAAGTGTATCGTTATTCAGTACAGGTTTGGTTCCGCGGACCTATTTGAAATGGAGAGTTCTTCCTGGTCATCCAGGTACCCGCGAGTCATGATGAGTTGTGAGTCAACCTCAACGTGATGCAGTTTCACAGGGATATCCTGCTCCTTTGCGGTTTTAATTTCCTCAACAACTCCATCGGTAACGCTGAGGTTGTTTACCTCCCATCCTTCGAAGAGATCGGGTTTATCAACGCCGAACACCCATATCTCGTCTGCGGCTTCAATGTACAGTTCATTGGATTCCCGAATAGCCTCTCGGTCAACGGTGTCCAGTAGCCAGAACGGCCCGCTATACGGGGTGAGCGGAGCACCATCATTCGCTAACACGAACTGGAGGATGTGGTCATGCGCGAATATGAGGTACTTCGGAATCGCTGTGTAGATTCGTTTACGAGTCACTGGAGGTCACCTATACGATTACTGGTTAACGGGCCAGGTAGATGTAAGTTTGTAGTTCTTACGTTCATTGTTTACTCATTACTGCGGTGTGAGTTTCAGTGGACTGCGATGCAAACTGTTGTTTTTCATCCGGGTAATGATACGCGTTGTTTTGCTTGGTGAATCCAACACCGGCTGGAACCGTATTATTCACGCGGTTGACGTGGTCGAAGGTTTGTGGTGGGATGCTTACTGAGACGTATGATTGGAGGTCACACCAGTCCCGAACACGTGTCAGAAGCCACCGAACGGTAGCATCTGGATATTCAGTGTCTTTCGCTGCATATCCGTCAATTCGAGCTGTCGGGATCTTATCCCTTGGATTCCCGCTCACAATCATTGCGGCAATGAGTTCATCACCAATAGCTGCTCCAAACACGGCGGCTGGCGTGTGCCGTCCACGACTTTCCTCTAGTTCGGAGAGGGCAATTGGTGCGTTTGTCTCATTGATCAAGGATTTAAGCTCATCACTGAACACGTTGTAGTTCTCGGACGTATCCCCGTGTGTGAATTTGTAGTCAGTTGCTTCTTCACGTGTGAATTTGAATTGCGACGGCGTGGTTTCTGCCTGGTTCTGCTGAAATTCTGTAAGTGTGGTTGCATCCCCGCGTGTTTCATCGTTCGCTTCTAATCGACTTTCGAATCGTCGTGGAAGCCCGTCTGAGGCGTTTTCAGAGTCAACATCTACCGTTCGAATATACCGTTTCAGGGTTGCCGAGTGCGACTGGTTGTTCCGACCGTCACGGTTGTACGCACCGGATGTTTCTGCTGTCCCGTCGAACGTGAAGTTTGCTGCTTCGTAGATTTGCCCGTTATTCCCATCAGTTCCGGCTAGCGATCGGACGCGTTCATATCCTTCTAATGCAGCCCACTGACAGACTCGGCCTAACATCCATGTTGCCGTGTTATTCGTGACACCGTGATTCGGTGTTTCTGGATGGCTTGCGTATCGAGTGATCTCAACGGTTTCACGATCGAACGCCATGCGAGCGTTCACCGAATTAATCGTAGTAACGGCTGCAATTCGCCCATCCGGTCGTCGAGCAAGGAACATAGCCTTGGCTTTCTGGACACGGCCTTGTTTATGATCAACGATAGGGTGTTTGAGAAACCCGTTAACGAGATTCAACGAGTACGTCCGTTCAAACGAAAGATTGGAAACTGGAAGACGTGGCCCGGGTTGAACCGTTGAATCACGTTGATGCCGTTCTGGATTCCGCACACCTGGAGCACGGTTAATCGCTTTCACGTTAGGTATTCCTTCATCAATAAGCCGAATCCGGTTATCGGTAGCCATGGATTCTAACGTTTCACGGCGAATGCTCCGTGTGCGGAAGGCTGTATCGTACCCGTCGAGCCAGATAACATCTACGTGTGACGGGTTGAACGGTGCGGTAGTCGCGTCATCGGTGTAATCGTCAGCTGCACGGATAAGCGCGTGAATTCGTTTTCGGGTGAAAAAGATGAGATCACCCGGTTCGATATTCGCAATCGGACTCCCGACAGTGTAAATCTCACTCGTTGGTAGGCTGTGCTCTTCGGTTGTATCAACACCCAACGGTGATGGTGACGGGGAATTCAATGAATTACTCATAGTGGGTCGCAGGGATGGGGACGATTACTGAACGAAACAACGGGACAATTAGGGTTCCTAGAAATCAGCCGATTTCGTGCTGATTAGGGGGAGATGTTCTGCGTGAACCGGTTGTAGGCTTCAGGAGCTATGAGTCGCTTGAACCGTTCCGGAACATTCGGACCGGTCGGCTCGTACTGGTCTTCTGCGTATTGGATGAGCGCAGCGAGCTCGTGCTTACACAGTGTCGAAACCGGGTTCTCATGCTTGGCCGGGCCAGCACACACCGTGGTTCCACACCATGGGACGAACGGGTAGATACTACCAGAATCAGACGAGATGCAAACCGTCAGCGTCACTGGTGTACTGTATCCGAACCGGGAAATATCCATTCCGGATAACTCACGTTTCCGGACATCGTGATCGTTCTCAGTCTGTCCATCAACAACTCGGACGACTTTGAACTCCACGCCGTCACGAAGCATCTGCGTTGCTCGACGCTTCTTATCATCCTGAAGCCGGTCAATCACGTCGTTCTCGTACCAGTGCATCCGGTTCTCGTACGTCTTTTTCTCTTCATTGTAGACTTGCTGTCTATCATCAGCATGGGCGTTCAGCTGATCAGAGAGCCAGACGTCGTTCGACTCTTCGATGTGGCTACGGTCCACAACGAAATCCGAGAAGACGTTCTCCTGCTCGTATTCTTTCTGGAATTGCACGGCTTTCTCAGCAAGTTCCAGGCCGTTGTGCCGACCGCCGATAGCGAAGGCAACACGAATGAGTTGCTCCACCGAACTGACGGTGTTCGCACGATCGTCAACGTTCACTTTCGGTGCTTCGAATTCGTCTGCCGAGGGATGGTACGCACCGCTCGGAAGCTCAACATCTGCCATTTGAGTAGGTGACTGTGACATGGGTGATTCTCTAGTATGGGGGGTTCAACAGCAGTGACTGAACTGCCCACGGAACGGGAGGGTTCAACGTGAGTATCAGTCGGTGTGACTGCGTGTTGTATGCGTGCTTGCGCTCGCTACTTATCTCTGCGCAAGTACACGGCGCGGCACACAGTGTTCAACATCAATGCGTCTGCTTGCAACTTTTGCTCCGCCGACCGGGACGGTGTTAGAACGGAATCTGCATCGTCATTTTCTCCAACTGCTCTTCCAGTTCGCTCTGCGAATTCACGTACGTGTGAATATCGTAGTACTGGTCTTGCGGCCCGGTTCGCGGCCCACCATCAGCGAGTTTCGCTCGCGGGTTGATGGTGATACCCATCACCGGCATGTGGGACTTGTTCAACTCTTCGTGGTATCGGTCAGGGTCACGCGGTTGCCCGTCAGTCACGGAAATCATAAGCGGGAACTCGTTCGAATTCTGCATCCGCTTCCGCGCGATTTCCACTGCGTCACTGAGCGGTGTTCCACCACCGGTTTCGTTCGACATCAGGTCGCCTTTCGCCATCTCGATATCCACGCCGAACGGGGAGATGACACGAGCCGTGTTCTGGTACATGTCCATGACACAGACCTCAATCCCGAGGTCTTCCATGGCCAGCGCGTACCGAGCAATCGCTGACTCCGCAATATCGATTTTCTCTCCGCCCATCGACCCGGACCGGTCGAGTACGATAATCACGGAGTACTTCTTCTTGTTCCCCGGGTCACGACGCTTCATGACGTCCAAGCGCTTCGACGGAACAGCGTGGAGTCGTTTCGAGTCCAAACTACCCTTCGTTCGGCCACGCTTCCATTTGTCACGCCGTGAGCGCTCCAGGTGCTTCTTCAGAAGCCTTGCCGTCCGCTTCCGATTGGCAACCGCATCATCCCATCGTTCAGAATGCGTTGTGCCTTCAGGGTCGATGTTGAACTGAACCTCACCGATCCCACCGCCGCCAGCCCCATCACTGAGTGCTTCAGCGAATTCTTCTAGTTCTTCTTGGGCCTGTCGGATTTCCTCTTCAAGATCGCGCTGCTCCTGCTGAATCTGATTCTGCTCGTCTTCTGCGAGTTCAGGATGCGGCTCGTACGGGTCTTCACCAGTCCCGGGCTGCGTCGGACTGTTGTTGTCCGGCTCAATCTCTTTTGTCCCGTCATCAGAGCCTTCACCGTCGTCGTTGGCACCTTCGCTTTCTCCATCTTCTGTGTCTTCACCGGGTTCATCGCCGGCGGTATCTCCGACACCATCACCTTCAGTGCCGTCAGAATCACTGTCATCGTCTGCCTCACCGTCACTGCCAGTACCATCACCAGGACTGTCTTCTACATCCCCGTCAGTCTCTTGGTCCCCATCTTCTCCGGCACTGGAATCACCGGATTCTCCAGATTCATCCCCGTTCTCACCGGGCGTTTCCTCACCGTCTTCTTGAGAGCCGTCAGTCCCGCTCTCACCGGTTTCATTCTCATCCGGGGCATCGCCCTCACTGTCACCAGCATCGTCCTCTCGGTTGCCCTGACCGTCTTCTCCTGACCCTTCACCGGATTCGTCTTCATTTCCTTCACTGTCGTTGTTCCCGGAGTCATCGCCAGAGGGGTCCGACCAATCATCCGGGTCCTCGTAATCGAAGAGAGACTGCTGCTTTCTCTGCCCGGACTCACCGTCGCTGTCACCCGACTCACCGGATTCTTCACCGTCATGGTCGCCTGCATCGTCCGACGATTCATTCGTCCCGTCAGCAGACTCCTCACCCGCCTCAGCGGACTCGTCACCGGACGAATCACTCCGGTCACCGTCATCATCGCTAGACTGGTTTTGACCATCAGCGGCTTCACTGCCAGGTGAATCAGCATCTGGAGACTCACTCGACGATTCATTCGTCCCGTCAGAAGATTCTCCATCGTCACTGCCCGACTGTTCTTCGTTGCCGTCCGGCGAACTCGACCCTTCCGAGTCACGACCGTTATCGTCGCCGTCACCGCTTGGGTCGATCTCGTCGAAATCACCAGCTGTGATGTTCGACTGCGGCTCCGGATCACTGGCCAGCGGAACCGCTTTCTTGACTTTGTCAATCAATTTCATGCTGAATCACCGCCGATAGTCGGCACCCACGCATTTCCACACGACTCGCAGTCGAACCCGCGGACCTGTTCGGTCTCTCCGTACCTGGACCGGGGTTCAAGAATCTCGACGTTCCCGCCGACATCAACGACTTTGTAGCCGTTCTGCTCAATCTTTTCGCGTGGGACCGAGCCTTGCGGGTCAACACGGAATCCGCAAACCTCGTCGTTGGACACGAACGTGATGTTCCCAACCCACGACGCCGTGATATCGAACGGCGCATTCACACGGGCTGCAATCATCCCGTCAACATCCTGCACCAGTCGTCCCGTATCATCCGACCCGCACGCCGGACACGGTGGCTCCGTCGTCTCACTGGAATCAGCGTCACCACTCGAATCACCAGTCCTCTGATCGTCATCGGAAGCTCCAGCGTCCTGGCCCTGTTCATCAGCACCGGAAGCCTGTCCTGCATCGCCCGACTCACCGGTTTCACTAGAGTCACCGGCTTCTCCGGATTCACCAGCATCACTGGCTTCCTCGCCAAGCTCACCGGACTGGTCAGCCGACTGGTCGTCAGCCTGTTGTTCACCAGACTGCTGTTCCTCGTTCCCACCACGGTCTTCATCACCGTTTTCTGACTGCTGCGCGTCGCTCTCGCTACGCTCACCGGACTCTTCACCCGACTCATCATCACCGTCACTGTCAGTGTCGTCGGACTCGATTTCAACAGTCTGCTGCGTAACGTTCGCGTGCTGCTGCGCAACGTCTTCCTTCGAATTCTCCTCAAGGCCCTGCGACTGTTGCTGCTGCGCTTCACCGGACTGGTTCTGCGCGTCGTCTTTCTGGTTTTCCCGAAGCTTGTCACGGCTCGGCTGGTCCTGCTCGTCAGGCTCCGGGAACTTCTCCGTCACCACGTCAATCACCGTCTCCAAGAACTCGAAGATCCGGTACGTCCGGGCTGCAGGGACTCCCGTCACCATCGCGTCTTCAACCGTCTCACGAAGATCGTCGTAAATCCCGAGGAACGCTTCCTTGTGTTCGTCATCCTTGAACTGCCATGACTCATCGTCCTGATCAAGCAGACGGCGAAGCGCACCCGTATCGTACTTGGCAAGGTCCATCGACGCCAGGTGAAGTGCAAATTCCAGCGTCACGTTCTGCTTTTGCTTCTTCTCGTACGTCTTCATGCTTCGAGCGATGAACGTCTCGTTCTTCACCGCAAGGCGCTGTGCAGCCTTCGACCCGCGTTCATTTCGAATCGCTTCTTCAATCGCTCCGTCTTCAATCGCATTCCACAGGTCGTTCGAAAGCTCCATCAAGAATTCCTGAACCGGGTACGGATACCCGGACACGTATTCTTCAAGGTCCTCGAAGCAATTCCGGACACTTGGCTGGTCAGTGTGCTGGTAGTGCCCGCCGCTTTCGTGAAGCAGATTTGCGTATTGGATAATCGCACGGAATTCCTCGTCGTCCACGTTGTCCGTGTCGAACGGGTTCTCCAGGTCAGTGTACGCCGGGATGATAACGATCGTCTCATCTAATTCTTTGGCCTGAATGATCTGCGCCGTATCAAGGCGGATATCGTTGATGAATGCGCCGAGACCAGCGTTGATGATGTCCTCTTCGTCGTCAAGAACGTAGACGTTCAGATCCTTCTCCTTCGTGAGGTGGTATCCGTACGTTTCGAGGTTCTCCTGCCGTTGACGGCTCGCGGCAAGGTGCATGCTGGTCCCGACAGTGTAACTGCCGGAACTGGCTTCGTTGTGATTCCGGTCAGGTCGGGCTGAGATGAATTTGTTGTTGCTCATGGTATCAAGGAGTGTGTTGAATGACGGCGCGACGAGTGGGGCGTGTACGCGTCACTTCCCTTATCTCCGCACAGCAGGCGGCGCGGTATGTTACAAAGTTGCGGTACAAAGCCGCGGTCCGTGACATCCTCCCCGGCGTAAACGCCGGGGCTTCCCGTACCGCAGGTGGGATATTTGCTGGTCTACGATACAACCTGTTCTCTCGGGCGAACCGTCCCGCTCTCGCGGTCGAACAGGTGTA
>Ga0136590_1000267_pt1 | contig 24122 bp, 27 predicted proteins | sample AntRauMFilla3765_FD_104934 | JGI IMG/M metagenome (GOLD analysis project Ga0136590, IMG submission 104934) | Saline lake microbial communities from Rauer Islands, Antarctica - Metagenome Filla 3 #765 | ecosystem: Environmental > Aquatic > Non-marine Saline and Alkaline > Saline | place... | reverse complement strand
TCAGGGCACCGCCTGGGAGCTGGCGATGGACGGTACCACGGCCAAGGACGGCGACCTGCCCATCAACACCTCGGGCGGGCTCAAGTCCAAGGGCCACCCGCTGGGCGCCAGCGGCGTCGCCCAGGGCGTCGAGATATACGAACAGCTCGTCGGCGAGGCCGGCCCGCGCCAGGTCGAGGCCGACACCGCGCTGGCGTGTAACGTCGGCGGCTTTGGCAACTGTGTCATCACCACCATCATGGAGGCCGCAGAATGACCCTCGAAGCCGGCATCTGTCCGAACGGTCACGTATCGTACCCCACGCATCCGCGCTGCCCGGACTGTGGACGAGAGCAAGACGAGACGATGGACCTCTCCGAGGACCGCGCCGAAGTCGTGACGTGGACGACATCGACGGCGACACCGCCCGGTGTGCGAGAGCCCAACACGATGGCTATCGTCGAGTTCGACATCTCTCATCTGGACCTCGAAGACACGTTCGTCAGAGCGCTGGGCCAGGTGACGACCGAGGACGTCGAGACCGGCGACGTGGTCGAGCCAGTGTACGTAGAGGAGCTCCGGGACCCCGAGGTCGGGCTCAAGAGCGGGAACCCCGAGAGCCAGGACTGGGACGGCTACCGCTGGGACCCGGTCTGAGCGAACGGTCGAGCGACTACCGACTGGTCCTCGGGTGCACCAGCGGTCGAACGACTACCGACTGGTCCTCGGGTGCACCAGCGGTTCGTCGCTCTGTAGGGCGGCTTCGATTCTGTCCAGCCCGTCGGCGACCGTACAGTGACCACAGGGGCCCAGGTGGGGGTAGACGCCGACGAGTTCGTCGTCCTCCCAGCAGGACACACAGATAACCGGGAGCGTGACGACGGTGTCGTCGCCAGTGAAGACACTGTGGCGGTCGCGCCGGTCAAAGGTCGGCGCGAGCGTACAGCCGTGGTCAGTGGCCCACCGCTCCAGAGCCTCGATTTGGCTCATCTCCCGTGGGTCAGCGCCCGTCGAGAGCCGGCGCCAGTAGGTGACGTCGACCCCGTCGACCAGTCCCTGCTGGCGGAGGGCGTCGGCCCGGCCGAGAACACTGTTCTGGCGCTGTTCGGTCCCCTCAGCGACCGGGCTGCGTAGATACACCGCTAACCGTCTGTTGTGACTCATGATACTGTACACCTGATGAGTGTCCTACGACGAGTCCGGCAATAGCCGTATCGGTGTACATATCAGGCATCCTCAATCCGCCGTGGAGATGGTGACGGTCCCGGCCGGCATCGGTTCCCGGCCCGCTTCGAGGTCGTCGAGACACGACTCGATGGAGTGGGGCGTCCCCCCACGGGCGAACGGGGCGACCTGGACCAGGGTGTCGTCCTCGTAGAGGGCCAGACACAGCGCCGGCATCACGAGCTCGGTCCGCTTCTCGCCGGTCGTCCAGCTGTAACAGAGCCGGGTATCGAAGAACGGCGACAGCGTCGCGCCCGCATCGGTCGCCCAGTCGCGGAACTCCTCGTAGCGGCTGCGCTCGGGGCAGTCCGCGTCCGCGACCGGGACACGTTTGTCCCACACGGTCGTCTCGTAGTCGTCGACAGCGCCCGCACACCGGAGCTGCTGGAGGCGGCTCTCGACGGCCGCCAGCCGCCGCTCCGACGGTGTCGGCAGGTCAGCTCTGATGAACAGCTCCGCACGCCGGGCCGGTGGACACTCTGTGTTCGGCATCGGTACTGGACGAAGGAACTCCGACATAATAAAACATTATGTTTATTGAGTTATGATTGAAGGTCACACACCTCAGCCGCCGCCTTCGGACCGCCCGTCGCTCACGTCGTCGATATCGTCCTTTATCGACCGGAGTTCGGCGTCGACGTCGACCGGGACCTCGGTGCCCTCGACGGCGTCGAAGTCGTCGCGGTCGACCGACTGGCTCTCGGCCAGTCGCTCGGCCAGCGACGCCCGGAGCTGGCGCGCCTCGGTCAGCAGCTCCCTGGCGTCTTCGTCCGCCGGCCGGCCCTCGACCGCGCTCTGGAGGTCCGAGAGCGCGTCGTCCAGCCCTGCGAGCGTCGCGCGGCTCAACTGCGTCGCGCGCTCCTGGACGCCCCCGCCGCTGGTCTCGGTTGCGGGCCGGCCCTCCGCCATCCGAAGCGCCCGGCGCAGCAGTTTCAGCGCCTCGATGTTCGTCTTCAGAACGAGGATGGCAGCCGGAATCGTCACGTCGCTGGTAAAGCGAAGCAGTTCCTCGGGCGTCGGCGGGCGGGGGCGCCCACGGTCGGTCCGGGGTTCGACCTCGGTCTGGAGCGCCTGTAGCGTCCTGACGAGGTCCGAGAGCAGGGCGGAGATATCTTCGTCGGCGTCGCTCATACGCCCCCTTCGGTGGTCGGACACAAAAGCCCGCCGCGAAGGATTAGGCCTACCAAAACCCTTTTTACTTTAGGCAGGCCTAATCGTCTGTAATGGCAACACAGGGCGAAGCAATTCGGGTCCCCGACGACGCGGAGTCCAGCGAGAGACCGACGGTGACGGCACACCAGAGCCGGACGGACCGGACGGTCTTTACTGAAGCGGGCAACAAAGAAGGGTGGATCGCGACCGACCTGACCGTCGACCGCTGGCTGTAACTGCTGTCTGCGGAATTTTACCGACCTTTCAGCCCATCACGAGCGTGTCGCCCGCGAGGTAGTGCTCTATGTGGTGAGCGTCTTCCTCGGTCTGGACCAGAATCTCGCGCAGAATCTGGGCCGTCGCGTGGTCGCCGAGGTTCTCGGCCAGTTCGATGTGGTCCCGCGTCGCCTCGATGATGTCGCCGTAGACGTCGAGATCGTGTTCCAGCGAGGTGCGGATGTTGTAGATGTCCTGACCCTCGTACTCTACGGAGGCGTGTTCGGCCTGCTGGGCCGGCCCCGAGATCGGCGTGCCGCCAAGCGCCTGTGCGCGTTCGGCGAGCTCGTCGGCCGCCTCTTCGAGATTCATGGCCGCGTCACCGAGGAACAGGTGGAGGTCGCGGAACTCCGCGCCCTCGACGTTCCAGTGGTGCTTCTTGACCTGGTGGTAGAGGACGTAGACGTTCGCGAGGTCCTGGTTCAGGGCGTCGATAATCTGCTCTGCCTTCTCTACGTCGAGCCGAAGGTCGTTCTCCTCGACTGTTCCGAACTCGCGGCTGACGTGTTCTTGAGTCGCCATTGTCGTTAGTTCCTACTCGCGGCGACCACTTAAAACTTGGCTTCAGAAAAACACTTTTTCCAAAATACGAAATTAACTTTCTGATAAGACCATCTCTGGCACGGAAATCACGATAGTGTGGTCTCACTCCCGGCCGACCACGAGCGCGACGTGGCCATCGGGAATCGACGAGAACTCGACTTCCTCCGTCCGGACGGTCTGTTCCTGGTGGACGGCCGTGACAGCGGCCAGCGTCTCGTGTTCGAACTCGAGGTAGTCGGCGTACTCCTCCCACACCGTCGGCGGGAGCGCGAGGATGAACACGTCCGGCGTCCGCGCCAGCACCGGGTCGTGGTACTGCTTTCGCCACTCGTACACCAGGTCCTCGACACCGGGGGTCGCCCGCATCGTCCGCTGGTGGCTGGCGAGCGCGTCCCGCAACTCGGCTTCCTCGACGTCGTTGTGCTGGGCGGTCGTCCGTATCACTGCCAGGTCGAACGGAGCGAGGAGGTCCTCGTCAGCCATGGGACCGGGTTCGCGACCCGGACACATAGCCCCTGCTCATGACGAGCCGCTATTATACCCGATTAAGCCTGTTAATCCTCGTGCTTCGGCAGCTATTTCCACGCGGAATCGCAAGTCCAGCCGAGAGGAATGGGACGATTATCGACACTGTTTGGGCCGGAACGGGTCGCCGTGATCGGCGCGTCAGAATCGGCGGGTTCTGTCGGCCGTGCCATCACGGAGAACCTGCTTGCATCGTACGAGGGCGAGGTCCTGGCGGTCAATCCGAACGCCGACGAGGTCCTCGGGCTCACCTGTTACGACGGCATCGCCGACGTCGACTCGCCGGGGACCGTCGACGTGGCCGTCGTCGTCGTACCGCCACACATCGCCGTCGACGCCATCCGCCAGTCGGGCGAGGTCGGCATCGAGAACGTCGTCGTCATCACCGCCGGCTTCGGTGAGACGGGCAGCGACGGGGCCGCCCGCGAGCGGGAGCTTCGCGAGGTGGCCCAGCAGTACGACCTCAACCTCGTGGGCCCCAACAGCCTCGGCGTGATGTCCACGCCGAAAGGGCTCAACGCCACCTTCGGCAACGAGATGGCCACCGAGGGCGACGTCTCCTTCATGAGTCAGTCCGGCGCGTTCGTCACCGCGGTGCTGGACTGGGCCGCCGAACGGGACGTCGGGTTCAAGGACATCGTGTCCCTGGGGAACAAGGCTATTCTCGACGAGGGCGACTTCGTCGCAGAGTGGGGCGAGGACCCCGACACCGACGTTATCCTGGGCTATCTGGAGGACATCGACGACGGCGAGCAGTTCATCAGGACCGCCCGCGAGGTCACACAGGACACGCCGATCGTCCTCGTCAAATCCGGCCGGACCGACGCCGGCGCGTCGGCCGCCGCCTCACACACCGGGGCGATGGCCGGCTCCGAGCGGGCCTACGAGGCCGGCCTCGAACAGGCCGGGACGCTCCGCGTCGAGTCAGTCCAGGAGCTGTTCGACTACGCCCAGATTCTGTCGGGCCAGCCTCTGCCCGACGGCGAGGAGATCGCAATCGTCACCAACGCCGGCGGCCCCGGCGTGATGACGACCGACGCCGTGGGTGACTCGGACCTGTCGCTCGCGGAGCTCACCGACGACACCTTCGAGACGCTCCGGGAAACGATGCCCGAAGCGGCCAACATCTACAACCCGGTCGACATCATCGGCGACGCGCCCGCAGAGCGGTTCGAATCGGCCCTGGAGACGGTGCTGGCCGACGAGAACGTCTCGATGGCCGTCGTCGTCGCCTGCCCGACCGCAGTGCTCTCCTTCGAGGAGCTGGCCGAAGTCGTCGTCGAACAACAACAGGAAAGCGGGCTACCCGTCGCGACGACGCTGATGGGCGGCAAGTCCGTCGGCGCGGGCCAGGAGATACTCGCCGAAGCGGGCATCCCGCAGTACTTCGACCCCGCCCGCGCCGTCGGCAGTCTGGACGCGCTGACGGAGTACCGGAACATCTCGGAACGGGAGTTCCAGGCGCCCGATACCTTCGACGTGGACCGCGAGCGCGCCCGGGAGATTCTGCAGAGCGCGAGCCGCCGGGACACGAACAGACTGGGCGTCGAGGCGATGGAGCTGCTGGACGCCTACGGCATCCCGACGCCGCAGGGCGCCGTCGTCGACTCGCCCGGTGACGCCGAGGCTATCGCCGAGGAAATCGGCGAGGACGTCGTCATGAAGATCGTCAGCCCGGACATCCTCCACAAGTCCGACATCGGCGGTGTCGAGGTCGGCGTCTCGCCCGAGGACGTCAGGGACACCTACGAGGACCTCGTCGTCCGTGCGCGAAACTACCAGTCCGACGCGACCATCCTGGGCGTGCAGGTCCAGGAGATGGTCGACCTCGATGCGGGCACCGAGACCATCCTCGGAATGAACCGTGACCCGCAGTTTGGCCCGCTCTTGCTCTTTGGCCTCGGTGGTATTTTCGTGGAGGTACTCGAAGATACGACTGTCAGGGTCGCACCGGTGAGCGAACCCGAAGCCAGGAACATGCTCGACGACATCGAATCTGCGCCGTTGCTGAAGGGGGCTCGCGGCCGTGAGCCCGTCGACCAGGCGGCACTCGTCGAGACGGTCCAGCGGCTCTCACAGCTCGTCACGGACTTCCCGGCCATCGTCGAACTGGACATCAACCCGCTCGTCGCGACGCCCGACGGCGTCAAAGCGGTGGACCTGCGGCTCACGCTCGACCAGGAGGAACTATGACCGACACGCTACTCGTAACCTCAACCGAAGAAGGAATCGGCAAGACAGCAATCACCATCGCGCTCGCGAAGGCCGCACAGGAGGCCGGCAAGACGGTCGGCTACATGAAACCGAAGGGGACACGACTCCAGAGCGCCGTCGGCAAGACCCGCGACGAGGACCCGATGCTCGCCCGCGAGCTGCTAGACTTCGACGCCGAGATGCACGAGATGGAGCCCATCGTCTACTCGCCGACGTTCATCAAGGAGGCCGTCCGGGGCCGCGAAGACCCCGCGGAACTCCGCGAACGCGTCGTCGAGAACTTCGAGGCCCTGTCGGGCGACCGCGACACGATGGTCGTCGAGGGCAGCGACAGGCTCGAGACCGGTGGCATCGTCGACCTCACCGACGCGGACATCGCCGAAGCGATAGACGCCCGCGTACTGCTGGTCTCGAGCTACACCGAACCCGGCGACGCCGACGAGGTGCTCGCCGCGGCCGACCAGCTGGGCGACCGCCTCGCCGGCGTGCTGTTCAACGGCGTCACCGACTCCGCCATGGACGAACTCGTCGACGACGTCATCCCCTTCCTCGAAGGGCGCGACGTACCGGTGTTCGGTGCCCTCCCGCGGGTGCAGGACCTCGCCGGCATCACCGTCGAGGACCTCGCCCGGAGCCTCGGGGCGGACGTGCTCACGAAGGAGGCCTCGACCGACGTCCACGTCGAGCGGTTCACTGTGGGCGCGATGGGCGGTAACAAGGCCCTGGACCAGTTCCGGCGGACCCGCGACGCCGTGATGGTCAGCGGGGGCGACCGATCGGAGGTCCAGACCGCCGCACTGGAGGCCTCGGGTATCAAGGCGCTGCTACTGACAGGCGGCTTCCGACCGGCCAGTGCCGTCCTCGGTCGGGCCGAGGAGGAGAACGTCCCGATACTGCTCGTCCAGTCCGACACCCGGACGACCATCGACCGCGTCGAGGACGTGCTCCACTCGGGGCGCACCCGTGACGTGGAAACGGTCACGCGGATGCAGGAGCTACTGGGCGACGGCGTCGACGTCCACTCGCTGCTCCAGCTCTCCCAATAGCCACCGTTTCGGCTGCGGTTCCAGGCGGTGTGCACGGGGCACAGACGCGCTATATATCTATATCTCCAGACGAAATGTACCCTCGCCTTTTTGTTGTCTGACGCACTCGGCCTAGGTGGAGCCTCTCCGGCTCCGTAGTGTCACACGCTCGGGGACTCCGGTCCCCGGCTTGTTCCCTTTGTGCGACCGGCGATTTCGATTCACTCACCTACCCGACGTACGAGCAAAAGAGCAGCCCGTCGGTCTTCAGTTCGTAGGCCACGTCGCTCTCGAACGCCGTGTAGTCGAACGGCGCCGTGACGACGTGGTAGCCACTGGGCGTCTCACGGACGGTGCGTACGGTCGTTCGGGCCCCGAGCTCGGCTTCGAGCCGCTCGGCGTCGACCGCCGACGCGTCGTCGAGGTCGAAGATGAACTCCGAGTCGTCCGCACAGCGGTCCGACTGCAGTACGGAGACGTACTCGCTGTCGACGCGCTTGAACTTCTCCGTCACTTCGTCGTTCCCGTGGAGGCGCATCTCCAGCCAGTCGTCCATCCGCCGGCGGAGCCGGAACGTCGCCGCGAGCGCGTCGCGGGCGTTGACCGTGAGATACAGCCGATAGGTGGCGTCGAACCTGCTCGCGGCGTGGTCGAGCCGCGCGGCTTTTTCGGGGAGTTCCTCCGCCTCGGTGACGACCTCTCGAAGCGTCGGGCGCTCGCTCGCTGCCACCTCGGGGTTCTCCTTCGCCCTAGCGATAGCCAGCAGTATATACACACGGTCCGGGCCGAAGGTACAGAGCTGCCGTAGTTCGTCGATGTCGACGGTCATAGGGGTTGCTCAGCCATACGGATAATAAGCGTGCCGTCGGTGTGTCGGCCGCTGGCACCCGGACGGTCAGTCGTCGGACTGCAGTTCGGACTTGCTCTGTGCGGTCCCCGCTGCGGTCTCGGGCCCGTTCTCGTCGTCCCGGCGCTCTTTGACCCGTTCGGGGTCGAACTCGTTCGTGTCACGGTTGGGCTCGAGACCCGCTTGCTCGACGATTTCGATGTCGTCGGCCGGGGACTGACCCTCCGTGGTCAGGTAGTCGCCGGTGAGGATACCGTCGGCGCCCGCTTCGAGGGCGGCGACCTGACCCTCGGTGTCGAGGTTGACCTCGCGGCCACCGGTCAGGCGCACGCGGGCCTCGGGGTGGAGCAGCCGGTAGACGGCGATTGTCTCGATGACCTCCTCGGTCGTGATGTCGGGCAGTCCGCGCTCGGCGAGCGGGGTTCCCTCGACGGGGTTGAGGATGTTCACCGGAAGCGAGGAGACGCCGATGTCCTGCAGGGCCATCGCGGCGTCGACGCGGTCCGTCGGGGATTCGCCCATCCCCAGTATCACGCCGGCACAGAGGTCCATGCCGGCCTCCCTGGCGACCTCCAGCGTCGCGACGCGGTCCTCGAAGCTGTGGGTCTGGACGATTTCGGGGAAGTATCGCGGCGAGGTCTCGATGTTGTGATTGTAGTGATTCAGCCCTTCGTCGGCCAGAATCGCGGCCTCCTCCTCGGTGAGGATACCAAGGGAGGCGTCGACCTCCACGTCCGTCTCGTCGCGGACGAGGCGGATGGCCTCGAGCACTTCTTCCCACTCTTCGGGGCGCTGTTCTTTCGAGACGCCCTTCTCTGCCAGCACGATTCCGAACCGCTGTGAGCCGTCCCGCTCGGCCCGCTTGGCGGCCTCCAGTATCTTCTCCGGGCCGAGGAAGCCGTAGTTGTCGATGCCGGTGTCGAAGTGGACCGACTGGGCACAGAACCCACAGTCCTCCGCGCAGTTGCCGGCCTTCGCGTTCACTATGGAGCAGGCGTCGACGGTGTCGTCGCCCAGCTCTGAGCGAACGACGTCGGCGCCCGCAGCGAGTGCGTCGACTGGCTGGGCGATGAGCGCCAGGCCGTCCCGGCGGTCGAGTCGCTCTCCGTCCAGTACGCGGTTCACTGCGTCGTCGACCGTCCTGTTGCCCGTCTCGTAAACCACGACTGGAATGTCTGTTGACGGCCTGATAAGGATTCGGGTGACGGACAGGTCCGCTCAGTAGAGGTCCTCGAGGTCCGCTGCCGTATCGGCGTGTTGCTGGCCGGGAAACTCGCCCGACTCGACCGCTTCGACGTAGTCGCCGACAGCGCTCTCGACTTCCCCGCGCACGTCGCCGAACTGTTCGGCGAAGGGCGGCGAGGACGCCGCGAGTCCGACCACGTCGGTGAAGACGAGGACCTGACCGTCGCAGTCCCCGCCGGCGCCGATACCGATGGTCGGAATCTCGAGTGCGTCGGTCACCTGCGCGGCGAGGTTCGCGGGCACGTGTTCGAGTACGAGCGCGAACGCGCCGGCCTCCTCGTGAGCCCGCGCGAGGGCGAGTATCTCTTTGGCTTCCTCGCGGTCGGTCGCCTGCTGCGTGTACCCGGTCTGGTTGACGCTCTGAGGGGTGAGCCCGAGGTGTGCCATCACCGGAATGCCCAGGTCGGCGAGTCGCTCCGTCAGTTCGACGGTGTGGGGGCCGGACTCCAGTTTGACGGCGTTGGCGCCCTCCTGCTTGAGCATCCGCCCGCAGTTTTTGACACTCTCGCTCTCGTCGGCGCCAAAGGAGAGGAACGGCATGTCGGCCACGACCAGTGCCTCGTCGGTCCCTCTGGCCACGGCGCCGACGCGGGAGGCCATCTCGTCGAGGGTCACGGGAAGGGTGTCCTCGTGGCCCAGCACGGCGTTGCCAAAGCTGTCGCCCACGAGGACGACGTCGACCCCAGCGTCCTCGACCAGCGCGGCCGTCACGGCGTCGTAGGCCGTCAACATCGTTATCTGTTCGTCACCGGCCATCGCCTGGAGGTCCCGAACGGTGGTCATGTGCGTGGCCGGGCGCTCCGGGGTATTACGTGTTCGGGTCGTCGTCGAACAGCCCCATGTCACGACCGAGCTGGTCGGTCAGGGCATCGAGCACGTCGGGGTCGACCTGCGCGACTGCTTCGCCGTCGTGTTGCTGTTCGTTGTGACGTTGCACCGCCGCCTCGACGTCGTCGAACGGGACCTGCGTGCGAGTCTCACAGGCCGTACAGACGACCGGTATCTCCGGCATCTCCTCCTCGGCTGTCATAGCCACCGGTTTGCGACGGGTCGTAAAATAAGGGTCGGTCGCCTCGACAAATCGCAACGGCCTTGCCACATCGAACGGAACCCACAGCCGTGCCAGCAGTCGAAGAAACGAACCCCGACGGCGTCGACTTCGGCTGGGTGATGCAGGTCACCTTCGTCACGACCATCCTCCTGGGGTCGCCCGTCGTCGCCGCCGCGTCCATCTCGGCACGGCTCCCGACGTGGACCAGCAGAGCGATGTTCGCCGTCCGGGTCGGAGCCGTCATCTGGATACTGACGGCGACCGCGGTCTATCTCTACGCGCGATACCGGCGCTGATCGAACTCGCTCGCCCACGCGAACTCGACGCCGGCCCGGCGCGCCGTCTCGGCGTCCCGCTCCGAATCCCCCACGAACACCGTGGCTCCGGGGTCGGCCGCCAACTCGGCGACTACCGTCAGGAGCCCCTCTGGGTCCGGCTTCTCCGAGCCCACCGTGTCCCGGCCGACGACCGGCCCGACGGCGTGGGCTATCTCGTGGACCTCCAGCGCCAGCCGACAGGCCGTCTCGGCGTTGAGCGAACAGACCCCGACGGGGACGTCGTGGGGCAGGCCGTCGGCGAGCGTCAGTCGCCTCGACCGCCGCGCGCCCTCGCGCTCGTACTCCGATATCGTCTCCTCGACGATTTCCCGGTGGCCGGTCGTCTCGGACAGCTCCAACATCCCCCAGAGGCTGGCCGTATCCGGCTCTACGTCGTGCTCTCTGAGGGCGGCAGCGACGTCGCGGGTGACGACACTCCAGTCGACGGCCAGATCGACCAGCGTCCCGTCGAGGTCGTAGACGACAGCGTCGTGGGTCACAGCGCGAGATACGATGCCGCTCTGGATATGTGCTTCGACCGGATAATTTCACACAAACTTCGGAAAAGATATCATATAGGGACGGAATCGTAACCTATGCAGTCTGATACGACACGTCGACGATACTTGCTGTCACTCGCCGCCGCTGGGGCCGTAGGAGTGGCCGGCTGTTCCGATGACGGGGCCGAAAGCGGCACCGAATCGCCGACAGAGCCCGAGCAGACTCCTCAGGACGCGTACCAGGGGGCGGAATCAGACTACGCCAGCGACTGGCGGATGTTCGGGGCCAATCCCGCGACTACGGGCGGGGCGCCTGAGGAGACGGGACCGACGGGTGAAATCACGGAGAAATGGCGGTTCGCTGTGGATTACGACTCGCAGGTGTTCGCCTCGCCGGCGGTGGTCGACGGGACCGTCTACACCGGTGCAAATCTCAACGAGTTCTACGCGATAGACGCCAGAGACGGCTCCGAACAGTGGTCCACGACAGTACCCAGTCCGAGTGCGACGGGTGCGCCGGCCGTCGTGGACGGGAGTATCTACTTTGCGCTGGGAGATAGAGAAGATGGTGGTATCGTCTTCGCTCTGGACGCGGCAGACGGGAGCGAGCAGTGGCGGACGGGGACCGAGTATCGGATCGGACAATCTGTCACCTACGCTCGCGGGTCGCTCTTCGTCCCGGATGGTCACAGAACTGACGAGGGCGGCTATCTCTACGCACTGGACGCGACAGACGGGAACCAGCTATGGCGGTTCGGAATCGCGCCCGACGTCTACACGCCGGCCGTCGCCGACGGGACCGTCTACGCCTCAGCACGGCGTGACAGGCTGTACGCGCTGTCTGCTATCGATGGGAGTGAAAAGTGGCGGACAGACGACGATATGGAAACCCTCTCACCACCGACCGTGGTCGGTGACACGGTGTACGTCGGCCACGGGCGAGACGCGCTCCGCGCGCTTTCAACGGTGGACGGCGAAGAACGATGGCAGTTCGAAACGGAGTCGAACGTGTTCACGCCACAGGCCGTCGTGGACGGAACCGTCTACGCCGCCGACATAAGCGGCACTGTCTACGCAGTGGATGCTGCGGACGGCACGGAACAGTGGACCTTCGACGCCGGGAGCGAGGTGGAAACACAGCCCGCGGTCGTGGACGGGACGGTGTACATCGGCAGCGGCTCAACCACGAGAGAGCCAGGCACAGTGTACGCGCTCGACGCGACAGATGGGACGGAGCTGTGGCAGTTCGAGACGCCGAACGCGGTGCAGTCGTCGCCGGCTGTCGTCGACGGAACTGTCTACTTCGGGAGCCCCGACGGGCACGTGTACGCCCTCACCGACGAGTAGCTGTCGCCGGCGTAACCCTCCGAGACGATCACCGAACGCTTTCCCTTGTTCCAGCGTGTGATAACTGACGAGAAGACTCACCGCGCGTCCGCGAGCTCGATATCCAGAAACTGCTCCAGGGCCGCGATGGTCGAGCCCTTGACGTTCGCCTGGACCGCACGGCCCTGCTCTACGGCCAGAATGTCGTCCTCGGGGAGATCCAGTTCCTCGGCGAGGTCGCCGGTCTGGAGCCCCTCGTCCTGTCGAGCGTCGGTGACGCGCGAGCCGTAGTCGCTCACCAGATAGGGGAGCTGGTCGGCGTCGTAGTCGGCGCCGTCCTCCCAGTGAGACGAGTCAGCAGATTGGGAGTCCTGCATCTTCGCGGTGTTCTGGGCGGCACGACGCTTGCGCTCCTGTTCGTCCGGCGAGTCGCTGCTCGACGGGCCCCCGTCGCTCTCACCGTGATTCTGTGCACAGTCACGACAGAGTTCGAGCGTCGCGCCGGCGACGTTGGCGGTCTGTGTGTCGCCGTCGGCTCCGCAGAGCTCGCAGCTCCCGCCGGCGCTGTCGCCCCCGCTGCCGGTCGAGTATTTGGCCATGCCCCCGGTAGCGGTTTCGTCATATTTGAAACGTCCGGTTCGACAGGATGCGAGGGGGTACCGGGGCGGGACGCAAACGAAAGCCCTTTTATCCGACCGCGGGATACGATTTATTGCAGCAAGACACAGCGTGCGTGGGTAGCCAAGCCAGGCCAACGGCGCAGCGTTGAGGGCGCTGTCCCGTAGGGGTCCGCCGGTTCGAATCCGGTCCCACGCATTTTTGCCACGAGCTAATCCGCGAGTGGCAAACTCGTTCAGCGGATTCGAGCCCTGGCAGACGAGCGTAGCGAGTCTGCATCCGGTTCGAATCCGGTCCAACGGCGGGTGAGTATCCACTTTCGACGCGGCCTAATACCAATTTTGATAATTGGGCCATAAGTATTTTTACTGAAGAAGGCATACAGGGAAATATGGCACCGTTCTGGTGCCACTACCCCCCACCCCCCACCCCCACTTTCCGTACTTTTCACCGACGAGCGGCCGGGACGCGGAGCCCTGCGTCAGTCCACTGAACGCCGACGACTCGGCGTATGGGGCGGGATTCGAACCGAGGCAAGACGGTCGGCTTCACTCCGTTCGGCCGCTGCGACTTGCGTTTTCGAATCCCGGACACCATTTGCTCGTCGCGTCCGCTCCTCGCAAAATGGAAGAGGGCGGGATTCGAACCGGAGGAAGACTCCCTCCGTTCGTCTTCCAGGGCCCGAATCCCGCTGTATCCACTTGTCACTCACGTCCGTTCCTCGCAAAATGGAAGAGGGCGGGATTCGAACAGGTACCAGATGTGCTCACTCCGTTGCGCGCGACTGGCGTGTTCGAATCCCGCGTACACCGTCGGCTCCTCACGTTCGCTCGGAGCACGATGGAAGGGGCGGGATTCGAACCACGCGGAGCCCTGCGAGGGAAACTACCAGGCCGTTTTCTGGCATTCTGGCCGGCAGCGCTCTACCACTGAGCCACCCTTCCAGCCAGTCCCCTGTAGGCATGGGGCAACCAAATATGTGACGGGGTTGCCCAGTCAAGGCGGCGTTCGACCAGTTTGGTGTGCCGTCAACACAGTCCGACACTGTGTATTTGTGGCGGCCGGTCGAACAGTCTCACGTGAGCTACACCAGAGTCAACTACGACGATGGCGAGGCGGCGGCGACGGCGTCGAACTGGAAGCGGGCGACGCGCTCAGAATCGACCCGGACGCGCCGGCAGATTCGAAACGGCGACGCGGAGAGTCTGTTCGTCCTCGTCGGCGCGCCGTAGAACCGCAAAAAAGTCGTCGACTCAGTAACTACGCTCTTTGGGCTCGTAGGTCTCTTCGTCGCCTTCGAGGTTGACCGGCTTGTAATACAACTCCGGCGTGCCATCCGACCAGGCGAGCATCGTGTGTTTGATCCACTCGTCGTCCTTGCGCTCCTGGTGTTCCGCGCGCCAGTGCGCGCCCCGGAACTCCTCGCGGGCGAGCGCGCCGAGCGTGATCGCCTCGGCCACGTCTAAGATGTTGCGCGTCTCGATGGTGTGGATGAGGTCGGTGTTGTAGGTGCGCGAGGGGTCCGAGACGGCGACGTTCTCGTACTCCTTGCGAGCTTCGCGGAGGTCCCGCAGGGCCGTCTTCACGCTCTCTTCCTCCCGGAAGACGTTGACGTTCTGGGTCATGGTCTGCTGGACGTCCGCGCGGACGTTCGCGTGGTTGATACCGTCCGCCTCCAGAAGTGTCTCGACGCGTTCGCGCTCGTTCTCGACGGCGTTCTCGATGACGGCGGTCGGCTCGACGGCCGCACCGTCGGCGACGACGTCCTCGCTGCTGGCGTCGATTGCGCCGGGTTCGACCGGCGGTTCGACGGCGCCGTCCTCGCTCTTGGCGGAGGGGCCGGTGCCGATTTCGGCGGTCTTCATCTCCTTGCCGGCGGCGTGCCAGCCGGCGCGGGCGCCGAAGACGAGCAGTTCCGGCAGTGCGTTGCCGCCCAGTCGGTTCGCGCCGTGGAGCGAGACACACGCCGTCTCGCCGGCAGCGTAGAGCCCGGAGATACAGGTCTCGCCGTTCTCGTCGCACTCGACGCCGCCCATCGCGTAGTGCTGGCCGGGCTTGACCGGCATCGGTTCGTCCAGCCCGTCGACGCCCTCGAAGTCCTCCGCGAGGTGGAGAATGTTCTCGAGGCGGTCGAGGATGCGCTCCTCGCCGAGGTGGCGCATATCGAGGTCGACGTACTCGTCCTCGATACCGCGGCCCTCGTTGACCTCCGTCAGCTCGGCCCGCGAAACGACGTCACGGGAGGCGAGTTCGCCGTCGTTGTTCGCGTAGCCGTACTCGAACATGAACCGCTCCTCGTCTTCGTTGTAGAGAATGCCGCCCTCGCCGCGGACACCCTCGGAGATGAGCACACCCGTCGACGGGAGCGTCGTCGGGTGGAACTGGATCATCTCCATGTCCTCCATCGGCGCGCCGGCGCGGTAGGCCATCGCACAGCCGTCGCCGGTGTTGGCGACGGCGTTGGTGGTGTGATCGAAGGCCTGTCCCAGCCCGCCCGTGGCGAGGATGACGCCGTTGTTCGCTCGGAACCCGTGAATCTCGCCGGACTTGATGTCGTAGGCGACACAGCCGTGACACTCGCGGTCCTCGGGGTTCTCGTGGTCCGTGACGGCGAGGTTCGTGACGTACCACTCGTCGTACACCTCGATGCCGCGCTTGACCGCCTGTTCGTACATCGTGTGCAGCAGGTGGTGGCCCGTCTCGGCGCCGGCGTAGGTGGTCCGCGGGAACGACATCCCGCCGAAGGGGCGCTGGGAGACGCGACCGTCGTCCTCGCGGGAGAACGGCATCCCCCAGTGTTCGATCTGGATGACCTCCTCGGGTGCGGACTTGGCGAAGGTGTCGACTGCCGGCGCGTCGGCCAGGTAGTCCGAGCCCTTCATCGTGTCGTAGGCGTGGAGGTCCCAGGAGTCGCCCTCCCGCAGGGCGGCGTTGATTCCGCCTTCCGCCGCGCCCGTGTGGCTCCGGACCGGGTGGAGCTTGGTCACGAGGGCCACGTCCGCGCCCTCCTCGTCCGCTGCGATGGCCGCACGGAGGCCGGCGCCGCCCGCGCCGACCACGATAACGTCGTGTTCGTACATTGTATGGTAAAGGTTGTCTGGCGGTCCTTAGGACTACCAGAACTTCAAGTTGTTTTTGACCGCTTCGCGTTTCAGCTCCTGGATGTGCTCGGTTAGCGGGATGTCCTTCGGGCACACCTCCGTACAGGAGAACTGGGTCTGACAGCGCCAGACGCCGTGCTCCTGTTCGATGATGCGCAGGCGCTCCTGCTTGCGGTCCGCGCCCTCGCGTTCGTCCATCGCAAAGCGGTAGGCCTTGTTGATGGCCGCAGGACCGAGGTACTCGTTGTCGCCCGCGGCGATGTTACAGCTCGACATGCAGGCGCCACACCAGATACACCGGGTGGACATCTTCACTTTCTCGCGGTTCTCCCGGCTCTGGCGCTGCTCTTCGAGGCTGTCCTCGGGGGTCTCGTCGGCGTCGAAGTACGGCTCGACGGCGTGCATCTGGTCGTAGAAGTGCTCCATGTCAACGACGAGGTCCTTGACGACTTCCTGGTGAGGGAGCGGCTCGATGCGGACCGGCGATTCGAGGTCGGCGAGCTGGGTCTTACAGCCCAGCATCTGGCTACCGTTGACGAACAGCGCGTCCGAACCACACACCGCCTGTCTGCAGGAGTGTCGGAAGGTGAGCGAGGAGTCGTATTCGTCCCGGGCGTAGATGAGCGCGTCGAGGACGGTCATCCCCTTGTGGAACGGGACGCGGAAGTCGTCGAAGCGCGGTTCCTGCTTGCCCTCGACCTCGGGGTCGTAGCGGAACACTTTGAGGAGTACCGTCTCCTCGTCGTCCAGCGTCGCTTCTTCGGTCTCGCGCTGGGCCTGTCGTTCGGCCTCGCGTTCGCGCTTCTGGGCGCGGCGTCGCTCTCCGGGCGACTCGACCGTTTGCTCCTCGGTCTGTTCTTCGGTTTCGCTCTCCTGTTGTTCTATCTGTGTACTCATTATAGGAACCCGTTCATAGCGAGTGCGACTCGCGTCCCCTGTGCGACCAGCAGCAGGCCCGCGACGACGAGGACCCACTTGACGGCGGTCTTCTGGGTGCCGGCGATGCCCTGGTTGACCAGCGCGTTGTAGACGCCGTTGACGCCGTGGAACGTCGCCGTCACGAGGAACAGCCACATCGTCGCGAAGTAGCCGACCTGACTCATCCGCGCCTGCGTGCCGGCGAAGGTGATGTCGGCGGCGTGGTTAGCGAAGTGCAACAGGAGGAAGTGAAACGCCAGCACGCCGATGAGGAACACCGCTGTCAGCCGCTGGAGCAGCCAGCGGCGACCGCCCCGCTCGAAGGACGAGTAGTGTTCCGCCATTATGCCAGGGGCCCTCCGAGGAACGTCGGAATGCTCGCGACGGTGATGGCGCCGGTGAGCACCATCGACGCGTAGAAGCTCTTGTCCTGTGCCTCCAGCCCGACGCCCAGGTCGACCATCAGCAGGCGGACGCCGTTCAGAATGTGGAAGACGGCGACGGCCAGCAGCCCGACTTCGAGGAACCGGACGACCAGCAGCGCTTCGAGCCCCTGCAGCGTACTCGTGTACAGCTGGGCGCTCCCCAGGGATGTACTCAGCACGGCGATGTGGGTGAACAGGTACCCCACGAGCACCCAGCCGGTGAACTTGTGGAAAATCCAGGCCCACATCCCGGCCGAGAACTCCCGCCACCGCCCGAAGTCCTCGACGGTGCCACGGTTGTAAGACTGACTCATACAGGTGGCTTAGTCCGGGGACAGATAGTAGTTACTACCGCGTGTCCCCTTCGCCGGAATCGGGGCCGAGAGCCCCGCCGGGTTGTTTGCATGGGAAATAATCGGCCAGTAAATCGGCCGTCTGTTCACACTGGTGGCCGTAACAAACTGACGTAATTCGCCACCCCGGGGTGGCGAATATCGGGACGAACGTACAGCCGCCAGTATCAGCGTCGTGGGGGGTGTTCGGGGTTGGCACTGAACACGGGTTCTTCGCGGCTCCGTTCGAGCGCCCGCAGCGTCCGCTCGTCCAGGTGGACCAGGTGACAGAGCGGGTTGCCGGGGTAGACCAGCGGGTTCTCGAGGACGCCCACCAGTAACCCGGTGAAGGGCGCGCGCACAGTGGTACTGTCCGTCTTGAACGGGTTCGCGATGGTACAGATTATCTCGTCCTCGTAGACGAGGCCGCCGCGTTCGTGGTGCATATCGACGAGGCCCCCGGCGTCGGCGCGAATCCACGTCTTCTCGTCGCTGTTCTCGATGACGGTCCGCCAGCCCGGCCAGCGGACGACTTCCGATTCGAGCATCCCGAACTCCGCCAGCACCGACCGCACGCTGTCCAGTGCGCTGTCGATGAGCGGCCGCTGGAACCGGTGGGCCTCCCCCATCTCGATGGTGATGGTGGGCGTCCCAGTCGTGCTCGCCTCCCGCCGGAGTGACCCGCTGGGCCCCTCGGAGGAGATGATGACGTTCGAGGCGAAGGCGTTGGCCACGCGGGCAACGGGGTCGTCGCCCATGTCCGCCCGCACGTGTAACGTGTTCGTTCGCCCGCGCGTCGAGGTGTGAAAGTCCAGCCCGAAATCACACGGGGCGACGAAGTTCCGGAACACCCGGTCGGCCATCCGTTTGGCGCTCGTCGACTCCGGGTCGCCCGGGAACGAGCGGTTGAGGTCGCGGTCGTAGATCGGGAGGTAGCGCTCCTGTGCGAGAAAGGCCGGCACGTTCAGCACGGGGAGACAGACCAGCGTGCCCGACAGCGCCTCGAGGTCCCACTCGTGGGCGACCTCGCGGACCACTTCGATGCCGTTGAGCTCGTCGCCGTGGGCCGCCGCCGAGAGAAAGCCCGTCGGTCCCGGTCGCTCCCCGTTGATTATCGTCACGGGCATCCGCACGGGGTCGCCGAGATACGTTTCGCTGACAGTGTACCGGACGTTCTGCGTCTCGCCCGGGTCCACCCGTCCACCGTCGTAGGTGAACGGTTCGGCCTCGTCCATGCCCCAACAACTGTGATACTATCTATATAAACCCCCGGACGGCAGACCCGTCAGACCTTTGCGGGCACCCTTGGAACTAGCTGCCAATGAGTGACGACATCACGGTCGGCGTCCTGAGCCTCCATTCGAGCAAGGAGACGAAGGCGATTCTCAACGCCGCCGACCAGATGGGGTACGACACGGCGTGGCTCCGCGAGGAGAACACGACCGTGCGGGCCAGCGACGGTCGCATGACGCTGGAACCGGACGTGGACGTCATCGCCAACCGGTTGCTCCTCTCGAACGACGAACACCCCATGGAGGGCGTCGGGCTGGCGCTGACGCTGTCGAACCTCGGGCCGATGCTCAACGAGCCGATGGCGGCGACCACGGCGCTGCACAAGTTCGCCAGCGCCGCTGCGCTGGCCGAGGCCGGTGTCCCGATTCCCGACGCGGTCCTCGCGCTCTCTAACGAACGGCTCAACGAGGAGCGGGTGCAGTTCGGTGAGCGCGCGGTGTACAAGACGGCCATCGGGACCCACGGCGGCGGCACGTGGATGGTGGAGCTCGACGACCCGGTCAACGCGCAGGTCGGCGACCGGCACGCCTTCCTCCAGGAGTATCTCGACCACGACGACCAGCGCCACCACGACCTCCGCGTCTACGTCGTCGGCGAGCGCATCGTGGCCGCGATGAACCGCTACGCACCCGAGGGCGAGTGGCGGACGAACGTCGCTCTGGGTGGCGAGGTAGAGGACATGACCGGCCGACTGCCCACGGGGGTCCGCCGGATGGCACTCGAAGCCGTCGACGCCATCGGACTCGACTACGCCGGCGTGGACATCGTCCAGGGCGAGGACGGCTACTACGTGCTCGAGGTCAATCCGACGGCTGGCTTTCGCGGCCTCTTCGAGGCCAGTGGGGTCTCGCCCGCGCCGTACATCGCCCAGCGGGCTATCGAGCGGGCCGGCGGCAGCGTCCTCGACAGCGAGGTCGAACGGCTGGCCGACCGGCTCGACGACTCCCGGCCCGCCGCGATGCCCTCGAAACCGAAGCGAAAGCGAGCCGAGAACGTCGTCATCGGCTACATCGAGGAGGTCGTCGTCTCCGGGACCCGGGGCAACAAGACGGTACTCGCCAAGTCCGACACCGGCGCGACCAGGACGAGCATCGACGCCGAACTCGCCGCCGAAATCGGGACCGGCCCGATTCTCGACATCGTGAAGATCAAATCGGGGAGCCTCAAATCGGGCCGCTCGCGGCCGGTCGTCGACCTCGTCGTCGGCCTGGGCGGCACCCAGCACACCGTCACCGCGAGTGTCGAGGACCGCGCGCACATGGACTATCAGGTGCTGCTGGGCCGGGACATCCTCAAGCACTACCAGGTGGACGTCAACCACCGCGCCGACGCGGACCGCGAGGTCGACACCGAGGAAGAAGAAGACTCCGAGGAGTAGCGAGCAACGCGATTACGAGAGCGTCCCACGACGGAACGGCGAGCGAAGGTCGCCGTCGAGTAGCGAGGTCTGAACGAACAGAGTGAGTGGCCCCCGCGAGCCGTGACCGCAGGGAACTGAGAGCAGTTCAGGCCCTCACTCGCCCTCTGTCACTTCTGCTACGCTCGCCGCGATATCTTCCTCCGCTCGCCACAGATACAGCGTCGCGTAGCTCCGGTAGGGGGCCCACCGCTGTGCGTACTCGACCATCTCCCCGCGGCTGTACCCCTCGCCCACGACGTTGGTAAACCCCTTGCGCACGCCGAGGTCGCCGACGGGAAAGACGTCCTCGCGCCCGAGAGAGAACAGGAGTTGCATGTTCGCGGTCCACTCGCCGACGCCGGTGATGGCCGTGAGTTCGTCGCGGACGGCGTCGTCGGCCAGCCCGTCGAAGTACTCCACCGAGTACCCCTGTTCCTCGAAGGCCGCCGCCACCTCGTTCACGTAGCGGGTCTTCTGCCGGGAGAGGCCGGCGTCTTTGAGCACGCTGTCCTTGGCGGCCAGCACGTCCGCCGGCGTCATCTCGACGGCCTCGAACAGGCGGTCGCGGGTGGCCGCGGCCGACGCCATCGACACCTGCTGGCGACAGATAGAGACGACCAGTCGTTCGAACAGGTCCTCGGCCGGGTCCAGCGTGAGTTCGCCGTGGGCTGTGACCAGTGGCCCGATATGCGGGTCCGCTCGCAGAAATTCGTGGGGCGAATCCGTCATCGCCCGATGGTAGCGACCAGCGGGTGATGAACCTATTCCTCCCCGAACGGCGTGGTCACCAGCCGTCTGGAGGTCGCCCCGCTACTCCGTCCCGCTCCCGTTGGCGACCGCGGGGGACCGCGGTTCGTCGGGTTCCGCGTCGCTCTCGTCGATAGGTCGCGCGGGGTTGCCGACGACAGTCGCCTCCGGGGGGACGTCGTCGACGACGACGGCGCCCGCGCCGACCGTCGCGTTCTCGCCGATGGTGACGGGCCCGATGAGCGTAGCGTTGGCGCCGATAGTGACGCCGTCCTCCAGCGTCGGGTGGCGCTTCGTCCGCTGCATCGACTTCCCGCCGAGGGTGACGCCGTGATACAGCAAGACGTCGTCGCCGACGACGGCCGTCTCGCCGACGACGGTGGCCATCCCGTGGTCGATGAACAGCCGTTCGCCGACGTCGGCGCCCGGATGAATCTCGACGCCGGTCAGGAAGCGGCTCAGGTGGGAGACGAGCCGGGCGGCGAAGTCGTGGTCACTCCCCCACAGCGCGTGGGCGAGGCGATACAGCCAGACGGCGTGCAGGCCGGGGTAGGTTAGGAGGACGGCCGCGGTGCTCGTCGCCGCGGGGTCTTTGGCCTTTGCCGTACGGACGTCGTCTTTGAGTGTTTCGAACATCGTGGCATCGGTGGGGCGGTCGACAGCGGTGCGCTCGGGGGAGAAGACAGCGTCTCAACAACAGCGACGCGACTCCGAGCGGCGTCGCTGGCTGCCGATGCGAGCGGGCGAGAGATGGCACCCACCGTTCATACCGAAAACTCACCGCTGGACGGGCTTAAATACAGTGGGAACGTGGGTCGCCGCGGATTACTCGATGTCTATCTGGTGACCGCTGTCGAGCGGCTCGACTCTGCCGACGGTGATGGTCAGGACGCCCTCGTCCATCGACGCCGTGATGTTCTCGGTGTCGGCGTCGGTGGGCAGCGCGATGCGCCGGGACAGGGACTGGTGTGAGCGCTCCTGCTGGATGTAGGTCGCCTCCTCTGTCACCCGGTCCTCGCGCTGTTCGGCCTCGATGGCCAGCGTGTTGTCGGTGACGTACACCTCGATGTTCTCTTTCCCGAAGCCCGGCATATCGGCCACGATGGTGTAGGCTTTCTCGTCCTCGGCCATGTCGATACGCGGCTGGTCCATCGCCTGTGACCACGGTTCCAGTCCGGTGCCCCAGCGGTCCGCGGCGGTCTCGAACTGCTTGCTCATCTGGTCGAACCACGCTTCCATGCTGTCGAGTGGTGACTGTCGGTCCATAGTCGGACGTCGCCGACGGCGCGCTTAGTTAGCCACCGGGTACGCGAGCGGGTCCGATCGACAGGCCCGGTAGGATGGTCCTTGCACGGTATGTCCGCCCCCGTCGAACCGGTACCAGCCTGATAAACTCGGGGGCGGTTTCTCGGGGAGAGAAACGTTGAAACGTGGCCCGCCAGTGGGGACACATGTCATGGATTTCGAGGACATCGAGACGGTCGCGGTGCTGGGCGCGGGCAACATGGGCCACGGCATCGCCGAGGTCGCCGCGCTGGCGGGCTACGAGGTCAGGATGCGCGACATCAAAGAAGAGTTCGTGCAGGACGGGTACGACAACATCGAGTGGTCGCTGAACAAACTCGCCGAGAAGGACCAGCTCACACAGGACGAGGCCGACGGCGCCCTCGACCGCGTCACGCCGCTGGTCGACGTCGAGGACGCGGTCGGTGACGCCGACGTCGTCATCGAGGCCGTTCCCGAGAAGATGGAGATAAAGAAGGACGTCTACACCGACGTCGAGCAACACGCCCCCGAGGAGGCCATCTTCGCGACGAACACCTCCAGCCTCTCTATCACCGAACTCTCGGAGGTGACCGAGCGACCCGAACAGTTCTGCGGGATGCACTTCTTCAACCCGCCGGTGCGGATGCAGCTCGTCGAGGTTATCACCGGCGCCCACACCAGCGACGAGACCCTAGATATCATCGAGGAACTCGCAGCGGAGTTCGGCAAGAGCCCCGTCCGCGTTCGCAAGGACTCGCCCGGGTTCATCGTCAACCGCATCCTCGTCCCGCTGATGAACGAGGCCTGCTGGCTCGTCCACGACGACGTGGCCACCATCGCCGAGGTCGATTCGACGACGAAGTTCGACATCGGGCTTCCGATGGGCGCGCTCGAGCTCTCCGACCAGGTCGGCAACGACGTGGGGCTGCACGTCCTGGAGTATATGCACGAGACGCTGGGCGAGGCCTACGACCCGTGCCCGCTGCTCGAGGCGAAGGTCGAAGACGAGAAGCTCGGCAAGAAGACCGGCGAAGGCTTTTACAACTACGAGGACGGCGGCGCGGACATCCCGCGTGACCAGGCCAGCGAAGAAGTCAAACACCGCCTGCTCGCCGTGATGGCCAATGAGACCGGCAAGCTCGTCGAGAACGACGTGGCGCCGGTCGCCGACATCGACGAGGCCGTGATGCTCGGTGGCGGCTTCCCCGAGGGGCCCGCGAAGATGGCCGACAAGGCCGGCCTCGACACGCTCGTCGATACGCTCGAAACGGTCCACAACCAGACCGACGAGGAGCGCTACGAGCTCTCCGACGGGCTGGTCAACGCGGCCGCCGAGGGCGGCTTCTACGGCAGTGACGACGAGAGCGAGGCCACCTACGACACCATCAACGTCGAGCGGCTCGAGGGCCACGTCGGCCACATCGAAATCGACCGTCCACACCGGATGAACACCGTCAGCGCGGAGATGCTGGACGAACTCGCCGACGCCATCGATCGGCTCGACGAGGACGACGACGTCCGTTCCATCCTGCTGACGGGTGCCGGTGACCGGGCGTTCTCCGCCGGCGCCGACGTCCAGTCGGCCGCGACGAACGCGACGACGCTGGACGGCGTCGAACTCTCGAAACAGGGCCAGGAGACGTTCGGCAAGTTCGAGGAGTCACCGATGCCGGTCGTGGCCGGCATCGACGGCTACACGCTCGGGGGCGGGATGGAACTGGCCACCGCCGCGGATATGCGCGTCGCCTCCGAGAGCTCGCAGTTCGGCCAGCCCGAACACGACCTCGGGCTGCTGCCCG
>Ga0136590_1000266_pt1 | contig 24133 bp, 20 predicted proteins | sample AntRauMFilla3765_FD_104934 | JGI IMG/M metagenome (GOLD analysis project Ga0136590, IMG submission 104934) | Saline lake microbial communities from Rauer Islands, Antarctica - Metagenome Filla 3 #765 | ecosystem: Environmental > Aquatic > Non-marine Saline and Alkaline > Saline | place... | reverse complement strand
TTCTTCATACGGCGCGGGCTATCCACCGTGTAAATGAAGGTGGAAATGCGGTGTGATTGTAAATCTTTCCACCGCTTTTTGCTGAGCTGACGGTAACTGCAATTAAAGGCATCGGCTTTGTAGGCTGCCACTAATTCTGAAGGCAATTTTCCCTCCGACTGACGCTTATTATAAAGCAAAGCCACGGGAACTTGAGGATTAAGTTCTTTTAAATGAGCTACGGCCCGATAGTCAAAACTCGAGAATATCACGTGTTCTTCCATTCCATATTTTTTAACCAGATCCAGGCTTTTTTGCTCCACCCCGCCCTTCACTTCATCAGTAACGGACTCGGTTTTAATTTCAATATTCAACGCTATTTTTTGGGAACTAAATTTCAGCACTTCCTCAAGGGTGGGAATCTGTTCGCCACTGAATGTTGAGCCAGACCACGAGCCGGCATCCAGCTTTTTCAGTTCCTCTAAGGTGTGATTTGCAACCGGCCCCGTGCCGTCAGAATGCGCATCTAATGTGGCATCGTGAAAAACCACCGGCACGCCGTCCTTCGAGAGCATGACGTCCAGCTCTATCATATCGGCCTGCATTTGCACCGCGCCCCGAAAAGCCGCCATCGTATTTTCCGGGTATCGGGCGCTGGCTCCGCGGTGGGCAATAACAATAAAATCGTCTCCGGCATCATTGAATAATGCCGGCATGTTGTTACCATGATTTTCCTGTGCCGGTGCGTGAGGTGACATCATTATTCCCCATAAAATTAAAATGACTACTGAAACCGTTAACCGCCTCATGCCGTGTTCGAGGTTTTTTTCAGGTATATAATGAGCTCAACAATCTGTTTCCGCTGATAAAATATGAGCAGCACATTAACCAAAAAGACCGCGCCCAAAATATACCCTATCGTATTGCTCAGCTGTGTGATATTGTACAAAAACGAATAACTGAAAAACAAAATGGCAATAATGTTAATCACCAAAAACCAGCCCTGTTTGCGTTTCTTTTTCTCTAAAATGAGAATTTGCTCATCGACAGGCAATGATTGCTGCTCTTCATCCTTTAAGTGAACCTTTAGAATAGCTTCAAGCCGATCGCGTTCCTGTTTGCTGTACAAATCGGCCATACTAATTCTGGTCTTCTACAATTCGGCGCATGGCATCACGCAACAGCGTTTCTTTATTGAACGCAGAAAGCGCTGAATAACAACCATAAATACCCACTATTGTGGTCACGCTTGCCGCAATACTTACAAGCGTTGACAGCCAAAAGGGTTGTATAAAGCCGAGAATGGCAATGGTTGTCACCACAAGGCCCAAAAATACCTGCATCACGCCGCCTATAAGGTGTAAAACATCGGCAGAATGAATGCTATTTACCAGGGAAGATATTTTATTACTCTGCGGTCGATTTTTCGTATTTTCGAAGGCATCGGGCCTGATATGCTGCTTAGAAAATTCTTCGCTTTCACTCATTGGTCTCTGCTGTTATTTATGTTTGCAGCCTGTTATTAATTTGATTCTAAAAAGTGAATTTATCAACCTAAAAAATGATGTCTGAATCTAACGAAAACATTTATATCTACGGCCGTAATACCGTTCAGGAAACGCTTGAAAAAAAAGCGGATCAAGTGGAAAAAATTTTTGTGCGAAACTCACTCCGCGATGATCATATTTCTAAAATTTTAAACACGGCATCCCAACACCGAATTCCCGTATCGCATGTGCCCGGCAATAAATTGTATAACTTGGTGGGCAGCGTAAATGATCAGGGCGTGGTGGCCATGATGAGTGCGGTGGAATATCGTGAGTTCGGCGAATGGATTGATACGATTGATACGGATGAGTACCCGGCTATACTACTGCTTGATGAACTGGAGGATCCCCGAAATGTAGGCGCCATTATCCGTAGTGCCGCAGCGGCCGGTATAGCCGCCGTGTTGGTTCCCAAACATCGGCAGGCGCCTATTAGTCCCACTGTTTTTAAAACCTCGGCGGGCGCAGCCGCAAAAATTCCTATTGTGCGGGTGGGCAATCTGAATCAATCCATTATGAAATTAAAAGATGATGGATTCTGGATTGCCGGCTTGGCTATGGACGGTGAGCAGACGCTTTGGGATTTAGAAGTGGATCGTGCGCTGGCATTTATAATTGGCAATGAAGGCAGCGGCATTCGCCAGAAAACGCTGGAGCACTGCGATTTATCTTTTTCTATTCCCATGCAAAATGGGGTGGAATCACTCAACGCATCCGTCAGCGCCGCACTTGTTTGCTATGAGTGGAACCGGAAAAAGGTTTGATAGCGTTTTAGCGATTCCATCACTCCAAGTGATGGAATCGCTACCAAGGTAAAACTGGTACTCCTCACAAGCACAAACTATTATTTTATCTCGCTGCTCTGCGGTGGAACGAGATAAGCACTAATCATAGAGGAGATATGGTTCTCGCGCTTCTTTAAATTGTTCAACGCTCGATTGCCAGTTTGTATCGAATTGCTTCACAGCCTCTGAGCCGGCCAACTTATAGATAAAATCATCCATTTTGGCGCTCTTGGTATTTTTGAGCATCAGTTCCAGCAGGGCCACGCCAAATTTCACCGGATTTAATTGTTGGTAATTGGTAATCGACAGGCTTAGCCCGTAACAAACTTCTCCCTCATATTTAGGATTTAGGGATTTGCCCGGCATCGATTTTGGGGTGAATGTGATGCGCTCCACCTGAACCGCGGGAAATTGGTTTTTAAGCTCAATAATTTGCTTGTCGGTCAGTTCCGTTTGAGGTGAGCCGATCGTGAGAAACGGGTCGGGCGTACCGCGCCCTTCCGAAATAGTAGTGCCTTCAAATAGCACCGTGCCCAGATACATGTACGCATGCGCAAAGGTGGGCAAATTAGGCGACGGCGCGATCCACGGAAGCCCCGTGTCGGGCCATTTCATGGAGCGTCTCCATCCTTTCATGGGTATTACCTCAAGTTGTGGTTGTTTAATCGTTTTCAACCATCGTTCGCCGACCATCATTTTGGCCAATTCGCCGAGCGTCATACCATGAGCCATAGGAATAGGATATGCACCCACAAACGACTGATATTGTTCTTCAAGCATCCAGCCGGCCGCATAGTCACCGCCCGCGGGATTGGGGCGATCGAGCACCCAAACCGGAATTTCCGCTCGTGCAGCAGCCTCCAAAATCAACCCCAGCGTAACGTTATAGGTGTAGAATCGTGCGCCCACATCCTGCATATCAAATAACAGGATATCTACTTGTTCAAGCATTTCTGGGGTCGGTTTTTTCGTTCGGCCGTACAGTGAATATACCGGTAGGCCGGTAGCCTGATCAACCCCGTCGGTAATAGTTTCGCCCGCCCCGAAATCACCCCGAAAACCGTGCTCCGGAGCAAATAGTGCCGTTACGTTCACGTCGCGTGCCAACAGTGTATCCAGCATGTGGGTACCGTCAACCCGGGCGGTGGGATTCATCACCAGTCCTACGCGTTTACCTTGCAGTTCATTGAGGTGGTTTTGGAGTAATACCGCGGCACCTGTCTTTACCGAATCAACGGTATCCTTTTTGTAATCAGTTTTATGATCACCTTTAGAAGCACAGGAGGTAATGGTGCCAATCAGAAATAACAATAATCCTATCCTTCTTAACCCACCCCTGCACCCCTCCCAGGGAGGGGATGGTTTGGTCCCCCTTTTGCCAAAGGCACTCCTTTGGAGGAAGCGGTATGGGGGATGAATTTTCATACACAATAAAATCAAAAATTAAACCAGTATGGTTTTAAATACACCCATCCCTCCCGAATGCTTTCGGGAGGACTTCCCTTTTTAGGGAAGTCTTTTTTCGACTCCAGCTTTCTGCCTACTGTCAGCTGCCTACTGATAACTGCCTACGCCTTATTTGCAACTACCTGTTGATCGCTAAAAAAGAAATTGGCTTCTTTTTTGCCGTTTGCAACGGAGTCGGATCCGTGAATAATATTTTCGCCCATGCTGTCGGCAAAGTCGGCCCGGATGGTTCCTTCTTCGGCTTCATCGGGATTGGTAGCACCTATAAATTTACGAAAATCCTTAATGGCGTTCTCTTTTTCAAGAATCATGGGCACGCAGGGGCCGCTGCTCATAAATGTACACAGCTTATCATAAAAAGGGCGCTCTTTATGCACGGCATAGAATCCGCCGGCGGTGGCTTTGGTGAGGCGCGTCATTTTCATTGCAACAATAGTGAAGCCGGCTTCTTGGATGCGTTTAGTTACTTCTCCGATCAGTTCCTTGCGTACACAGTCGGGTTTGAGAATAGTGAGTGTTCGTTCTTTAGCCATAAATCTATTTTTATATCATCTAAATTAAAGGTTGATTTTACACCGCCTAATATACGGTATGTGCCTCCATTCCCGAAACCATTTCCTGATTTTGGTCACATGTTTACTAATCGTTAATATTTAGATTTAGATACAAATAGTCTCATTCAAATTGTACCTTTATATAACATTTACTAAAACCTCTAACTATTTTTTATGAGCTATAAAAACTCCGATCCCCCCATTGCACATCATTCTAAAAAAATGAAGGCCCGAAAAAATGTTGCTCTCGTTGCCCATGATCACCGCAAAGCTGATCTTATTGACTGGTGTGAATTCAATTCCGGCTCGCTCCAAAAGCATAAACTTTATGGAACCGGCACCACGGCCAAACTTATTGCTGAAAAAGTAGGGCTTGATGTGCACGCATTCAAAAGCGGGCCGCTGGGTGGCGATCTCCAAATCGGCTCATCCATTGCTGATGAAAATATTGATATGATGATTTTCTTCTGGGACCCGCTGCAAACGCAACCGCACGATGTGGACGTGAAGGCGCTGCTGCGCATAGCCGTAGTATATAATATTCCGGTAGCCTGCAACCGCTCCTCCGCCGATTTTATGATCTCTTCCGGCTTAATGGATGAAGAATATGACCGCTTCCTGGTTGATTACAGCAAGCGGTTCACCAAAGATTTTTAAGAGTATTGAACCAAGACAACATTTAGTTCAAATGAGCAAGAACGAGCCGTAAAAAAATAGCATTTTTCAACAACGCTCAAGAACGAAACGCTTGTACCCGAAGAAAAGCTGTTTGAAAATGACGAGCTCCAGCATGTAATAGAACATCAATAGGCGACCGTCATTCGAGTTCTTTTCTTCGCGACTTTTTACATGCATTTTTCCCAAAGGGATGCCTTAGGCGTTGGTCGCTCAAAAAATGCATTCCTACACCTCATCAACTTTGCGAAACAAGTGTTATCATGGCGAAACACTAAACTGTCAAAAAAAAGGCATTCAATAACATAAACATTATAAACTTTTTTTTATGCCACAAAACGATCTATCGCAAGCCCAAAGTCCCTATTTACAACAGCATGCCCATAACCCGGTGCACTGGTATTCGTGGGGTGATGAAGCATTTGAACATGCAAAAACAGAGGATAAGCCTGTTTTTCTATCCATCGGCTATGCTACCTGCCACTGGTGCCACGTAATGGCTCACGAATCATTCGAGGATGAGGCCGTGGCTAAACTGATGAATGAAGCGTTCATCAACATTAAGGTTGATCGCGAAGAACGGCCCGACATTGACAACACCTATATGCAAATTTGCCAAATGCTGACCGGCCGCGGCGGCTGGCCGCTCACTATTGTAATGACGCCTGATAAAAAACCGTTTTATGCGGCTACGTACATTCCTAAAACCGGTCGGCAGGGACAGCCCGGCATGATGGAACTCATTCCCCGGCTCAACCATCTTTGGAATGAAAAGCGTGAAAAAATAAACGGCTCCGCCAAAGAAATTACCCAAGCTTTTCAACAGTCTATCAAGCCAGACTCCGGGCATGATCTTCCGGATGATATGTTAGATAAAACCTATTCCCAGTTAGAACAAACCTTTGATACAGCCCACGGCGGGTTTGGCAGCGCGCCCAAATTTCCCACCCCGCATACACTTACATTTCTGCTGCGTTACAGTGATGCGTTTGATAGTGATGGGGCAAAAGATATAGTTACAAAAACGCTCACCCAAATGCGTCGCGGTGGACTTTTTGATCAGCTGGGCGGTGGCTTTCATAGATATTCAACCGACCGCAAGTGGCTGGTGCCACACTTTGAGAAGATGCTGTACGATCAAGCCATGCACCTGATGGCCTATACCGAAGGCTGGCAATCCATCCGCAATCCGCTGTTCAAACAAACGGCTGAAGAAATTGCCACTTATCTTTTTCGTGATTTACAGCATAAAAGCGGCGCTTTTTACTCCGCCGAGGATGCCGACAGCGAAGGCGAAGAGGGTACTTTTTATGTGTGGAGCATTGACGAAGTCCGTGAAATACTGCCGGCAGCCGATGCCGAACTGGCTATCGAAGTTTTTAATATAAATGAAGCAGGAAATTTCGCAGATGAATCCACCGGGCAGCAAACCGGCAAAAATATCCTTCATCGCTCAGAATCCATTAGTAAATTGGCAGCTGAACGCGATTTGAGTGAGCAAAAGCTCCAGGAGAAACTGGAATCAATCCGTAAAAAACTTTTTGACCACCGCGAAAATCGCGAGCGGCCTTTCTTGGATGATAAAATTCTCACCGACTGGAACGGCTTGGCCATCGCCGCCCTGGCCAAAGCCGGCAGCGCACTCAGTAATGACACATATATTAAACAAGCTGAAAGAGCCGCCGAATTTATTTTTGAAAACCTGATTAAAGAAGACGGCCGACTGCTGCACCGCTACCGCAACGGTGAAGCCGCCATTGCCGGGACCGCCGATGATTACGCATTTTTAATCTGGGGACTGCTGGAACTCTATGAGTCAACTTTTAAAACCGACTATTTGCAAAAAGCTGTGGAACTTCAGGAACTGTTTTTAGAATCGCACTGGGACAAAAAAAACGGCGGCTTTTACTTCACTGCTGAAGGGAGCGAAGAACTGCTGGGTCGCAAAAAAGAATATTTTGACAGCGCCCTGCCCTCGGCTAATTCCATAGCTATGATGAACCTGCTGCGGTTGGGACGAATCACGGCAAGGCCTGAATGGGAAGAAAAAGCTGAGCACATTGCTAAGGCCACCGCCAAACAAGTGAGCCAGGCGCCCACTTCATTTACCCAATTGCTGCAAGCGCATTTGTGGGCAACACAAACTTCATATGAAATTGTAATTGCGGGCAAAAGAGAAAATCAGGATGTCCGGGATATGGTAAACCGGCTGCACAATACCTACTTGCCGAATACAGTGGTTCTTATAAATGGAGAAAATAATTCTGATCTTCAGGATTTGGCGCCTTATCTCAAAAATCAACCGGCGAAAAACGGGAAAGCCACCGCCTATGTTTGCCAAAACTACAGCTGCAAGGAGCCCACGCATGATGCAGAGAAGATGATGGAAATGATACACCCTATTTAAACTGTTAAATCTCAAATATCATATTTTTATTGTATCTTCAATTCGCTGATACAAATATTTTTGCGTGTACCCCAAATTTATTTTATTTAGTTAAAACTGTTTTAGTATTCATTCCGTATAACTTATTGGAGCCAATAACGTGATCATTTTTACCATTCTTGCAGCCATCGGTAAGGTAACCCATGAGGGTTCCGAAAAAGAAGTGCAGCTTATGCAAAAAATAAAAGCTAAAGATGCCGATGCGCTTGAACAATTATACGACTTATATAATCGCCTCTTATTCGGGATGATTTTATCCATCGTGAAAAAGAGGGAAGAAGCCGAAGACGTCCTCCAGGAAGTTTTTGTAAATATTTGGGAAAAGGCGCATACCTTTAAAGAAGGACGCGGCAATGTATATAGCTGGCTGGTAACGCTTACACGAAATAAAGCTATTGACCGCATTCGGTCGAAAGATTATAAAACACAAAAAAAGGCTTCCGTCAGCGTTCATGAGCCGGCATTTTTTCTTGAGGGCGACAAATTTGATCCGCTGGAAACAACCATTCATTCAGACCGGGCATCGATGGTTAAAAAAGCATTGAAAGAGATACCGGAAGCCCAAAGCAAAGTGCTGAAGGTGGCGTACTACCGCGGACTGACGCAGTCTGAAATTTCGGACCACCTCGAAATTCCGCTTGGGACAGTAAAAACCCGAACGCGGCAGGGCATGATAAAACTGAAAAACATTTTAGAATCATTTATTCAACAAAATGACCAATAACACCACACATAGCGAGCATTTTGAAGAGCTTTGCGCAGGCTATGTACTTAATGCCCTGAGTGCGGCAGAGAATGAAGAGTTTGAAGAATTACTGCGTGAGGCCGATGAAGATCAACGGCAAACCTTCGACGAAATGCAGTCGGCGGCCAATAACCTGGCTTTTACCGTTGAGAAAGTTCAACCATCGGCGTCTGTTAAAAAAGCAGTGATAAAGAATATTGAATCGGGCTCAACAAGTGATGATGCTGTAGCCGTTTCTGCAGTACCAACGGATTCCGAATCAAAAGAAAAAAGTCGTGGTCTTAGCCGCTCAACACTGGCCATGGCGGCCTCGTTTGCGTTACTTATCATCACGCTTGCACTTGCCTACTTTGCATTTGACCAAAATGCTACAATAAACGAGCAAGAAGCGACCATTACTGAACTTAAATCTGAGAATCAGCAGAAAGATGAAATGCTTTCTATTCTTGGAGCTCGTACCGTAGATTTAGTCGTCATGGATGGCTTGGAAGTGAACCCCGGCGGCTATGGAAAAGTAATCTGGGATGCTGAAAATCAACAGGCCCTTTTGCAGGTTTCCAACTTACCGGAGGTGCCTTCAGGTAAAGCATATCAACTTTGGCTTATAAAGAATAATAAACCGGTACCTTCCGGATTATTCTCGGTACAAACCGGCGCCAAAGATTCCTTCTTTAAGATTGAACAAATGGCTGATGCCAACAAACAGAGCGCCAACGCCTTTGCTATTACCCTGGAACCGGAAGGCGGCTCCCAGCAACCCACCGGCGCTATGTACATGCTGGGTAACGTGGCAAAAAGTAACTAAGCTATCCTGTAAAAAAAGCCCCAGCGAACGCGCTCGAGCCCTTTTCTGGATAGAATTCATGCGCTCAAACAGCAAACCCTGACAGGGTTCGAACCCTGTCAGGGTTAAGTATTTTAGGAATATAATTTGCTTTGCTTTGGGAGTACAACTCCCTCGCAACAGTATGTTTAACTTTCTGCCGGCATTATTTTTATTGACTATTGCGCATCTGCTGGAACAGATAAGCTTGCAGGTTCACTACCTGCATACCAGACGGTATTTGAACCATTGCTTCAACATCCTTTGTATTAATCTCGGCTACGACCTCCTCGGTAAGCTCCCCATCTTTAAATTGCTGCATTTTAACGGGAAAATAATCGTCCTCAAATATCATATCTATGGGAAAATCATCTGCGCCGGCAAATTGTTTCACGTTATCGCCCCACGGCTCGGCAAGAATGCCCCAATTAATGTTCAAGCCTTTCGTCATCCATACTTCCGATCGTTCATTGGGCGATTCTTCATTAGTAAAAATAAATTTTTGTGCTTCATAGCCGTTGATAGATTGCATCTCATTCGTCTTTTCCATTTTCAAGCCTGGCTCGGCTTCCTCCACTTCTTCTTTCATCTGGTCGGTAGCGTTTCCACCAAACATATTCATGAGTGATGTGATATCGGATTTTGTAATCTGCATCGCTTTCTCATCACTCGAAAGAAGAACAAAATCTTTCTCTTTATGACGCACCAGCAATCCTTCTGTTTCTATACTGCCGGTCACCTCCAAACTTTCAGAACTTCGAAGCATCATGCGGTCCGGGGTGATGAATAAGCTAAAAGCATCATCGTTTTTCATCTTTTCGCCGGATTCCATCTCATAAACGGTAAATTTTATTTCGCCCTCGAATTGCGCATACGATTGATTTAGTAATATGCAAAGAACGAGCGCCAGTAACAGTGATAATTTCTTCATAATGGTATTTGGTTTGTAATAATTGCTTAATGTATTGTACTCGATACGTTCCGGTAAAGTTTCAATTAAAAAAACCTGCTCTTTAACAAACAGGCTTTTTCCAAAATTATTGTCTGTCGGCGGTTATACTGCTTGCAAGGCTTCCACTTCTATATTCACTTTATGAATCCATCCGCCGGCCACCACATCGCGGCCTTCATAACAAACCACCGCCTGCCCCGGGGTGATGGCTTCACGCCCTGCCGGAAAGGTGACTTCTACTTCGTCATCACCCAGCTGACGAAGGTGCGCGTTGGCGCCGGAATCGTTATAGCGAATCATGCCCGTCACGTCCATTTCGCCGCCCGGCACTTCATCATACTTGACCAGATTCAATTCATTGGCGCGACAGGTGGTACTTATAAGATCACTCTTTTCGCCAATTTGAATGACGTTGGTGTGCGGGTTGATGTCGGTTACATACACCGGTGTGCCCAGCGCTAAATCCAGCCCGCGCCGCTGACCAACGGTATAAAAGGGATATCCTTCATGCTCACCCACAATATTTCCCTGCTGGTCGACGAATTTTCCACCTTTTACGCGTTCTTCAAGCCCGTCCACGCGATCTTTCAAGAATCGACGGTAGTCATCATCGGGGACGAAGCATATTTCATACGAATCAGGTTTGTCAGCCACTTTGGTGAGGCCAAATTCTTGGGCTAAATCGCGAATTTCTGTTTTTTCGTAGCTGCCCAACGGAAAAATTGTTCGCGCCAGATGTTCTTGTTGCACCCCCCAAAGCGCATACGACTGATCTTTACGCGGATCGAGTCCGCGGGAAATAATATGACGACCGTTTTCTTCGCGCACTTTTGCATAGTGCCCGGTGGCAATGTAATCACAGCCTAAATTATCGGCCCGGCGCAACAGCGCGGCCCACTTAATATGAGTATTACAAAGAACACATGGGTTCGGCGTGCGGCCTTCTACGTAGTCATTAACAAAACGGTCAATCACCCAATCACCAAACTCATCTCGTATATCAACAATAAAATGCTTAAATCCGTAATTGACGGCAATTTGTCGGGCATCATTCATCGACTCCAAGGTGCAACAGCCGGTCTCTTTGCCGGACTTGCCGCCCACGCGGGAATAATCCCATGTTTTCATGGTAATGCCAATGACGTCGTAGCCCTGCTCTTTAAGCATGACCGCGGCTACCGAGGAATCAACCCCGCCGCTCATGGCTACTAATACGCGTCCTTTGCTGCTCATTGTTGGTATTGGTTATTGGTTATTTGTGTTGCACACATTTATCAAGCCCAAAAAATACAAATTTTTTGTGTAAATGATATGAAGTGAATAGAACGCGGATGATGCGGATTGAGCAGATTCCCACAGAAGAAATTTTATAAATCTTTTACCACAATAATTCGTCTAATCCGCCTTATCCGTGTTCTATATTACATGTACAAATACGGCTTCCACTCTTCTTCTACGCCGCCGAGCAGCGACTGGAAAAAGGTGATATGAACCGGACGATAGGCTTCTTGCAGCATCTCCATTTGGGCTTCATCGGGGGTGCGGTCGCCTTTACGGACGTTGCATTCATTGCAGGCGGTGATAAGATTTTCCCAGCTGTCTTTGCCACCGCGGCTGCGCGGCAGAATGTGATCAATGGTCAAGTTACGCTTGGAACCACAATACTGACACGTATTGGCATCTCTTTTCATCACGTTATACCGCGAAAGCACAATGCTTTTATACGGTAGGTTGATGAAACGAAGCAGCCGTATAACCGAAGGGTAATCATACTCTTTTTTTACTGTGCGAATTTTGCGCTCGGGATAGTCGTGCAGCATCTCTGCTTTATCTAAAAAAAGCAGCTTAACCGACCGATGCACTGAGCACACGCTCAATGGCTGGTAATCTTTATTTAATACGAGTACGCTGGCATCCATCGTTTGTAATGGAAATGATTAATGTTAAAAGGTAATCTTTTAGCCTGTAAAAGATTAATTAAGGTGTAGAATGAACATTTTATTTAGCAGAAATGCAACAAAAAAGGTCTTATAAGGCAAGAAAGGCAGTTATTTGAGACGGTCGCCTACATCACCCCGTGATATAGTTCCAGATTTCGGCTTCAATGCCCGGGTTGATAGCAATGGCAAGCGCAATGGACACGGCTAGTCCAATTAATGCATATCCGGCGTCTTTGCCTATAAGTTTCAGGCTTTCGCCTAACGGTTTGCCCTTGCCGCGGACATCGGTAAAGGTCATGGCTATTTCGCGGCCGGCCAGTAAACCAATAAAAACCCAGGTGGTGCTCATTGGAACCTGACTTTTGATCTTGAAATAATACAGGATAATCGCATAAACGAAATCAATAATGGATGCCGAACGAATATCGCGCACGTCTGACTTTTCGGTAACCACTTGCTGAATTTTATCACCCCGCAGATAAAACAAAATGCCAAGCCCAAAGAAAATATAGAGCGCAAAGGCTAAAAATTGTCCAAAGCTCAACGAGCGCGGCAAGAATACGGCAATATTTGCTGCATCCTGCATAATCCATACCGCCCACAGGGTTCCGCTTGTAAGCCACTGAAAAACGGTCCATGCCGGGTGCGGCTTACCTTTCACAAACTTTTTAATGATCCTCGAAAGCAGCACCCAGACAACAGCCGCGGCTACAAATGCCACTAAATATCCGGAAAGGCTTTTGGTGAGCACTTTACCAATGGCTGAAACATCTGCGGCGAACACACTAAGCAGCAAAAAGGTGGTTGATACCGGCATGCGCATGCGCGTGAGTATCAATAGAAAGATGGGAGCAGCAATCTGTAAAAAGGTGAACGATTGCGGCGCTTCGGCAAATCCTTTTGAGGCCAGCCGCTGGTAACTTACATCACCGCTGAAGGTGTACCAGCTATAGGATACGGTAGCTAAAAATATGCCGCCAATAAACAGCCAAAGCATCCACCATTTTTTATCCTCGTTAGAGGCCATAAAGGTGCCGATGGTTTGAATGCTGTCGTTGGCAATGGCCGAATACCCCGCCAGCGCAAAACCCACCCATTTGGCAATCTCTGCATACGGAAAGGTAACGCCCGCAATGATAAAGAAGAAACCGATGAGCGCCAGAAAGGTTCGCTCTTCTTTAATAACGTTGTAAAACCCGGAGGGAATCAAGTTCTGAAACGTGGAACCTGAAGAAGAATTTTCAGATTGCGGCATTTAAAAATGGTATCCAATGTGAAGTTATATTGGTTGAAAAAATAAACTAAAATCTGTTAAATCTATATTAACTTAATGTTAATAAAAGGCAGATCAACAAATGAACATTGCTAATTTCTTCATCTTACTTGTACAATATGGCTTATTCATTGTTAGATTTTTTTTATACTTGAAGAGTGATTTTTTAGCATTATTATCAGTAAAGATTGTGGTTGTATTTTTTTCCAGTAAATATTGCCCTCGGAGAATCTACGGATAAATAATTCTCGTAGTTTTTTGTGAATATAAAAATGTGCACATGAGTAAAATGGACCAAAAAAAACTAACACTCCAGTCAACTTTCCAAGAGCTTAAACGTCTGGGATCGTTTCAAAAAAAAGTAAAAAAGTGGGCTAACATTGATGATGAAAAGTTTGGGCAGGTCCGATTGGCGGTTAATGAGGCCGTCACCAACGCCATTGTGCATGGCAATAAAGAAAACCCGGATAAAAAGGTGGAAATCATTGCATTAAAGCCAGAGAAGAAGTTACAGGTTTCGGTACAGGATGAGGGAACAGGATTTGACCCTGATGACATTAAAAACCCTACCAAAGAAAACAAGCTGCTGAATGATTCCGGACGAGGCGTTTTTCTCATCAAAGAATACGCTGATGAAGTCCGGTTTTTGAAAGGCGGTACTAAGTTGGTGATGACGTTTAACCTTGCCAAAAAATGATTTTTATCCTGCAAAACAGATACCCACGAGAATTAAAGCCGCACCGAATTTACTCTTTTACTGCATACTGACATCCCGAGTGCCCACGCGGGTATCATCAGTATCTACGACCTTACTCCACCCCCCGCCGAGTGCTCGGTATAAGTTAACCCCGGACAACAGTTGCTCCAATTGATCATTCACGTTACTAAGCTGAGCCCCGAGTAAATTCTGTTCGGCGGTAAGCACCTCGGTATAATTAGCTTCACCATACTGAAGCAGCTCATTAGAAAAATCTACTGCTTTTGTTAGCGCCTCTAACTGATTGGTGCGAAGCTGCAGGCGCTGCTCTGCATTTTGATACTGACTCATTGCATTTGATACTTCGCGACCTGCATTGAGGATAGCCCTGCGTAATTGCAACAATGCCTGCTCCTGCTGTGCTTTGGTACGCTTGAGCCGTGCTTTATTTTGTCCGTTATTGAAAATGGGTTGCGTTAGTCCCGCTATTAAATTGTAGAATACAGAACCCGGCTCAAATAGATTCTTGGTCTCCAGGCTTTGGAAACCGCCCTCAGCCGTAAGCCTAAATGACGGATAAAAATACGCACGCGCATTGTTGGTCTGCTCAAACGCACTGCGGAAAGCGTACTCGGCCGCAATAATATCCGGGCGATTGCGTAGCAGCTGCGCGGGCACCCCCGTTGCAAGAGAATCGATAGGGTGCTGCTCGTCAAGGCCAGTTCGACGCACCTCATCGGGTGTCCGCCCCAACAACACACTGAGTGCATTCTCCTGTTCGGTAATTTGCTGTTCCAGCTGTGGAATCATCACTTCAGCCGCATATCGGCTGGCTATACTTTGCTGAACCGAAACACCGGTAACCAGTGCGCCTTCTTTTAAACTTTTAATCGTTTTTACACTACTTTTACGGCTCTCAACTGTTTGCCGAGTGATTTGAAGCTGCTGATCCAACGCCAGCAGACGGTAATAAGCCGTTGCAACATCAGCAATCAGTCGGGTCTGCACCGCCCGCCGTGAGGCCTCGGTCTGCATCAGGGCGGCAAACGAAGCACGTTTGGTACTGCTCAATTTCCCCCACACATCCAGCTCCCAGCTCGACTGCAGTGAAACCGAATATTGTTCCGAAGCCGGGATACTGATATCACCCAGATCATCCCCAAAATTTACGCTGTTATCCGATTGTTTATTGTATGAAGCATTTCCATTGGCCGTGAGAGAAGGCAGTAAGCTCATCTTGCCTTGGTAAAAATTAGCCTCCGCTACACGAATTTGCTGTATGGCATCCAGTAGGTTTAAGTTATTGGCCAGGGCTTCTTCAATCAAATCCCGAAGCTGTTGGTCTTTAAAGACCTGCTGCCAGGGCATATCTGCCAAGGTGGTACTGTCCAGCTTCACATTTTCGAAGGGATACAGGTTCTCAGTCTCTATTTCCGGCCTTTGGTATGATTTTGTAGCCATACATGACGAAAGCGAAACAGCCAGTACGAACGCAAGTGCTATTTTTGAATAATGGTTAGCTAACATAATTGAAATCAAAGAATCTTGAATTTTAGTATTTCTCAATGATTAAAGCCTTATTTCTTCGTTACTGCTTCCGGTGGGCCTGATATTTTCTCCTGAAGCTTCTGCATCAAAATGAACATCACCGGTACTACAAACAGGCCAAAGAGTGTACCGACAAACATTCCCCCTGCCGTACCGATACCAATCGACTGGTTGGCATTCGCATTTACCCCGCTGGCAAGTGCCAATGGAAGCAAACCGGCGATAAAGGCAAATGAGGTCATAAGAATAGGTCGGAAACGCGCTTCGGCACCGCTCAACGCTGCCTGGACCAGCCCCATTCCTTCATCGCGGCGGCGTTCTAAGGCAAATTCTACAATAAGGATGGCGTTTTTAGCCAGAAGTCCCAGCAGCATAATGGATGAAATCTGCAAGTAAATATTATTGGCTACGCCAAAGATATTGGCAAATATAAACGATCCGGCCAGCCCGATGGGCAGGGGTAAAATTACGGCCCATGGTATTAAATAACTTTCATATTGGGCACTAAGCAGGAAGTACACAAAGATAAGACACAGCGCAAATATGTAAATGGCCTGCCCGCCCGACTGGCTTTCTTCCCGTGTTAAGCCCGAAAATGCGTAGCCGTAATCGTCGGATACTTGCTCGTCAAATACTTGTTCAATAGCGTTGATCGCATCACCGGAACTATAGCCGGGATTGGTTGCGCCCGTCAGCTGAACGGAAGGAAATAAGTTAAAGCGCGAAATATTTTGCGGACCATATACCCGCCTCAGATTAATAAATGAGCTGACGGGTGCCATTTCACCCTGCCCGTTGCGTACAAAAATACTCTGTAAACTTTCAGGAGACGCTCGTTCACCCGGTTCGGCCTGCACATAAATGCGATACAGTTTGCCAAAACGGTTAAAGTTGGAAACATACAGTCCGCCTAAATAGGCTTGCATCACATCTAAAACAGCCTTGGGTGATAAGCCCGCGCGTTTGGTCTTGGCTACATCAACATCAATCTGATATTGCGGATAGTCCGAGCTAAAGTATGAAGCGGCATACTGTATTTCGGGACGCTGAAATAATGCTTGCTGCACTTGCTGGGTTGTAGCCGCAAGTGCATCGATATCACCGCTGGTTAAATCTTGCACATTAACCGTAAACCCGCTGGTATTACCAAATCCTGAAATAACGGGCGGCGCAAAAAATTGAATATTAGCTTCTTTAATTGATGTTACTTTTTGCTGCAGTTCGGTTATCACCTGATTAACACTTCTTTCACGTTCATCCCATTCTTTCAAGCGTGCCACGGCAAATCCATACTGGCTGCCCGACCCACTGATAATACCAAAGCCGGAGATGGTCAGACGGGTATTGATTTCATCAACCGAGGCAAAAACATTATCCAGCTCAACGAGAACATCCTGCGAACGCTGCAAAGATGCGGAAGGGGGCAGGCTGATATTTGCAAAAAATACCCCCTGATCTTCGTCGGGCACAAAGCCGGAGGGTGTACTTTGAAAAAGAAACCCGAAAAGAACAATAAACCCGACAACCGCAACAACAGCAATCCAGGCTTTGCCGGTTAAATATCCCAACGACCGCTTGTATCGCTTCTTTGTTGAATCAAAAACGGCATCGAAACCGACCTGAAAACGCTCAATAAAATTGCGATCACCCTCTTTATCTTTATGCGTGGGCTTAAGAAACAACGCACAAAGCGCCGGGCTTAGTGTAAGTGCATTTACCGCGGATATGATAATGGCCGTAGCCAAGGTAATGCCAAACTGCTGGAAAAATACACCCGTAGAACCGCCGATGAACGTCACAGGCACAAAGATGGCCGACATCACCAGAGTGATAGAAATAATGGCACCGGTAATTTCATTCATCCCCTCTACCGAAGCTTCAACGCCCGATTCGGCGCCCTCCTCCAGCTTAGAGTGGATAATTTCCACCACAATAATGGCATCATCTACCACAATACCAATGGCCAGCACCAAGGCAAACAGGGTGAGCAGGTTAATACTGAAGCCAAATAAATTGAGAAAGAAAAAAGTACCGATAATGGATACCGGTACGGCTATAGCAGGTATGAGTGTAGAACGCCAGTCCTGCAAGAAAATAAACACCACGATAAATACCAGGATAAATGCTTCCAAAAGTGTTTCATACACCTTATCAATAGAGGCATTAAGGAAACTGTTAACATCAAACAACGTGGCAAATTCAAGATCATCCGGTAGGCTCTGCTCTGATTTTGCAATCTGTGCTTTTACGTCTTCAACCACCTGTTGGGCATTAGAACCGGCCGTTTGGGATACAAAGAGTCCCACACTCGGCGATCCGTTGGTGCGGCGAATGGATGAATACGACTGCGCACCCAACTCAACCCGAGCTACATCACCCAGCCGTAATATTTGGGATGATTGGCCCTGGCCTGCTTCACGAATAATAATGTTTTCAAACGAAGGCACTTCAGCAAGTCGCCCTTTATAGGTCAAGGTATACTCGAATGACTGAGTACTGTTTTGGCCCAAGGCCCCCGGTGCGGCCACAAAACTTTGCCCATTAAGCGCTGCAATAACATCATTCGGTACCAGATTATACGAAGCCATCACGGCGGGTTTCAACCATATACGCATGGCGTACGAGTCTTGACCGAAAGAAGCGGCCGAACCTACCCCATTAATGCGCTGCAGTTTGGGTAGCAGGTTGATGCGCGCATAATTGGCTATAAAATTAGAATCGTATGTGCTGTTAGGACTGTATAACGAGAATATAAGCAAGCGGCTGGTTTGCTCCTTCTGCGTAGTTACCCCCGCTTGCGTTACCTCTTGGGGGAGTAAACTGGATGCTTGCGTGACCCGGTTTTGAACGTTCACCGCGGCAATATCGGGGTCCGTACCCAGTTCAAAAAAGACCTGGATAGATGCACTCCCGTTATTGCTTGCTGTTGATGTAATATACGTCATCCCCTCTACGCCGTTGATCTGCTCTTCGAGCGGGGCAACCACACTATTCAACACGGTTTCCGCATTGGCTCCGGGATAAGCAGCGTTTACCTGAATGGTGGGCGGAGCTATTTCGGGATACAAGGAAACAGGCAAGGCATTATACCCCAGTATGCCAAGAATAACGATGATGATTGAGATAACCGTTGATAACACCGGCCGCTTGATAAATTGTCTAATCATAGTGTCAAAAAAATGTGTGTTGGTTTATTGCGTTGCTACGGCCGGGATTTACTGATAATTTCCGGTATTTTTTTCTTGATCCTGTACCGTCAAGGCGTTATAAAGGCTGTCTGAATCAACAACTTGTGGTTTGATGCGAGCCTCATCCTGCAGATTACCCATGCCCTGCGTTATAATACGGTCGGTTGCCGACAGCCCACTCTGCACAACAAATAATTTAGAGGTTGATAACGTCCGCGTTTGAATAGGCGTGCTTTTTACTTTGTTACTGTCGGATACGGTGTACACAAATTGCTTGTCCTGTATTTCAAAGGTAGATTTTTTTGGTACTACAATCACGGAATCAAGGTCAACCGGAATTTGAATATTTCCGGTGGCGCCGCTTCGCAGAATCTGTTCAGGATTAGGAAACACCGCCCGTAAAGAGGCCGATCCTGTATTTGTATTGATCAGACCGCTTGCCAGCTTCACCGTTCCTTTGTATTTGTAAAGCGTGTTATCGGTTAGCAACAGATTAACTTTTGGCATTTCTGCAATGCGCTGCTGCAAAGTTTTGTTGCCGCCCTCTTTGGCAACACTTTGGACCATCGAAAGCAATTCGCCTTCACTCATAGAAAAGTAAGCATACATTTCTGTAACGTCTGAAACCCTGGTTAAGGGCTGGGTACTACTGCTGCTAACCAAGCTGCCTACACGATACGGAATATTCCCAATAATACCGTCAGCTGGACTTTTAACATTGGTATACCCTAAGTTAACCTGTGCATTTTTCAGGCGTGCCCGGGATTGCGCCAAGGCTGCCTTTTGCGATTCCAGATTATTTTTAGCTGACTGCAACCGGTATTCGCTGATAATCTCTTTATCCACCAAGCTTTGAAGCCGTTTCACTTCATCTTCGGCCGTACGTACGCCTGCCTGCGCTGCTTCAACATCGGCCCGGGCCGAGCGTACATTCTGGTCATATTGCTCGCTGTTCAGCTCAAATAATACCTGTCCCTTATTAACCAAATCGCCTTCATCCACGCGCATTTCTGTGATATAACCCTGTACAAGGGGACGAATTTCTACCGTTTGTGCACCTTCCAGCGTAGCCGGGTAGGTGTTGGTTAGCACAATAGATCGCGGTTGCAAATTTAAAACCGGGTACTGCTGCACTTGTTGTGCCCCCGGGCGTTGTCCTTGCTGTCCCCCTCCACCGCATGAAGTGAAAAAAAATGCTGCCATAAGTATTAGCAGATTATTCGTGGTAATTAAGCGCTTAAATTTCATGAGATTTGAACTTTAAATATTTAGTTATGTTAAATAATTGTAAAAAAATTGACCTCATCAACTATTTGACAAGAGCTATAGCTTTTTCAAAAATCAGGTCAATATTTTTTTGATATTCTTCCAGTTTAGCAGCGGAAATATGTTCTGTAAGCTCATCATTTACCTGATCAGCCACCTGCTCAGCTTTCTCCAACTCTTTTACTCCGATTTTAGTGACGAGCAATATTTTTCTTCGTCCATCATCCGGGTCTTTAGCACGTGCTACATAGTGATGGTCTTCCAACCCATCAATATGCCTTAGAACCGCTGATTTGTCTCTATCAAGTATTTTAGCAAGATCCTGCAAAATGAAGCCTTCTTCATTATCAAGTATTTTGAGTATAAAAAACTGCTCAATCGTCAAACTAATTTTTTCTTCAGAAAACCGCTGCTGCATCAACCGAATAGTACCTTTTACAGCATAGGCCATCTTACAGCCCATAGTAGTACAATGCAGCTTTTTATTAGAAGTCATATTTTGCAATTATTTGCTTAGAAAAAATTAAATAAACGACTATTAGTTGACATACGCAACTAAATTTATATAGTTACTATTTATGTTCTCGGTAGAATTTATTTATATAGGTTTCCTTTTTTTTGGTGCGACTATCTCTGTTTATGTGGGACACGAGATATCTAATATGAGATGGGCAGGATGGGCTTGACAATTTTTCAAAAAAAAGGCAGTGATTAAATCACCGCCTCGGTAAATTAGGTACGCAAATACTTAATTGGTCAGCTGTGCATCAAGCTGCTTTTTAAGTTGGGTTTTAGGCACGGCTCCAACAATTTGATCAACCACTTCGCCGTCTTTAAAAATCAATAGCGTAGGAATACTGCGTACGCCGTACTCGGTGGCTATCTGATTACTATCTACATCAACTTTGCCAATTTTTGCTTTGCCTTCGTATTCTCCGGCCAGCTCATCAACCACGGGACCAATCTGCTTGCACGGCCCGCACCATTCGGCCCAAAAATCAACCAGAACGGGTTCGTCAGCATTCAATACTTCATTTTCGAAAGAATCATCGGTAAATTTTTGTGCTTTACTCATAATAATATGATAATCTTATTGGGTATTTATTTGTACTTAAATCAATGCAGATAATATACAAACATTCGTAGATTTTCACATCACTCTTTGTTATGGATATCATCACATAAATTTATCTTACACATCTCCTCTTTGTGGGACGTCGGAGGTTGAGTTCTCATATTGATTCCAGAGCAGAGCGCTGGAATCAGTAATAATAGCTAAGTCTGCGTCCGGCGTTCTGCTGCGGACGCATTAAAGATATAGAAAGTAACGCCCCCCATATTCATTATTTAGTTTTAGCAAGTGCTACGGCTTTTTCTCCCAGCAACGATTTTAAACCGTTCATCAGTTCCTGGTTGGGTTCCACCACAAATTTTCGCACATGCATGGCAAAAGGCCGCTTGGCTTCGGCACTTAGCACGTTGAGCTCAATATTCGTTTCGCCCTGATGCTGCTCAAAAAGAGTGGCCATTTGTCGAAGTTCATCATCGGTCAGCACATTGGTGTCAATATCCAGCGTAAGTGAAATGTTATGCTGATGTTTCTCGCGCATGCTTTCGATACGTTCAAAGGAATTTGAAATAATCTGTGGCTGCCCGCGTCTTTTATCAACATGGCCGTCCACCACTACCACATTGTCAACCTGTATCATGCCCAGATAGCGATCATAGGTTTCGTTAAAGGCGATAACCTCTACACTGCCAAAAAGATCTTCCATTTTTAAGAACGCAAATGGCCGGCCTTTTTTATCGGTTACCCGCTTTACTTCTGTGATGATACCCGCGCAGCGCACATCGGTACGACTGCTAAGTGATTCGAGTTTATCTGAATCAAAATTATGTGAGCAAAACAGCTCGATATCCGTTTTATACTTTTCCAGCGGATGCCCGCTCAGGTAGAAGCCAATCAACTCGCGCTCTTTATTGAGCCGTTCGATGTTTGACCACTGCTTGATGGGCTCAAACTCGGGCTCTTCAATGGCGGAGGCACTCCCGGAACCGTCTCCAAATAAATCGGACTGATTGGAGTTTTCCATCTCCTGCACGCGCGAGCCGTAACTTAAAATTCGTTCGGTATGCTGTAGCAGCTGTCGCCGGTTGGTGTTAAAAACGTCGAAAGCGCCGGCCTGAATGAGACTTTCCATGGTTCGTTTGTTGCACACGCGGGAATCCACGCGCCGTGCAAAATCAAAAATTGAATCAAATGTCCCGCTTTCGTTGCGCTCTTCCACCAGCTGCTCTACCGCATTGGAACCCACGCCTTTGATGGCTTCCAACCCATACTGAATCCGACCATCGCGGGCTATAAATGTGCCTTCTCCGGTATTAATATTCGGCGGATCAACCGTAATGCCATTGCGGTAACACTCTTCAATAAATTTCGACACCTTTTCAATGTCGCCCATGTTGTGGCACAGCACCGCGGCCATGTATTCCGATGGATAGTTAGCCTTGAAATAGGCTGTTTGATAAGCCACCACCGAATACGCCGCTGAATGCGATTTATTAAAGCCGTAATTGGCAAACTCGGCCATCATCTCAAAAATTTCTACCGCCTTCTCTTCGTCCACGCCGTTAGCCACCGCCTGCTCCACAAATGTTTCGCGCTGACGGTTCATCACTTTCTTCTTCTTTTTACCCATCGCACGGCGCAACAGATCGGCATCACCCAGCGAATAGTTCGCAATTTTTTGGGCCGCCTTCATAATCTGCTCCTGATAAATCATAATCCCGTAGGTGGGCTCCAGCAGCTCTTCCAAATCGGGATGCGGGTAACTCACTTCTTTACGGCCGTGTTTACGGTCGATATACTCCGGAATAAACTGCATGGGGCCCGGCCGGTAGAGCGCATTCATGGCAATAAGATCATTAAGCGATGTAGGCTTAAGCTGTTTAAGATATTTACGCATCCCGGCGCTCTCAAACTGAAACGTACCGATGGTATTGGCATTTTGATATAGCTCAAACGTAGCCTCATCATCAAACTGAATATCATCTAAAACGTACGTTTTACCGTGATTTTCCTTCACATATTTGATGGCCGTTTTGAGAATAGACAGCGTTCTCAGCCCCAGAAAATCCATTTTTAGCAGCCCGCAATCTTCGGTGTTTGGGCCGTCGTACTGGGTGATCAGTTCCTTGTCTTTGGAGAGGGCTACCGGCACATATTCACTGACTTCCCCGGGCGCAATAATCACCCCGGCGGCATGAATACTGGTCTGCCGCGCCGAGCCTTCGAGTGTGCGGGCAAACCGCATCATTTTTTGTACCTGAGGATCAGGATGTTCAAAAAGGCCCTGAATATCTTTGGCTGATTCCGGATTTTTACGGCCGTTGAGTACATCATCAAATTCGGTAAGCGAGGGATTATCGGGAAACATTTTGCTGATGCGATTCACCTCTTCCAGCGGCACGCCCAGCACACGCCCCACATCGCGGATGGCTGTTTTGGCTTTCATAGTCCCATAGGTTACAATCTGTGCCACGTTGCGGCGGCCGTACTCTTCCACCACATAATCAATCACTTCCTGGCGGCCGGTGTCGTCAAAATCAATGTCTATATCCGGCGGACTTACGCGCTCGGGATTCAGGAAGCGCTCAAAAAGCAGATCGTATTCCAGCGGATCAATATTAATGATACCCAGGCAGTATGCCACCACCGAACCCGCCGCTGATCCGCGGCCCGGTCCTACAAAAACGCCGCGGTTACGGGCCTCGGTAGTAAAATCCTGCACAATTAAAAAATAGCCATCAAACCCCATATCGCTGATAATAGCCAGCTCTTGGTCTATTCGCTCGCTAATTTGTTGGGTCATTTCGCCGTACCGCTCCCGGGCCCCCTGCATCGTCAGATGGCGCAGGTAAGCTGACTGAGAATCAAACTGATCGGGCATGGAGTAATGCGGCAGCAGCAGTTCCGAGCTGAGATCAATGGAGTCAACTTTTTCGACAATCTCATTCGTATTATCAACCGCTTCGGGCAGGTCGCTGAACAGCTCCTGCATTTCTTCGGGTGTTTTGAGATAAAACTCCGGGTTCAGGTTGTTGTCATCATCGGTAAACCGAAACCGATTGGGGTCATCAATATCAGCGTTTGTTTGCAAGGCCAGCAAAATATCATGCGCTTCCGAATCCTCGCGTTCTACGTAATGCGAATCGTTTGTGGCTATAATTTTTACGTTATACTCTTTG
>Ga0136590_1000237_pt1 | contig 25231 bp, 26 predicted proteins | sample AntRauMFilla3765_FD_104934 | JGI IMG/M metagenome (GOLD analysis project Ga0136590, IMG submission 104934) | Saline lake microbial communities from Rauer Islands, Antarctica - Metagenome Filla 3 #765 | ecosystem: Environmental > Aquatic > Non-marine Saline and Alkaline > Saline | place... | reverse complement strand
TCACTGGCCGCCAATAAGTTGCGGTCTTCACTCACGCTGCTGGCTATTGTGGTGGGGGTATTTGCTATCATCAGTTCATCCACGGCGGTGCTGGTACTTGATACCTATTTCAAAGAAACGCTATCATTCATGGGCGGCAACGTGGTAAACGTCTCGAAATATCCGTCGGTGAACATTAATACCGAATGGGCAAAATACCGAAATCGTGATGATATTACTTTTGAAACCTTTGAGGAATTGGAAGAACGCTTGGCGCTCTCGCAGGTCATTAGCCCTAATGAGCGTTTTGCCGCCAGCAAGGTTATGTACGGCGAACAGGAAACTGAGCCGAATGTGGATATTCGCGGAAGCAACCAGTATTACCTCACCAATAATGCCTATGATTTAGCCGACGGCCGTAATTTTACTGATCAGGATATTCAATATCGCCGGCCGGTGGCTATAATCGGTACCGATGTAAAGGATGATCTTTTCGAGGTGGAATACCCTATCGGAAAAACCATACGCATTGACGGCCGCCCCTACCAAATTATTGGCATAACCGAAGCGCGGGGCACAATTTTTGGTTCCTCGCTCGACAATTTTGTGGTCATTCCTTACACCACATTGATGAATGTGTACGGTACCGAGCGTAATATTTCCATTCAGGTGAAGGCCCCCACCATGGCGTTGATTAATTCTACCATGGACGAGTTGACCGGCGTGTTGCGAACCATCCGTAAAGTGCCACCGGGCGAAGAGAATGATTTTGAGATTGAAACAAATGAATCACTTTCCGGTGCCTTCGATTCCTTTACCGGCATTCTATACATCGCCGGTTTTGTCATTGGGTTCATTGCGCTGCTTGGGGCCGGCATAGGGGTGATGAATATTATGCTTGTTTCCGTAACCGAGCGCACCCGCGAAATTGGCATCCGTAAGGCGGTGGGAGCTACCAAAAAAGCCATCACCGCACAGTTTTTGATGGAAGCCATTTTTATTTGTCAGCTGGGCGGTATTATTGGCATGCTGCTGGGTATTCTTGGCGGGAATTTGCTGGCTTTATATATGGAAACAAGCGTGGTTTTCCCCTGGAGCGCGGCCATTGCCGGGGTAATAGCCATGACCGTTCTGGGTGTTATATTTGGCGTGTATCCGGCCTATAAAGCCGCGCAGTTAGATCCCATCGAAAGTCTCCGCTACGAGTAATTCATTTCAGGAGATGTTCAATTATTTCCTTATCATTACGTTAACAAAAAACCGATAAATAATGCTCTGTGGCTATGAATGAAGAAATATTGCAAAATATAAACCATCGCATTGATGAAGCGCTCGACTACAGCCGGCAAATGGTTGAAGATGATGAGGTTATAGAAAAGGTAGAACAACTAAAAAACAAGGTCGAAAACTATGTGCGCGAACATCCCATACAGGGACTGGCGTTTGGGCTTGTTTCCGGATATTTGATAGGAAAACTACTTAGCTCAGAGGATCATTAAATAATGCCCAAATCCGTTGAAAATTTAGGCCAGCGACTAAAAGAAATTACCGTCGATCTAAAACGGTATATCGAGACCAAGCTGGAATTACTGGTGCTGAATATAGGTAGTAAAATTGCCCGATGGATTGCCAGATCTATCCAACAAATTTTTGGTATCATTCTTATGATCGTTGCTGCAATCTTTCTACTTGTAGCACTGGCATTATATTTGGGCATAGTATTAGGCAGCCCCAGCCTTGGATTTGCGATTGTGGCCCTTCCCGTTTTGCTGGGGGGGTATTTGCTATTCAAATTAAAACCACGCAAATTTTCGCGTAAATTAAAATTGAGCTTTGAAAACGAGTTGATGGACGCCCTAAAAATTGGAAATACGGAGGAACAGAACGAAAAATTGATGGCTTCAGAAAAAGCTGAATCACTAAATAAAAATGAACACCATGCCGGAAATAAACAAAGAAACCCTCAAGAATAAGAAACAGGAACTCGAGGACGAACTCAGCAGCATTCAGGATGAGATTGACCATTCGCTGGATAAAGTAAGAAATGATGTTTCATCTTCGATCAACCCGCTGACGCACGTACGCAAAAACCCGCTGCCTATGGTTGGTATTGCGGTTTTAATAGGATTTTTGGCAGGTAAAGAGGGAAGTAGCTCCTCCTCCTCATCAAGCGATGATTCCGACTCCGATAAGCTGACTTCAACACTCTGGTACGAAGTGAAACGACTCATCACCCGTAAAGGCATTTCCTACGCCACCGACTATCTTGAAACCCTCTTTCAGAAATAGAGCCTTGGTGCTTGTAAAAGCTGTATAAAAAAGTAAAAACTTCAGTCAGCCTCTCTTCTCTTAAAAAGATCGCCGTATTTTTTGTAACTAATCTGCATGGATTTCGTGTAAGAAATAGAAACACAATTTATCAACTCATGATTATTTCATCTATGCGTAGTATTCTGGTTTTATTAATAATGATGCTTGCTGTAAGCGTAAACGGGCAGGCTCAAACAACTCAAACAGATTCCGGAGACAGTGATCTGACTCTTCAGGAAGCGATTGATATAACGCTTGAAAATAACTTTCAGTTGCAGGTGGCCGAAAACAATCTGGAATTATCGAGGTTTCAACAAAAGAGTGAAAAGGCCGACTTTCTGCCGTCGCTTTCCGCAAATTTTGGGGCAAACCAAAGTACGGGACCGGGTTTTGTTCCGGGTTCTGCAACATTTATTAATCAAACTTCGCGGGGCGTCAGTGGGGGCATAAGTTCAAGTATTCCTATTTTTAACGGCTTTGAAAATATTAACAGCTTGCGCAGGAGCCGTTTCGATACTAAATCGCAGGAAGAAAATATGCAACGCGTACGTGAGAATATCATTTTCAATACAGCCAGCAATTTCTTACAGGTCATTTTAGACCGCGAGCTACTCCAGATTGCAGAAGAGACGCTTAAAGCGTCGAATAAAACATTGGAACAGGTGCAGGCGCAGGTTGATGTAGGCTCGCGGCCCAAAGTTGATCTGTTTGATCAGGAATCAACCGTGGCCAATAACGAGCTTCAAGTTATAAATCAGCAAAATGCCTTGAATTTGAGCCGCTTACAGCTTATTCGTCAACTGCAGGTTGACCCGTTGAATGACTATGATTTCGTTACCCCGGACATCAATCTGGATAACATTATGCCCACCAATTACAATTTGAATCAACTGGTAGCTCAGGCACTCGAAAATCGCTCTGATTTGAAAAGCGAGCGTTTTAATATTCAAGCCATAGAGTATCAGCTCAAAGCCACGAGAGCAAGTTTGTATCCTTCTCTGAATTTTAGCGCCAATTTAAATACAAACTATAGTGATCAACGGACCTTGCCCGGGCAACAAGATATTATTCCATTTTCAGACCAGTTTTTTGATATCAACATCAACCGTTCGTTTGGTCTATCTCTACAAATTCCCATCTTCAACAATCTCAATATTCAGAACAATGTGCAGTCGCAGCGCATTAATTACAAAAATGCTCAGCTACAGCTTGAGGACACCCGTCTACAGGTGGTGCAAGAAGTGAATCAGGCCTACAATGATTACCGGGCGGTGGTAAGCCGGCTGCAATCAACCGATAAAGCATTGCGGGCGGCGCAGCGATCGTATGAAACGCAGCAAGAACGGTACAACGTAGGGGCGGGTACGCTTATTGAACTGAGTGATGGCAACTCCCGGTTTGTGGAGGCACGCTCAAACCGTGCCCAGGCAGAACTGAACTATATTTTCCAGAAGAAATTGCTGGATTACTATCTGGGGCTTTTAGACGAAGACATTCAACTATCAACAAATTAAATTGAGCTATGAGTAAACAGAAGAAAGGTTCGACAAAAAAACTACTCATTTTTTGCGGAGTCCTCATCGTATTGCTTGGAGCGGGGGCGGTGCTGGCTCGATCCATGGGATGGATTGGCGGTGAAGAAGCCGGTAAAACAGTAGAAACGGCCGAAGCAAAATACAAAACCATTACGCAGGTGGTTTCGGCCTCGGGAAAAATTCAACCCGAAGTTGAGGTTATCATGCGGCCTGATGTGTCGGGCGAAATTATTGCTTTAAATGTGGAAGAAGGAGATTTTATTCGCCAGAATGATTTGATGCTACGTATTCGTCCCGATATTTACCAATCGCGTATTGAAGAAATAAACGCATCGCTGTTGACTCAAAAAGCACGCTTGCAGCAAGCCAAAGCAAGTTTGCTGGAAGCAGAATCAGTATTTAGGAAGCAGAAAATGCTGTACGAAAAGGAGCTGACTTCAGAGTCGGCATTTGTGCAGGCGCAAACGCAGTTCAAATCGCAACAGGCTAATCATGAAGCGGCTAAATATCAGGTTCAAAGCGTGGAAGCACAGCTGCAGCAGGCCAAAGAAGAGCTGCAAAAAACGATCATCCGCGCGCCGAAAGACGGCACGGTAAGCAAGCTGGCCGTAGAACAGGGTGAACGCGTGCTGGGCAACACCCAGACGACCGGCACGGAAATGATGCGCATTGCCGATATGAATCACATGGAAGTGCAGGTGGAAGTCAATGAAAACGATATTGTTAATGTCTCGGTGGGTGATACGGCCAATATCCAGGTTGATGCCTACCCCGAACGAACCTTTAAAGGGATTGTAACTGAGATCGCAAATTCCGCCATGATCTCGGGACAGGGCACCAGCGAGCAGGTGACGAATTACGAAGTAAAAATCCGTATTTCCACGCCTCATAATTTGGACATGGCAGCATCTGAAGAAATCGAAAAGCGGGCCGCGGGTGAATTATCCCAGAACCGATTTTCGCCCAACTTTAAACCGGGTATGTCGGCCACGGTTGATGTACAAACTGAAACGGTGCGGCAAGTCGTGGCTATTCCCATTCAATCTGTTACCGTGCGCGATTTATCACAGATCAATAAAAATAGTGAAACCAATGCGGACTCCACCTCAACGGACAGCGCAAAAACAGAGGAAGGATCATTCATACCAAAAGAAGATCTGCGTAAGGTTGTATTTGTCATCCGTGAGGGAAAGGCGGAGCGGCAAGAGGTGAAGACGGGCATTAGTGATAATACGCATGTACAGGTGCTTTCCGGAATTGAAAATGGTGATCAGATTGTGATTGGCAGCTACCGGATCTTGTCGAAAGAGCTGAATGACGGAGACAAGGTGAACATCAATAATAACAAATTTGGAGCTGTGGCTTCCAGTGAATAGAAGGGGGCTTTGCAGAACTATGACTCTGTTTTCGACTTCATTCGTCGTGGCTCCTCATTGCACCGCAGGGATCCCTTTGGGAGAAATGGCGTCAGTAATGCAAAGGCCTATAGAGTATTATTATGAAAAAATCTATTATTGAAGTTAGCGATTTAAAGAAAATTTACCAGATGGGCTCCACCGAAGTGCATGCGTTGGCGGGCGTATCATTCGATGTACTGGAAAACGAATATATTGCCATCATGGGCCCGTCAGGCTCAGGAAAATCAACTTTGATGAATCTTATCGGCTGCCTGGATACCCCCACCGAGGGTAGCTATGTGCTGAATAATCAGGACGTAAGCGAGCTCGAAGATTCGGAGCTGGCCGAGGTTCGGAACCGGGAAATCGGCTTCGTTTTTCAGACGTTTAATTTATTGCCCCGTACCGACTGTTTGTCGAATGTGGAATTACCCCTCATTTATTCCGGGGTTAAAACATCTGATCGGCATGACCGCGCCGCTCAAACGCTTGAACGCGTGGGGCTGGGCGACCGCCTGGATCATAAGCCGAACGAACTTTCAGGTGGACAACGACAGCGCGTGGCTATTGCACGGGCGCTGGTCAATAATCCTTCCATACTGCTGGCTGATGAACCCACCGGTAATCTTGACACCACCACCGGCGCAGAAATAATGCTGCTTTTTGAAGAGCTTTACCGCATGGGCAACACCATTATAGTGGTTACCCACGAAGATGAAATCGCCAAGCATGCCCGCCGTACTATTCGTTTGCGGGATGGCCTCATAGAATCTGACGAGAAGGTTGCAAACCCGGTATTGCAACATGAACAGGTTTTAGATAAAACGGCATAGATTCGGTATCCCCAGTACTTTATTTGATAAGTGGTCAATACCCCAACCCTTTGGGTCGGATAATTACAGAATAAGATACGCTAAAATATCCTTTAATCCCCTCTGGAGGGGTTGCAGGGGTGGGTTATAATGGAAGAAAATTATTTTAGTGTATCTTATTTTCTTTGATACCCCGATGGCTCTGCCTCGGGGTTGTTCATTCGGCCGCAGTCAATATTATTCATCAACAGAGGCAAATTAAATTTTCTCTAAAGCCTGCAAAAGCGTCGTATAAAGCTTATATTTGTAGCCACTCTCGCAAAAATTGTACGCTAAAGTTTGTGAGACACAAAAATCAATCACCATAAGTTTTCTTTCTTGAATTACCAATCCAATAACTACAGGCCCAACACAGAATTCACCGTATTTCCTCCCGCAGTAAAACACTTGCTGATTATAAACCTTGTGGTGTTTATTGCCAGCTGGACGCCCGGAATTGGGCCGGTTCTCCAGACTTTTGCGCCCCTTTTTCCCATTGAAAGCTCCCAGTTTTATCCCTGGCAGTTTGTAAGCTATATGTTCATGCATGCGGGGCTGGGCCATATTATTTTCAACCTGTTTGCGCTCTGGATGTTTGGGCAGGCCATAGAAAACTTCTGGGGTACCAAACGATTTGCAATTTATTACTTTTTGACCGGCATTGGGGCGGGACTGCTTCATGTATTGATTAATAATGATCCCGTTTCTACAGCCCAGGGCCTGCGTTACATCCCTACAGTGGGAGCATCAGGAGCCGTGTACGGCATATTGCTTGCGTTCGGGATGATGTTTCCTGAACGCCCCATAATGCTCCTGTTCTTACCCATTCCCATTAAAGCAAAATACTTTGTTGCTTTTTTCGGCGCGCTGGAATTATACAACGGCGTTGCCGGTACGCAACTGGGCGTGGCCAACTTTGCACACTTGGGCGGCATGCTGGTGGGTTTTATTCTTATCAAGGTTTGGGGATTGAAAAAAGAGGAGCGGCATCATGCCTGACGGGCTAAAAAAAGACATCGGTTTTCGCAGAAATTATTAGCTGTCCGGTTTCGTTTTTTGTGTACCGCAAGAAACTAAAAGCTTATGCAAAATCAATCATTTTCCGATACCGCCCGTCGCGGCTTTAACAGCCTGCCCGCTGCTATAAGAGTGATTATCAGCATTAATGTGGTGATATTTCTTATTCAGCTTGTAAGCTATGCTATAGGCAGCACGGCACTCAACAGTTTCTTTACCGGCTGGTTAGCATATACGTCCAACGTGCTCCATACCGTAACGCACCCATGGACGCTGGTAACTTATACATTTCTGCATGCTGATTTTTGGCATATACTTGTTAACATGCTGATGCTATGGTGGCTTGGCAGCCCCGTTGAAGAGCGCTTGGGTCCGCGTACGTTTTGTGCAATCTATTTTGGTGCCGGAATAGGCGGAGCCTTGATCAACCTGTTCTTTGCTACGCTGTTCGGCTGGACCACCTCCGTTATCGGTGCTTCAGGAGCGGTTTTTGGTATCATGGTGGCACTAACCATGTTATATCCCCGTATGCCCATTTACCTCTTTTTTATGATCCGTGTTGAGCTGCGGTATGCCGTGGCCGGATTTGTTCTCCTCAATCTTTTGTGGGTGGGAAGCAACGACGGAACGGCCTATATTGTGCATCTTGGCGGCGCAGCTTCTGGTTATCTATTGATGAAAGCATGGCGAAAAGGATTGGACTTGAGTCACCCCATTTATACTATAGAGCGTTGGTGGTACAAGTTAAAAGGCGGCCATAAGAAGCAAACGGCTTCAAACTCCAATATGTATTCGGTATCAGACGTTGAAGTTGTGGAAGAAGACCGGCAATCAGAACTGGATGATATTCTTGAAAAGATTTCAGAAGACGGCTACGATGCACTTACAAAAGCTGAAAAGAAAAAACTTTTTGAGTTAAGCAAGAATAAATGAAGGAACGATCAATCACACTTTCGAAATAATTTAGACTACCGATGCCAGAAATAAACAGAAGAAAATCTATTCAGGTTATGGTTGGTGATGTGCCCGTGGGCGGCGATGCGCCCATTGTGGTGCAATCGATGACCAATACCGACACCGCTGATGTGGAGGCTACCGCCGAGCAGGTAAAATACTTGCATGAGGCAGGTTCGGAGCTGGTACGCATAACGGTTAATAATAATGCATCGGCCGAGGCGGTACCGCACATTAAAGAAAAATTATTGTCAGAAGGGTGCACGGTACCTATTGTGGGAGATTTTCATTATAACGGCCACAAGCTGCTTACTGAATATCCCGAAGCGGCCAAAGCCCTGGCAAAATTTCGCATCAACCCGGGCAATGTAGGTACTAAAACGCGGGATGAGAATTTTTGCACTATCGTTGAGCAGGCCATTAAATATGACAAACCGGTGCGTATTGGGGTGAATTGGGGGTCGCTGGATCAACAACTGCTGGCCGATAAAATGGATACCAACAGCAAGCTGGAAAATCCCAAATCATCCAAGCAAGTAATGCTGGATACTATGGTGGAAAGTGCCAAACGCTCGGCCGAGCTGGCCGAAAGTGTGGGGCTGGGCTCAGATAAAATCATCATAAGCTGCAAAATGTCGCACGTGCAGGATGTGGTGACGGTGTATGAACGCATTGCCAAAATTGTGGATTACCCACTGCATGTGGGGCTTACCGAAGCGGGTATGGGCATGAAAGGAATGGTGGCCAGCTCGGCGGCGCTCTCGGTATTACTGCAGCAGGGCATAGGCGATACTATTCGCGTGTCGTTAACGCCTAAACCCGGCGGCGACCGGGCCAAGGAGGTTCGGGTATGCCAGCAAGTATTGCAGTCGCTGGGTATTCGAAATTTTATTCCGCAGGTCACCGCATGCCCCGGCTGCGGCCGCACCAACAGCACATATTTTCAGGAACTGGCCGAAGAAATCCAGGATTATTTGCGTGAAATGATGCCCGTTTGGGGGGAGATGTACCCCGATGTAGTGAAAATGAATGTGGCCGTAATGGGTTGCGTGGTTAACGGGCCGGGGGAATCGCGCAATGCCGACTTGGGTATTTCGCTGCCGGGTACCTTCGAGAAACCCAAAGCGCCGGTGTATATGGACGGCGAACATCACACCACCTTGCGCGGAGATCATATCGGGCAGGAATTCAGGGACATATTAGATCAATATGTGATGGACAACTACGCGCAGAATGGCGCGGCCTCAGCGGATGCTAAAGAAGCAGAACCGTCATCGGTTGAATAAATTTTTCCTCACGGATACAATGAATGGCGGCACGAAGACTCATTTTTCTATTTTTTGTTGGATGGATCGTTAGTCAGGGCTGCGCGCAAAAATCACCCCAAAGTACGAATGGTATTATCGACCAATCGTATCTGGAGGATAAAGATTTTCAAAATTTTCAGAATCGGTATGAACGTGAGCAGCAAAGGCGGCAACAGCTTACCGGTTTTCATACCCGGTTTATTCGCACCCATTTTAGTGATGCGAAAAAGCTTTCACTGCCGCTTACAATTAAGGGAGATCGGGTTAAAAAGCTATTGAGCAGTACGAGTAGCCGCAACCCGTTTGGTCAGCATTCGTACCGGGCGCTGGGCAAGGTGGAGCTATTATCTTTTGAGCTGTTTCTATTTTTTCAGAAGCGATTTTCGGTGTATAGAAATGCGCTTCTCATTGGGGCTACCGTCAGGGATGGTACCATTTTGGATATACAGCCGTTAACGTTGTACCGGAAAAATATTATTGAGCAGATTCAAAGCCGGATAAAAATTGACGATGAAGGAAATATTCAGTTAAATGTAGAATACATGGTTCAATATCCCGAGCCGCAGGAAATAGAGTCCATCAGCAATTATATGATCACCCCCGATGGATATATTCTAACCGGAAAAGGGCTTGAGGCCGAGAAGCACAAATCGGATTTCATAGAAAACAAAGGACAATCCAATTTTTAGGATACAGTGATATGAAATATTTTATTTTGCTTGCATTCATCATGCTTAGTGTGAGTTTTACAACTCAAGGACAGTCGAATGCCATGATGAGCCGTGCCGACTCGCTATTTAAAGCGTATGAAGACGAACAGGCGCTGGACGCTTACAACAAAATCTTGGAAGCAGAGCCCCGAAATATTGAGGCCCTTTGGCATTCCAGTTTGTTGTTGTCCCGTGTAGGCAGTGAGTTTGAGAATGAGGAGAAGCAGAAATCGTATTATGAACAAGCTCGCAAGCGGGCTCGCAAGGCACTTGATATAAATGCATCGCATTCGCAGTCAAATTTTGCCATGTCGGTAGCTATGGGCCAAAAAGCGCTGGTGGCAGGGGCGCGCGAGCGGGTGGCGGCCTCGCGTGATATTAAACGATTTGCTGAGCGCGCTATTGATGCAGATTCATCTAACGCCGGGGCATGGCATGTGCTGGGTCGCTGGAATTATGAGGTTGCCAACCTGAATTTTGCCGAGCGATTTGCGGCGAATTTGCTTTTTGGCGGTATTCCCGAGGGCAGCCTTGAGGAGGGCGCCCAAAGTATAAAGCGGGCTATAGATCTACGCCCGGAAAATGCATTGTATTACTATGATTTAGCCAATATTTATAAAGATTTGGATATGGAGAAGCAGGCAATTGGAACATGTAAAACGGGGCTTCAAAAACAGGCCAAAGCACAAATTGAAGTTCAGGCGCGTAAAGACTGTCGCCGGCTTATTGATGAGCTCAATTAAATTCTGGAGGCCTTTAAAAATAATCGGCATTTGACAGTGCTCCAGTGAGTTTGCTGGATCCTGTCAGCGTGTTAAACCCAACGCCTTCAGGTTCTGCGGACGCTGAAAGGTTTCTTAAAACAGAAACAATGAAATTAGACGAAAAATATTTCGTGCCTTTCTTAGCTATTACGGCCATTGGTACGGCTATCGTTATTACTTTTTTTACGATCAGTAACAGGGAAAGCAAGCAGCAGGCTTTTCAAAATCAAATGGCTTCGCAAGATTCACTGCAGCAAGCAAAGATGCCGCTTATTTCGGGCAATGACAGCCTGAGTGTTTCCTCTTTTCCCGACAAATTTGTGGTCCTCGATTTCTGGGCCACCTGGACCGCCTCCTTTTCGCGCAAAGCCCATAGCCAGCTGACTGATTTAAAAAAGCAGTATCCCGATTCATTTGAAGTACTGGCGGCCGTTGTTCAGGATAAAGCCGGTGATGTTGATGAATATATCAGCCGCCATGAATTTCCCTTTCATTATGTGGAAGGCACCCAAGTATTTAACAGCTACCGGGTGCCCGGAGTACCCACACAGCTGGTATATATCCCCGGCGGCAGGCTGCACAGTATATTTACCGGCTCGGCCGACTCAACCCGCATGGACAGCCTCCAAAAAATCATCCGCTATGAGTAAGACGGGGCTGTCAGTGATCGTAGATGGAAATATCATTGAGGCCGACCAACCGGCAGTGCCGGCCACCTCACGCGGACTGATGTATGGCGATGGCTGTTTTGAAACCTTCTGCTCATACAGCGGGCAATTTTTTAAAATGAGTGAGCATTTGCAGCGCCTGAAAAACGGATTATCTTTTTTGGGAATTGGTTATCCCCAGGATTTACGGTCGCCCAATTTGGGTGATTTAATAGATAAACTGCTCATCAAAAATAATTTATACTCCACAAGGGCGGTGGTACGCTTGCAGGTGTGGAGAAAAGGCAGCCGCGGGTATGCAACGGATTCATCCGAATCATCCTATTCCATTATAGCAAGCAAACATGAAAATAGAGAAAAAGACTATACCCTTGCCACGGTGCCCATTTGTCGGATTCCTTCCTCAGCACAACCTGCTGAATTTAAGTTTACAAACGGTATCAATTATATCACCGCTGCCCGTCAAGCGTTGCAAAAGGGCGCAGATGATGCTTTAATGCAAACGCTTGATGGTTCCATTTCTGAGACGACCATTGCCAACGTTTTTTGGATGAAAAATGAACAGGTGTACACCCCATCGGAAAAATGTGAAATACTGCCGGGCGTAAGCCGAAACACAGTAATAAATTTTTTAAGAAATGAGATGGATGTAAACGTAAACACGGGAGCATATAATCTTAATGATTGCAAACAAGCTGATCGAATGTGGGTTTGCAACTCGGTAAAAGAAATACAGCCGGTGGCCCGCCTTGATAAAACTTCTTTCCCAACTACCGATTCATTTTATGATGTGCTGCAATCCGGTTTTAAAAGCTATATTCAAAACCGATATTCCCCGGAGGTGTGATGCAACAAAAGATTGACCGATGGGTACAGACTTTTGCAAAGGAGGGATCGGTAGTGCTGCTTCAGTCCCAATCTACCGAGCATTCTGCCGCTGAATTTTCATATGTAGCTGCCCGCCCCGAAGCGATTATTAAAAGCCGAGAAAAGACCATTACCGTTGAGGAAAATGGAACAACACGGGTCTTTGAGGATGATCCCTGGGAAGCCTTGCAGAAATTTAGACAGCAGCAGGGTGATTGGCTTTTTGGATATTTGGGATACGATTTAAAGAACAGCATTGAACAGCTGTATTCGCACAATTCGGATCCGTTGGAGGCCCCGGATCTGTTCTTTATGGTGCCGGGCGTTTTGCTTAAAATTGATGAAGCTGATGGTTCGGTCACGGTCCTAAAAGGTGAAAAACCCGGTGCGGGTTTGGTAGCCAACGAACCGGAGGATTTTGCGGTTGAAAATTTGCAATCAACCACAAGCAAAGAGGCGTACCTTTCCACCATAAAAACGGCAAAAAAGCATATCTATGACGGCCGGTATTACGAAATAAATCTCTCCCATCAGCAACAGGGTACGTTTAGCGGAACACCGTACGCCCTTTATCGCGATATGCGCGCCCAAGGGCCGGTGCCATTCGGAGCGTTTATATCATTTGATGATTACGCAATATGCAGTTTGTCGCCCGAGCGATTTTTAACTAAAAAAGAAAGCACCGTTTTTTCCCAGCCCATCAAAGGCACGATGAAACGAGATCCCATTGTGGAAAAAGATCAATCGCTAAAAAAATCATTGATAAACTCGGCTAAAAACAAAGCCGAAAATTTGATGATTGTGGATTTGGTCCGCAATGATTTAAGCCGAATAGCACGGCCCGGCAGCGTTGAGGTATCAAAGCTATTTGAAATTCAGAGTTTTGACACCGTCCACCAGATGGTCTCCACGGTGTGCGCCGAGACGGACGTGCATGATCCGATCTCAATTATCAAAGCGTGCTACCCCATGGGATCTATGACGGGCGCGCCTAAAATAAGCGCTATGCAATCTATAGAATCTCTTGAAAATTACCGCCGCGGAATTTATTCGGGGGCTATCGGATACATCACCCCACAGGGCAATTTCGATTTTAATGTGGTTATACGGACCGCTATCATCAAAAATGATTTGATTTGTTACGCCGTAGGCGGCGCCATTACGGGCGATTCGGACCCTGAAGCCGAGTGGCAAGAGACCTGGTTGAAAGCCCGGGCGCTGACCAACATAATTGAAAATTTTGTTGAGTACCCCTTTGATTAAATCTGAGTTTTAAAGGCTTATAAATTAATTTTTTACTTTCCTTGTTTAAAAGCATGACAGATATTCTTAAAAACTAAGTTTGAAGCAGTAAATTTATTCGTAGTTATGAATCAAAAAAAAGTACGTAAGATTGGAGTTTTGACATCCGGTGGAGATGCTCCGGGTATGAATGCCGCAATCAGGGCCGTTGTACGCACCTGTGTGTATAATGATATAACACCTTACGGTATTAGAGAAGGATATGACGGCCTGATTAATAATGATATTTATAAGATGGACGCAAGTTCCGTAAAACATATTATTCACCAGGGAGGAACTATTTTAAGATCGGCCCGCAGCAAAGCATTCATGACGGATGAAGGCAGAGAAAAAGCCTGGAAGAATGTTGAAGAAATCGACTTTGACGGTTTAGTGGTCATTGGAGGGGATGGAACCTTTAAGGGGGCGATGGCTTTTGGAGCTCGGTATAATTTCCCGATTGTGGGCATCCCGGGAACAATTGACAATGATATTTTTGGTACAGATCAGACGGTGGGTTTTGATACGGCTACCAACACCGTTGTTGAGGCTGTTGATAAAATTCGTGATACCGCTACCTCACACAGCCGACTTTTTTTCATCGAAGTAATGGGGCGCGATGCCGGATTTATAGCTTTAAATTCGGGTATAGCGGCCGGGGCCGAGGAGATACTCATTCCCGAGAAAAACAGGAACATCAACCACCTTTTTGAATCATTACAGCAAACTTCGAAGCGGAATAAATCATCCCGGCTGGTAATTGTGGCTGAGGGTGATAAAAACGGTAATGTGTATGATCTTGAACGGCAGGTGCAGGAACGGTTCGGTGACCGCTACGAAACCAAAGTTACTATTTTGGGGCATATTCAACGGGGCGGGCGGCCAACCTGTGCAGACCGCGTACTGGCAAGCCGGCTTGGGGTAAACGCGGTGGAAGCGCTAATGGAGGGGCAGCATTATGTGATGGTGGGCACGCGCAACAAGCAAATTGTATACACTAATTTTGAGCAGGCTACCAAGCAAAACCCCGAAATGGATGAGAAATTACTGCAGGTAGCACATATTGTTTCTTCATAGTGGTTATATAAAAATGAGTGCATGATCTATCTTATCTCTAAAATCACTTATTGCCATATCTATTCAGCAAATCAGTTGACAAATGATAGTCAATACATTTGCTTAGCTGCAATGAAATGAAAATGGTTTTAGTTCGGTTTAAGTAGTGAAGAAATTAAAGGAATTAGCATAATTATATGAGTCACACCTACAGTGATGTCAAAACCATTGGTCAGCTTAAAGAAAGCGAGTGGAAGTCAGTTTCCGTCAAAGAAGAAATGCGGCAGAACCTGATTCAAAAATTGCAGGATGATGAACCGCTTTTCCCGGAGGTTCTGGGATACGAGCATTCGGTGATTCCGCAGCTGCAGCACGCCTTGCTCTCCAGGCATGATGTGATTTTATTGGGTCTGCGCGGGCAGGCCAAAACGCGCATGCTACGGTTGATGGTAAATTTTCTGGATGAATACATGCCCATTGTGGAAGGCTCGGAAATTAATGATGATCCCCTGAATCCGGTCTCCAAATACGCGCGTGAATTAGTCGAACAAAAGGGTGATGAAACACCGGTAGCCTGGGTTCACCGAAGTAAACGCTATGGCGAAAAACTGGCAACCCCCGATACCACCGTTGCCGATCTTATTGGCGATCTTGACCCCATTAAAGCCGCCACCCAAAAGCGTACGCTGGCCGATGAAAGCGTTATAAATTTTGGGCTGATACCACGCACAAACCGCGGCATATTTGCCATCAATGAGTTACCCGATTTGCAGCCGCGCATTCAGGTGGCGCTGCTTAACATCATGCAGGAGCGCGATATACAGATACGCGGTTTTGATGTGCGGATTCCCCTTGACGTTGCCATGGTGTTTTCGGCCAATCCCGAAGATTATACCAATCGCGGTAATATCATCACTCCGCTTAAAGACCGCATTGATTCTCAAATTATGACACACTATCCCAAAGATATTGGTATTGGGATGAACATTACCGAGCAGGAGGCGTGGTCATCGCGAAATGGGACAGCCGTAAAAGTGCCGACCATTCTTAAAGAGATTATTGAACAAGCGGCTTTTGAAGCGCGCGATTCGGAGTATATTGATCAAAAAAGCGGCGTCTCAGCGCGTCTGACCATTACGGCCATGGAACAGCTCATTTCATCAGCGGAGCGGCGTGCTATAGTGAACGGCGAAACAGAAACGGTTGCACGCGTGACCGATTTATTTCATGTGGTTCCGGCTCTTACCGGTAAGCTGGAACTGGTATACGAGGGTGAACAGGAAGGAGCGCTCAATGTTGCACGGCATATCGTGGGAAAAGCTATTAAAAATCGCTTTGTGCAGCACTTCCCTGATCCCCAAAAACAAAAAAAGCAGGAAGAAGACAATGTCTATGAACCCATTTTAAACTGGTTCGCTTCGGGCAATGAGCTGGAGCTGACAGACAAGATGAGCGATAGTGAATACGCGAATGCCTTGAATAGTGTTGAAGGCCTGCGAGATTTGGTGAGCAAACACAGTGCTAAAATAAGCAGTAGTGAAAAACTCATTATGATGGATGTGATCGTAGAAGCGCTGCATCAACACTCCATGCTGGGCAAAGAAGATGTTGAAAACGTACGCTCGTATACCGACATGCTGGGCAGTATGTTGGGTTCGGTGGGCGGGTTGGATGACTTGGATGATTTAGATCAGTAATGAATTGGAAAAAGGGGTAAAGACCTGTATATTTGCGACTTGAATTAGGACAATCAGAAATCAAGTTTTAAACGCAATGAAAGAAGGAATTCATCCCGAGTACAAAGAAATTACCGTAAAACTAAGTGACGGAACGGAATTTGCAACTCGCAGCACCATGGACGTGAGTGACGACACCTATAAAAGCGAGGTCGATTCTAAAAATCACCCCTTTTATACCGACAACATGAAGCTGCAGAAAAAAGCCGATCGTATTGATCGTTTCAACAAGCGATACGGTAACCAGGAAGAAGAATAAGTACACTCTTTTTTAATACTATTAATGCTGAGCGTTTATCGCTTGGCATTTTTTTTAGATTGATAGTTTTATGCAAATTTACACCTTTACGGTAGGCCCATTTCAGGAGAATACCTATCTATTAACTAATGATGACGAAGCCCTGCTGGTTGACCCGGGCTTTAATGAAAACGCAGAAGTGAACGCCTTCCAACAAAAGTTAACCGAAGCGGATGCCACACTTATTGGAATCGTGCTTACCCACGCGCATGTGGATCATATGTTGGGGCTGCAAGCCGTCTTAGATCTTTATGATGTGCCGGTTTATTTGAATAACACCGACCCTTATTTGTGGAATAATTTTGCTTCCCAGGCGCAAATGTTTGGTTTTCGGGCTGAAGGATTTGACTTTGAGCCGGAAAATATTCCCGTCACTTCCAATTGGTCGCTCAGTTCATTTACGTTTGATGTGCGCTACACCCCCGGCCATGCGCCGGATCATGTTTCTCTATATAATGAACAGAACAAAGTGGTTATTGCCGGCGATGCACTCTTTAAGGAAGGGATTGGCCGTACGGATTTATACAAAGGCAGCATGGATGTGCTTAAAAAATCAATCAGGGAGCAGCTCTACACGCTACCCGACGAAACGACGGTATATCCCGGGCACGGACCTGAAACGAGCATCGGGCATGAGAAAAAATCCAATCCATTTGTGCAGGGTTGAGGTGATTTTGGAAAGGTAGAAGGGCACTGATTTAACGCGTTTAGGGCTTAAGATTTTATACCAAAACAGGGTACATGTGGGTTCTTACCCGATGGTAAAGCTCAACATGACCGCAATCATCCCCCGATTCACGGACAAAGCACCGTGAATTTCCCCCTTCGAAGGGGGACAGGGGGATGACCCATTTGACAATATAGCCTCATGGTTCAGGATCGTGTTATTAAATAATAACGGGTTGATTTAAGTTACTCCTCTTCAGAATGGTTGTCTCTTCCTGCTTCCAACCGTTTGATTTGCTCATCATAAAAGTCCGCTTGCCCGGAGTTTATCTCTTTTAACCGGTTATACGTTTTGATGGCAGCGGCTTTTTTACCTTGGTTTTCATGAATTTTGGCCAGGGTTTCGGAGACAATATCGTCGGTATCATCAAAACTATTCTTTTCCGGGTTTCCATCATCCGCAAGGCTCTGCATATTTTCTTTCATGGGAGATGGTTCCAGCGCTGACAGTTTCTCAATGAGTACATTTAAATCATGAATGGATTGCGAGGTATACCCCCCGGAGCGGTTTATGTGCGTAAGCTCATCGCGGGATTCGCTGCACCAGGCCTCAAAAAGTTCAGGGTGGCTAAAATAGTAATGCAATTTTTCAAAAAAGGGGCTACCGGGGGCAAAACTTTTTGCTTTAACAGCGCAGGTCATAGCCTTTTGATGATTATCTTGGCGGTGATAAAACCAGCCCAATAAAAAATGGCCTACCGCATCAGGCCCGCGTTTTTTTAACTGTTTTTCCAAACGGTGAGATATTTTTACAGGCGCCGATTCGTACTGTTCCAAATACGACATTAGAGAATGGGGGATATCAAACGGAAGTTCAGCCATGGAAATTTGATTATCTGGAATATATAAAGATCAGTAAAGTACGAGGTTAAATATCAAATAATTTAGTTTTTCTGTATCTCAACCTAAACCTTAATCCTGAATATTTACCACCCGCTAACCGCATCATTAAACATATTATTGGCAATTTGTTCCAGTGCCTCGCGTGCCGCATTATTTTCTCCTTCGATAGGATTTTCGTTGGGGTCATACGTAGCCGCCCCGGTAAATTGTTTGTTCCATTCCGGCTCTTCGGCATCGGTGTATTGGTACCGGCCCCTCACCACAATAGTCACTTCGTTTTGCTCGGCGCGGTCATCACCGGTCACGCTAAAAGGCTGATTTGTGTATGATGCAATGGTGCCTTCCAGCACCGCATCGGTGTTGCCACGATTATTGGCCAGCTGCAGCCGGCTCTGGTTGATGAACCGGTTGATGAGCACCTCATTCAGTTGTCCGCTTAAATCGGGAACGCCGGCGGATGACTGATTAGCAAAAAATGGAATGAAGATAGAATTAACCCCTTCCGGAATGGATGCACCGGAAAAACCATAATTCAGGCATCCGCTAAACAAAAGAAACGGCATCAGTAATAGTATTAAGGGGATTCGAAATATTGTAAGATATTTCGATTTCACTTCTCCGCCAGCCGGCGGTTTCGTTGCGCTCCCCGAATGAGTCGGGACAGGCAATATGACGCCCCGACAGCTGTCAGGGGCGCAATGAGTTCCGATTTCACATCGGGCGAATGGAGTCGAAGAGTGTACAGCTGGTTTTTTAAAACCCCTTAATATTTGGCATTGTACTTTTTGGATGATTGTTTTGTTAGCGGTAGCCATCATTCAAGTCCGTATTGATCCAGTTTGCGATAGAGCGTACGCTCGCTAATGCCGAGCACTTCGGAGGCTTTGCGGCGATTACCGTCGTATTTTTTGAGTGATTGTTCAATTAAAAATTGTTCCGTGTTTTCAATGGAGGGAATATCATCGCCGGTAAAAAACTGATCAAAGCTGTTTTCTGTCGCTTCTTCATCGTTTTCTTCAATGTCGGCCTCGGTGAAAGAGGGCATTCCTTGAGAATCTTCTTGCGTTGATCCCATTTCAAAGTCAAAATCAGATACCGAGTTGTTTTCCACTTCATCTTGCAGGTTCTTGGGTAACGCCTTCATATTACCTCCCGAAAAAGCAGAATACAGCAAAGTGCCCAGCATTTTTTTCATATCGCCCATATCGCTGCGAAGCTCAACCAACGCTTTGTAAATAAGTTGTTGGTCACTTTTGTCAAATGAATCACTATTGCTTTTTTTACGGTGTTCATCCTGATCAAAAAGTACCGGCAGATTATCGGCCGAGCCGGTATGCTGGCGGCCCTTTAAATACTGCCTGAGCGTATCCGTATCAACGAATTGCGATTTTTCAAGAACCACAAGCTGCTCGGCTACATTACGTAGTTCGCGCACATTGCCGGGCCAGCGATAGGAGGCCAGCAGTTCTTTGGCATCATCCGAAAATCCTTTGAACACGGAATCGTATTTGGCCGAAAATTCGCTCACAAATTTTTTAAATATGGGCATAACGTCCTCGGGACGATCGCGCAGGGGAGGGAGCTTGATTTTTACGGTATCGAGGCGGTAATACAGATCCTCGCGGAAGTGCCCGTCTTGTACGTGCTGCCATAAATCTTTATTTGTGGCAGCAATCACCCGTACATCGGTGGTGCGTTCTTTACTTGAGCCTACCCGAAAATATTCGCCCGAATCAAGCACCCGCAGCAGTTTTACCTGCACATTTTTGGGCGTATCGCCAATCTCATCCAAAAATATGGTACCGGCGTTGGCTTTTTCAAAGTAGCCTTCACGTTTTTCGTGAGCGCCCGTAAAAGATCCTTTTTCGTGACCAAAAAGCTCGCTTTCTATAATTCCTTCCGGTATGGCGCCACAGTTTACAATTACTAATTCGTTATGCTTGCGCTGACTGGTGCCGTGTATAGCCCGCGCGGTGATGTCTTTACCCACGCCGCTTTCGCCCTGTAAAAGAATAGTAATATCGGTAGTGGCAACTTGCCTAACTTTGTCAACCACTTGTTTTAAGGCTGTGGACTCACCGATTAACCCATATCGCTCCTGAAATGCTTCTCGATCCATAGAGAAAGTGCTGTTAATAATTATTTGAGTGGCCTAAATTTAATAAATCGGCACATTGATACATAACTAAAATCAGCTTTCACAGTTAAAAATGGAATGCTCTTATAATACCCTTAGAAGTTGCAACTAATGTACACCCCTTATACAATCTATCTGTTTTCTTTTCAAAAACAGATCGTCAGCAAATTTTGTAACCCTTCGCCTTATTAGTCGTCATACCTATAAGCTGATGATAAATTGGAACCAGTTTTTGATGACAAAGATGGCTAAATTAGGACGTTAAATTTAGATTACAGGCCTCTTGAATGGATTTGAAAACTGAAGAGTCACGGCTTATTGAAGATATCTTAAGTGGGGAGCACGAAAAATTTCGTGTGCTCGTAAATCGTTATGCTCCTATGGTATTTCACATTGTTCGCCAGTTCGTTGATGACGCAGATGAAGTTGAAGATCTGGCACAACAAATTTTTGTGAAAACGTATGAAAAGCTGGAATCATTTGACAACCGCTCAAAATTTTCATCCTGGCTCTACATGATTGCTAAAAATCACTGCAGAGATTATGCGAAAAATATCAGACGCGAAAATAAGAGATTTAGTGAAGTGGAAACCTATGAATTGGAAAGCCAAATGCCGGAAAGCAAATCAACAGATCACCAGGTACAATCTGATGAGTGGAGCCGGCTTCTCGCTGAAGCACTTGAGCATATTAACAGTAACCACGCCACCGCTTTTTTGATGAAGTATCGCGACGGTATGTCGTACCAGGCGATGTCCGGGCGGCTGGATGCATCAGTCAGTGCGCTGAAGGTTCGCGTACACCGGGCTCGCAAAGAATTAAAGCATTTTATTGAACAAAACAGCTAAAGTATCATGGATAACAAAAAAGAAACATTACTGAGGCAATATCTTGATCATGAATTGAGTGAAAAAGAGGAACAGGCCGCACTTCATGCGATTGCCGATGATGCGGAAATGCGGTCTATGCTGCATTTTGAGCAAAGATTTCAGACGTTTGGTCAAAATTTGCGTGATTCCGCATCTTTTGAAGTGCCCCCGGAATTTAGTAATAATGTGATAGATGCCATTGAGGCCCGGCAAGCCGAAGCGTCCTCAAATTACAGTTTGGAGAAGCTGCGGACCGCTATCCGATCGCTTTGGATGCCAAAACAAATCAGCTTCCGTCCCGCTTATGCTCTCTGTTTGTTGTTGATTGCCCTAATGGTTTCAGCGTTGCCGTTTTACACCAATTGGGATACCTCAGAGAAATCTACGGGTATGCCGGGCGCTTTTGTTGAACAGGTTTCTGAGACCAGAGAACAGGTATGGACCCGCTTCGTCTATATCGACAATGAAGCGGAATCTATTGCAATAGCAGGCGACTTTAATAACTGGAATCCTGCGGATTTAACCCTGCAAACTATTAACGGTGACCAGGTATGGACCGGCCTCATTGCAATGGAGCGCGGTGAGCACCGCTATATGTTTGTAAAGAACGGAGAAAATTGGGTCACGGATCCACTGGCAGCTATTCAGCAGGACGATGGATTTGGGAATAAAAATGCTGTTATCTATTTATGATAAAAACTCTAAAAGCACTGTTAATTGTAATTTCTATAATCTATATCCCGGCTACTATGCATGCACAAAACTGGCAGACATCGGTTTCCGTTGATACCAGGGTAGGGTATAGCAGCAATACTTATTTAAATCCCTTCTTTTCGGTTTGGGATCCCGCCGTGCAATCGGGGTATGGAGTTGTCTCGATATTTGGGCAAGGGTTTTGGAGCAAAAATAATAATGCCCTGGAAATTACCGGCGGTTTGGTCGCCGAACCCTTTTTTAACAATCAGAGTATATGGAGGGGCGGGCTGGGCTTGGTCGATTATCGGCGCAAATTGACCACATCCTTTAATGCAGGCATTGAAGCCGGGGGCAGCTACTTTACCGGTTTTCATAGCGCTGGAACCGCCTGGGCACAGCCGTATATTAGGTGGTTTGCATCTCCCTTTACGTCCCTGCGCCTGAAGGCGGGAACGTATTTTCAATCGTATCAAAATTTTGCTGACACCACGGATTTCAGCCGCCGTTCGGAGGTGTTCGGACTTGAATTTGAGACGTGGCCTGGCTACCATTGGCAGCTCAAAGCATCCGTGTTTGGAAAGCTGAACAAAATTACGGCACCGCAAGAGCAGCTGCGATCGGCCTTATCGGTGGGATATCTTTTTTTAAACGGATCAAAAATAACGGCCCGGTTCGGTTTTGAGCAGTACCAATTTCAATTTACAACGACCGGGTTTGATGGCGGAGGGCCGGGGAACCCACCGGTGGGCGGCCCGCCTGCACAAACCGAAACATCACAGGGCAATGATCAAATCTGGCGATTAGGGTTAACCGGACGTTACCCCATAAATCGATCGATTTCTATATTTACTTCTATAGAAGGGCTCAGGCGAACCATTTCAACAACTACTGAACAAACCAGTGATTTTAAAGTTTCGGGTGGGATCCGATTTTCGTTTCAGCCTAAAGTCGGAAGCCCAAAAAGAGGTGTTATTACCCCGGAATGGCAGCAAAAAGATGATCAAACAGTAACCGTTACCGTACATTATTCGGGCGGGGGACGTTTATACCTGGTGGGTGATTTTAATAACTGGAAACGGGAGGGTATCCCATTAACTGAACAACCCAAAAATAGCTACACGGCACAGGTTTCCGTTTCGGTAGGCGCGTATGAATATAAAATACTGCACGTCGAAGGAGCCACGGAAGAGTGGCTTCCCTTTTCAAACAATACCTATACCGTTGATGATGGATTTGGCGGAGAAAATGCAATGTTTTTGGTAGAATGAACTAAATAGGATGAGACTATTATGAAACAATTAGCCAATATTTTTAAAAAGATAAGCACGTATCTGCTTGTGCTGGGTGTGATGATTTTGCCGGTGGATATATTTGCACAAACTCAGACGCTTACGGAGGTCCTTAACGAAGCCCGTTCACAAGGTATTGAAAATGAGCTGCTGCAGGAGTTGCAGAACCGGGCACAGAGCCGCGCGATAACCGATGAAGAACTTGTTCAAATTATTGAGCCGGCGGTTGATTTGGCAAAAGAGAACCTCCCCTCAGAGATGGTATTACAAAAAGCCCTGGAAGGACTTTCAAAAGGTGTTTCGAGCAGCAGAATGATTCCCGTATTGCAAAACATGCAAAGCGCTACCCGTCAGGCGGGGCCGGTGGTGAATCCGTGGATTGAAAAACCGAATGTACAGGAAATGATACGGTCACGGAGCCAAGGCCTTTCGGAAGCAAAGTTTAGAAATGAATTGATTAAAGCCGTTTCAAAAGGGGTGATGAAGGGCGTGTCTGCCGAAACATTTTCGAGCTTGCTGGATGAGACAGAAACAGAGGGCGTGCTTTCAGAAACAGGCCCTGCAAGCATGGTTGCAGCAGTAGGTGTTATATCGGATTTGGATGATGCCGGAGGACAGTCTGCCGCATCCAAGAGTATGATAGTCCGTTCATTGAAAGCAGGATTTGACGCATCAGAATTACAGAAACTACCGGCGGCAATTAAGATGGCCCAGCAGCGCGGTCAGTTGCCGGCGGCTAACGTCATTGAAGGCATATCGCACCAGTTAAATGCCGGCGTTCCAGCCCAACAGATTTTACAAAACCTGTTTGATGGTAACATTGGCGGAGGACCGCCCGGTGGTACCCCTCCCGGTTTAGAAAAACGACAAAAGAGGGGCAATGGCCGGGGAAATAATCGCGGAGGGCAGTGAACGTACTATAAGTGCCATATAATTATTTATTAAAAAGATTTAAGAAATATGTAACCCCTTCTCTTTTCAGTCGTCCTATTTGCACAGTCATAATTTATTTATCAATTAATATTAACCTAATATAAATATCATGTTACAACAAAAAATATCATCATGGATCCCCTTCATATTTCTCTTATCGCTTTTTATTATAAGTTGCGATAATGGAGCAACAGGCTCAGAAGAAGGTATGGGAAGTATGGAAATACGCATGTACGACGCCCCCATTGACAGTGCCGATGAAGTAAATGTCTTTATCGAGCGTGTAGAAGTTAATGAAGAGGGCACTGAAGGCGGATGGGAAGTAATCAGCGAGCCACAGCAGACGTATAACTTACTTGAATTGACTAACGGTGCGTTTGAAGTACTTGGTGAAGAAGAGCTGGAGCCGGGTATCTATCAGCAAATTCGGCTTATTTTAGGTACGGACGGCCACTCTGTAGTCGTGGGTGAGGATGTATTTGACTTAACAGTTCCAAGCGGCCCTCAGACCGGTATCAAGCTGAATGTAAACGCAGAAATCGAAGCCGATATTACCTATGTGTTGCTGCTTGATTTTGATGCCAGTCGCTCGGTTGTTGAAGCCGGACGAAGCGGTATGTACTTATTGAAACCGGTTATTAAAGCTACCAACGAAGCCGTCACCGGTAATATCGCAGGTACGGTAAACCCGGCTGCGGCCGAACCCGTAGTATACGCTATTGCCGGTTCGGATACCGTGGGTTCTACCATTGCCGATACCACCAGCGGAGATTTCAGAATCATCGGACTCGAAGCCGGATCCTATACGGTAGCTGTAAATCCTCGTGATACAACTTACGCGGACAAAAACGTACCTGATATAACCGTTATGGTAGGTGAAACGAATAACATTGGGACTGTTGAAGTAGCTCAGCAATAAAAGTAATGCGGAGCGCTACTTTTATTTAAAAATGGGAATGGTTCATAAAAAGGCTTGCAGTGAATTGCAGGCCTTTTTTTATTTAACGT
>Ga0136590_1000206_pt1 | contig 26545 bp, 31 predicted proteins | sample AntRauMFilla3765_FD_104934 | JGI IMG/M metagenome (GOLD analysis project Ga0136590, IMG submission 104934) | Saline lake microbial communities from Rauer Islands, Antarctica - Metagenome Filla 3 #765 | ecosystem: Environmental > Aquatic > Non-marine Saline and Alkaline > Saline | place... | reverse complement strand
TGCGTGTCGTTGAAGATGCAAAGGTAATCAGCGTATCAGCTAGCGAGGTGGAAACAGACGGTGGGGTATTTCAGAGCGATTTTACGCTAGCTGCTGCCGGGCCTCGACCACATGCCTGGTTGGCAAAGACAGTACTTGCCTGCACTAACGGCTATCTCGATATAACCAACACCCTACAGACACCGCAATACCCAGAAGTATTTGCAGTCGGGGACTGTGCGCATTTTGTACCGCGGCCACTAGAAAAAGCTGGCGTATACGCCGTTAGGCAAGCTCCAGTATTGCATCATAATATTAGTGCGTACTTGCAAGGCACCACGCTACAACCATTTCATCCGCAACGGGACTACTTGAAATTGATTTCGCTTGGCGGCAAGCAAGCCGCAGCAGACAAGTGGGGTTGGTGTTGGCGAGGAGCCTGGTTGTGGCAACTTAAAAATTATATTGACAACGCTTTTATGAAGAAATGTAACGATACGTAATTTGTGCACTAGTCGATGAGTAGACACTCGTGTCATTATTCACTTTATGCTAAAGTGGTACACGTTCAACTGGATATGCATGTGAACAAACAAAATACACGGAGAGTTGGTGAATGAAATAACGAACGTAGTGAGTATATTGAATTTATGTCCCGATTTTTTCTCCCAAGGAGAAAATCACTGGACCAAAGAGTGGCCTTTTTAGATGAATATACACGGAGAGTTGGCTGAGTGGATAGAATAGTCTGGGAGACTATTCTATCCGACCATCGGGAGGAGGACGAACTAGTTCGACCCGAAGCCAACTCGAAATAAAACGGAGAGTTGGCTGAGTGGTCGAAAGCAGCAGTTTACTAAACTGCCGAGCCTTTACGGGTTCCAAGGGTTCGAGTCCCTTACTCTCCGTACCGAAGCAAAGCATTGCTTTACGGGCTTTTAATTTCATTCAGCAAGGCTCTTTCAAACTCTTGGTATAATTTAGTTATGAAAGAAAAAGCCACTGCTGATTTTCGTCACCGCTTGCCTCTGGATATGAAAGAGGTGATTGCTGGTAGCAAAAAAGTTGCAGGGCTGTGGGATGGGCTGACACCACTAGCGCGTAACGAGTGGATCTGCTGGGTGACGATTGTAAAGCAAGAGAAAACTCGGAAAGAACACTTAAAGCGTTTGGGTGAAGACTTGTTGCGCGGCAAACGTCGCCCGTGTTGTTGGCCTGGGTGTCCACATCGCAGGCCAGATGCACAAAAGTGGTTTGGTCAAAAGAAATAGATTGCACGAAAACATCACAGTCAAAATTCTCGACTTGTACTCAGATTTTGATTACACGGTATTAAATAATTTGTAGGACATCTTCTTTGGTTACTGCTAAACCGCTACTTGATTCTAGATTGAGTAACTGTAGTCTTTGTGGCACTAGTTTAAATACAGCAATTGACTCATTGTCATACGCATCTAGTTGGAAGACGGGCCAGGTTTCGTTGTTGTGATCCTGTAGCTGTTTCTTTATTTGTGCGATAGCATTATTTTCTTCGTCTGATGCTTTTTCAAGTAATGTTGCAGTACCTTGACCTTGGATAGTGGTTTGTGAAGGACCAAATCCAACTACAATTGCGGCGTTAGGATTTTCCAATAAATTTTTATACTTCCGGGTATTAGTAGCTGTAAGGAAGTAGAAGTTGAAATTATCGTCTACGTAGTAGTAAACGGTCGCTACGTGCGTATCACCGTCAGATGGACATGAGCCAATCACCGCCGTAATCTGGTTAGGTTCAGTTAAAAATTGTAGGGCTGTTTTTCTGATTTCGTTTGATTCCATAGTGTAATACTAGATTATAAATTGTTTCTATCTCAACCTCGGTTACCACGACTTCCTCGCTCCGCGCCGGATTGCGCAATCTGATCAAAAGATGTTTGGGTTATATATTGTGGCTCGTGTATACCCCTCTGCTGATTAATTGTGACATAAACGCGTGCATGTGGTTGTCTGAACCGCGCAGCAGATTGTTGTGCACGAGGGTAATATCGTCATTGTCAGTTTGAATGTCTCGGATGACGAGTTCTTCGATAGTGACTCCAACCGCTAGTGCGTCAGACACAGACACAGTATCTATGGCCACTAATTCAGTATATAAATTTTGTAGACTGTTGTCAGTAAACACGCCAATGTTGTCGTTGATGACTGGGTCAGTAACATTGTATTTAATGAGTAAATCCCGTATGGCTTCAGTGTGAGTTTGTTCATTTTGGGCACTATTTGAGAATCTCTGCAATCCCCAAGTGTCATACAAAGTAAGGTATACGTCTCGGGCTAGTTTTTCTTCTTCGCGCATAACAATCAGACCCTGCAACTCTGGTTCTGAAAGGGGGTCAGACGCAAGTGTTTCCAGTGCTGGTCGCAGTGAAACAAAATCTTCTGCTGCCACTTGGTGCGGCCATTCTTCGGTTTGCTGATTGTGTGTCTCAACTTGTCTTGATTCTTGTTGTGAAGCAGCTTGTGTACCCAAAGCCCAGCCCCTGAGCCTCCAAGTATTAGCGCTATCGTGCATACGATGAATAGTTTTATATCGTATATAGCATTATCTTATAAAACTTTCTTATTATAGCTGAGTTTGATGAATTCCCCAGGAGTCAGTGTTCCAGCATTGCCGTTGATTTGTACTGCCGGGAAAATATATGTTGGGAGATCGAGGGTTGCGTCCCGAGCTTCTCGGAGAGAAATGAATGCTTCTTTGGTGATTGTGTCGTTGACGTGAATATTGTTTATACGTTGTTCTCCTACAGTGGCGGTGTAGGTTAACTCGCGGTTTTTATTTTCAGGGTAGTCGTGACATAGATACATCTTTGTTTCATCACTGTACGATTCTAGGATCGTACGGACAGAATCAAACATCATGTCAGCACTGCCACCAGGGAAGTCGCAGCGAGCCGTCCCCATATCAGGCGCAAAGAGTGTGTCACCAGTAAATAACACTCCATCAATTTCAAACACCATGTCAGCTGGTGTGTGCCCAGGTGTGTGGACAGCTTTGGCTGGAAGGGTTCCAATCATAAATGTTTCACCGTCAGCAAACAGGTGGTCAAATTGTGAACCGTCAGTTTTAAAGTGCTCGTTTAAATCAAAAGCTTCTTTAAGGTAGGTTTGTACGTTTACAATCTGGTCACCGATAGCTTTTTTGCCACCAATCTTTTCTTGCAGATAGGTTGAAGCCGAGATGTGGTCAGCGTGCATGTGCGTCTCTAACAGCCACTGGTTTTCTAGGTTGTTGTCTTGTATGAACGCAATCACTTCGTCTGCAAGCGTGGTGTTAGTCTCGACATTTTTGTGGTTGTAATCCAGTACCGAGTCGATCACGGCTGACTGTTTGGTGGTTGGATCCCATACGATGTACGTCACAGTGTGTGAATCAGTGTCAAAAATAGGGTGGACTTGTAGTTTGTTTTTCATAATACTAGTTATTTATTCCAGGGCATCCTTGATAAAAACATCGCCATTCCACACCAGCCAGTCAGACCAGATAACATCAGACCAGCTCCTACAAATGGTACTAGTAGCAATAGATGAGGATTAATCAGATAACTACCGATGTACCCAACGAAGATCAAGGTTCCAGCTGCTAGGAATACTTGCCGCATCAAAGGCAGGCGTCCAGTCAGTGAGTTAGTTGGGTGTCCAGCTTCATCCCAAGCACTGATACCACCTTCGACATTGACCAGTTCTGCTGTCACACCAGCCGCTTGTAGTTGGATGATAGCTTGTTGTCCGCGCTTACCGCTGCGACAGTGTACGTACACTGTCTGTTTGTCTGCAAATTCAGCCAGGTGTGAGTTGAGAGTTCCAAGCGGTACGCTTCGAACACCGGCGATGTGTTTTTCTTTGTACTCTGCTGGTTCGCAGACGTTGATAAAATCAACGTTGTCGTTATTTTTCTCAGCCGCAAGTACTTCTTTGAATGCGTCTATGGTGATTTGTTTCATATTTATCCTTTAATTAAAGCGGTTAATTTATCGAACATTTCCTGATCTTTGTTGGCGACAGTTGGCACAAAGTGTTTCATCAGAAATGATTCAGTAAACGATTGTCGTAATCCGGCAAACGACCGTGAGGCTGACAGTAGGGTAGTACTGGCTTTAAGGCAGTCTACCTTTTCTTGTGATAATTCTCGTTTAACCGACGCTAGCTGGCCCTCTAGGCGACTAATATGATTAATGATTTTTTTTTGCGTTTGATTCATACATGTTATTATAGCATAGGGGGTACCCTACACACAAATACAAATTCAGCTAAGTAGCTCAACGCTGGATAGTTTTGGAGAGAGGCGTATACTATATGTATAGAGTTAAAACTTAAAAAGCCCTAGCTAGCCTTAACGCCAGCACTGCTTGAGCTCTACTCAGTCTTGTTTATCAATAATTTCACAATTATTATGTTCTATGATCGGTATGAAGCTGGAAGAGATGTAGCAGAAATGCTTGTGCAATATAAGGGTACTGATGCAGTTATCTGTGCGATTCCACGGGGTGGAATCCTGACAGGAGTAGCAGTGGCAAAGCAACTTGAATTGCCACTAGAAATAATGCTAGTCAGCTCGTCTGAGCATCCTAGTGCTGAGAATTCGCTGTACTGCATTGTCACAGAGTATGGGACACAGGTATGCGGATCCGATGATGAATTGCCAGAATCACAAGTTCAGCAAGCGGTGGCAACTGCTAAGAAAAAGCGACTAGATTATACTGACAGCGAAACGTTACCAGATTGGAAAAATAAAACAGTGCTAGTAGTGGACGACGGAGCTGAAAGTGGACTGACTATCAAAGCAGTAGTCGAAGCGCTCAAACAGCAGAAACCTAAAAAAATTGTCGTTGCACTACCGGCGGCATCTGGCAGTGTGACTCAGTGGCTAGAGGAACAGGTCGACGAGGGAGTGGTGCTCGATATTGAGCCAGAATTCACGGGGGTAATTCAGGCTCACTACAGTCATTATCCAGAAGTGTCCGACAAAGAAGTCCACGTGGCGTACTGGCACGCCAAGCATATGTACGAACATAAGCAAAAATAGAGTATGTTGATTATCCAACAACGAGATTTTGAATCCAAAGCTGGACAAGAACGGATAGTTAAAACCATTCATCATTTTGAAAACAAACTACATGAACTAGAGCACAAGATTAAAAATCTAGAACGTGTAGAAAAAGCTATTGAACACGAACTCGAAGGACCTGAAGTTTATTAGTATAAAGCGACCATTAGTATGAACATCCTCATCATTGACGGCCATCCTGACCCAAGTAAAGAACGTTTTTGTCATGCTCTTGCAACTACGTATCAGAAAAGTGCAGAGTCCGCTGGTCACAAGGTGACCATGATAAAAATTGCCGACTTAGACATCCCATGTTTGCGGTCAAAAGCGGAAGCGTATAGCGATACATTGCCAAGCAAACAACTTGAAGCAGCTCAAGAAGCGATTGCCTTAGCAGAACATATAGTAATTGTGTATCCGTTGTGGCTGGGTGATGTGCCTGCGTATCTCAAAGCTTTTTTAGAACATGTATTTAGTCCAGGGATTGCCTTTGACGAAAAAATGAAAGGAAAATTAAAAAATAAAACTGCACGAATTATCGTCACTATGGGTATGCCAGCTTTCTTTTACCGTTGGTTCTTTTGGTCACATAGTCTAACTAGTCTTAAGCGGAACATCTTGAAGTTTGTTGGTATTAAGTCGATAGGTGAGACACTTATTGGCTCGATTGAAACTGCGGATCACAAAAAATGGCTGCAGGCAGCAGAAAAACTAGGTCACTACGGAATATAAAAAAATATGATTACAAAAAACAAGTCTTAGAGTGGTTACAAGATCATCCTTTGGCGTCCATCGCTACTGTAACAACGGATGGTCAGCTGACTATGGCGGCTGTCTACACGTATGCAGATGAGAAATTTGGCTGCTATTTTAAAACCAAAGTAGTGGCTCGAAAATAATTGAATTTATCAGAAAATAAGAAGATTGGAGTGTTCTGGTGCGATGAGGAGAGTGTGTTTGTTTGTGAAATGAATGGTAAGGCGTATGAGCTGCAGGCTAAAGAAGAGGTTGCTCGGGTGATTACACATTTACTAGAGACAACCTCTGATATTCGTTCAGCATATCGGGTACCACCGGTCGCTCAGTAAAAAGGTTCACAATATATTGTTTATAGGGTAGATCCTGAGGAGATTAACTTCACTAATTATCTAGTAGTTCAAGATTCCAATCAAGAGTCAAACAAATTATCATTTATCAATAAAGGGAATAAAGCAATAAAGGGGTCAGGTACCTTTATGATGCAATCAAAGCATGGCCAGAGCAGTCAGAGTAGATGTTGGTGGTGAAATATACCATGTGATTAATCGAGCGAACGCTAGACTGTCAATCTTTTTCAAAGAGAAAGACTACCAGTTGTTCGAGACAATTTTGCTAGCAGGGGTTGAAAAATACAACATGCGCTTACTTGCCTACTGCATTATGCCCAATCACTTCCATCTAGTGTTACAACCACGATATGATGGTGATTTGCAGAAATTTATGCAGTGGTTAACTCTTACGCACACGCAATGTTGGCATGTGCAAAATAAAACTGTCGGTAGCGGTCACTTATATCAGGGTCGGTATAAATCATTCTTGATTGAAAAAGATGATCATCTATTAACAGTGATAAGGTACGTAGAACGAAACCCACTGCGGGCAAAACTAGTTAAGAGTATTGAAAATTGGAAGTTCTCCAGTTACTACAACAGACAAAAGAAACTTACTAAATTTTTCTTATCTACTTGGCCGGTAACAGAACCGGTAGATTATAAAAGTTTTATACAGACTCCGCTCACTACAAGTGAATTAGAATCAGCTAGGTACTCAGTCAATAAAGGGAGGCCATTTGGAAAGACTGTCTGGAGCGATAAGATGATTGATAGATACAAGTTAGAAGGTACTATTAGAAGGAGGGGCCGGCCGAAGAAAGGTACCTGACCCCTTTATACCTGACCCCTGTATACACTATTAGAAGGAGGGGTCGGCCGAAGAAAGGTACCTGACCCCTTTATCCATTATCCTCTGACCCCTTTATCCTGACCCCTTTATCCACTTTATCCATAGTTTTCTACAATCTAGAATATAAAAAGCTGCCACAGGAGTATCTGTGAATTACAGACGAAGTGAAACCAGAAAAGCTGAATTAGTGAACTTCATTAAAAATAATTAAGCAGTGTCAGCAGAAAGACGTTTATTGCTTACTCACTGTCTGCGCAACCTATTCCATAGTCGGCTAAAGAAAGAAGGTTCGGGTGGCGGAGTGACAGGGCTTACTTTCTTGGTGACGACGTCTTCGCCCGTTTTTTCCTGCTCGTCTTCTACTTGTTTTTGAACAGATATTTCTTCTGCATAGGTTTGCGGGCTTGAAGCAAACCGATCGATTACTACACTGGCTACTAAGTCACCGGTGACGTTGGTCGCAGTACGGAAGAGTTCAAGCACTCGGTCTACTCCAACCAGGAGAGCGATTCCTTCGAGTGGGACGCCGACACTGCTCAAGACTACAGAAAGAATAATGATACCAACGCCCGGAGTGGCTGGTGTACCAATAGATGCGCCGATTGCGGTAGCAACCAGTGCCAGGAGCATCCCAACGCCGACCTCGATACCATACACTTGGGTAAGGAACAGAGTCGCCGCGCCATGGAACAGAGCGGTGCCGTCCATGTTGACGGTAGCTCCAATCGGAATAACGAACTGGGCGGTTGACGGACGGACGTTTAGTTTCTCTTCAGCAGTTTTCATGGTCATCGGCATGACTGCTACGGAACTGTTGGTTGAGAAGGCGAGCAGCTGTACTGGACGAACGGCACTCAAGAAACGCCACGGACTAATTCTTCCGACCACTCCAACAATAATGAGATAGAAAAGCATGAGTGTCAGCAGGGCACCCAAAATTGTGAGAACATACACACCGATACCGAGTAAGGTTTCTAGTCCCGTTTGCATCGTCACTTGCGCGATAAAGCCAAATACTGCATAGGGAGCCAGGCGCATTACCCAGCTGACTATTTTCATGACCACTGACTGCAGTGAGCCGAGCAGTTCGAGAATCGGTTTTGACTTAGCTGGCTGCAGACTAACGAGCGCTAGGCCTAGGATAATAGAGAAGAGCACGATTTGTAGCATGTTCATTTCCACTGCAGCCGAGAAAGGGTTGTCGGGCAAAATAGATACAAAAGCGTTTGGCAATTCAGCTATATCGAGTTGATTGTCTTGGATATTACTTTCAATCTCCGCAAGCTCTTGTGTTTCTGGAGCGAACTGAGTATTGTCGACATAGTTTCCGGGCTGAACGAGACTCGCCGCTGCAATACCGATACCGATGGCGATGGTGGTGGTAAATAGAAAATAGACCACCAGTCGCAAGCCGGTTGATTTGAGCTGTTCAGCGCTCCCGCTGGCGGCAATACCGCGGACAACTGAGGCTAGTACCAGAGGTATGACAATCATTTGAATGATGGTCAAAAAGATGTTTCCGGGCAAAGTAATCCAGGCACTAACGGTGTTTGCTGTTTCTCGGCTAACTAAGGCGGCTGAAGGCCCAAGCAGTACGCCGGCTCCAATACCGAGTATCATTCCTAACAAAACTTGTACCCACAAGTGAGAAGTAACAAGTCCCTGGAGACTGCTTGAAAGGTGTTTTAGATTGCGCAGATGAATGAATTTGAGCGGATGCGACATAGTACTTTATTGTGACACAAAAGGTTCTTGCAATCAGGGCGGTTATGCAGCTGAATAAATCTCGCGTGTAGTTTTTTCTCCTCAAGAAATATTGTAAAGCGACGGCTTAAGGTTTGGTTTGGTCAGCAGTATTTGCCAGACATCGAGATATCCCGAACGAAAGCCACCAGCACAGATGTGCAGATAGTATTTCCACATGCGGTAGAATGTCTCGGTATACTTTTCTTGGTCAAGCAAGTGATGGCTTGCATCGAAATTGTGCCACCAGGCCATCAGGGTCTGATCATAGTCGGGGCCCAGGGAATGCCACTGGTGAATATCAAGTAGGCCGCGAGCACTCTTTTCGACTAACTTTTTATTGGGCAACATTCCGTTTGGAAATATATATTTATCAAGCCAGGGGTCAGCCAGAGGGGAGTTGTTGGTGGTGGTGATTGTTTGCAATAAAAATTTGCCGTCGTCGCGCAGCCAGTGAGATACTTTTTTCATGAAGGTACGGTAGTTCTTATGGCCCACAGCTTCAAACATTTCGATGGATACAATATGATCAAATGGCTCCTGAGGAGTGTACTTTTGGTAGTCTTCCAGAATAAACGAAATCGGTAATCCTTTACATATTTCTTTTCCGTAGGCAATTTGTTCCTTGGAAATTGAGAGCCCAACGCACTGCACACCGTACTGTTCGGCTGCAAATTTCATAAATCCGCCCCAGCCACAGCCGATGTCGAGTATCTTCTGCCCAGGCTGGAGGTTTAGTTTTTTGCATATTAAATCAAGTTTCGCTGCTTGGGCTTCGTCGAGATTGTGTGCGTCTTTCCAGTAGGCAGCAGTGTAAATCATGCGCGTGTCCAACATGGATTGGTAGAGGTCGTTTCCGATGTCGTAGTGTGCTTGTCCGACGTCGTACGCTCGTTTTCCGATTTGTAGATTCATGAGCTTTGCGCGGAGCCAGTGGAGTAGCAGTCCTTTGGATATAATATCGTCCCAGTCAGTATTACTGGTTTGAATTTTGAATACTAACTCGGCGAGATTTTCTACGTCCCAGGAATTATCCATGTAACTTTCTCCCAGCGCTATCGACCCGCCAGCAGCGATGCGGTCCCAGATGTCTTGATTGTGCACTTGTATGTCGAAGGGTTTGTTCCCTCCAATGGTTATTCCGGCATTTTGAAATATTTGCTCGGCGGTTTGTTTGATATTCATTATCAGATTTTATGTTTGCTAGGTAGTATACACTGCATAACAATTTCTGCTTTGTGAGACTACAGTTCTCACCGCGCGTCTTTTTCATTGACACACCAAAAGATAAGTGTTTTTATATTTGTAAATACGTTCATTCAAAAGGTTGTTTAATGAAACAGATTTTGCTGACACCTGAGGCAGAACAAGTACAGCGACTGACCAGGGATTTCTGGCACCAGACTGACATCGGCACTATTCGCAGTATGCTGTTCATTGGAGTCAAAAACGTGTTGGCTGAGTTACGATTTGGTCAATACGGGTGTGAGTACGACACTCCTCTCACCGATGAAGAAGCTGTTTGGGCTTTTCGAAAAAAACTCGCAGTGTTCACTCGTGTCGACGGAACAGCAGCACAAGATTTGCTGCGAATCTTTCGTTTGATTCCTTGGCAAGAGGGGGTGACGTGCACGGTATTCATTTGGTTTAGCAAAGAAGGAGAGGCTGGCCGAATGTTCTTTCAAGAGCATGGTGTTGACCCCAACTGTTTTATTGCACGAGCTGACCTGGACCTCGCTATTGAGTTAGCTCAGCTACAGCAATGGGAGGCAGTAGAAGCTGTCAATCAAAATCGGGACTGAATAGGTATTGATAACCGCCACGAAAAACTCTCATACGTGAGTTGAATCGGGCGGTTTTTTTGTATTGAGATTCTCGACGTAGACGTCATCACAAGACTGAATTCTGTAGTATTTAGATAAAGTAAAGACGACTGTTCGTGAAGAAGAGAAAAGAAAAAACCACACAGGTTGCCTGTGTGGTTTGGATTTATCGTACAACGGTGTTTTTGGCCAAAAAATTGCGGTTTCTTGGGTGGTGAGCCGATGTGTTGGATAGTTTACTGTTAAACCGCGGGTGCTGTTTCCAGTGCGGTTGCAGTGGTGGTGCAATGAAGCAGGGTTTTTGGTGATGCATAGTTAGTGTGCAGAGCAAGCTCAAAGTAAAAATCATCATGACATATACTCCTGTTTCGTATCCATTTCGTATTCTACACGAAACATACTAAAAAAGTATGCGCAACTTAAGTTAGGCGGGTTTTTTTTGATGCCAGTTTCACCAGCTTTTGGTACCCAAACACGGACATAAACATCAGTCCTTGCACAAATACGATGGTCCCCCCCGTGGCCACATCAAAGTAGTAGCTGGCGTAGGCGCCAATGAGTGAGCTTGCAACGCTGACTAACACTGCAATCTGCAACATAGTTGGAAAGTGTTTGGTCAGCAAGAAGGCGGTTGAACCTGGAGTAATGAGCATCGCAATGACCAATATGATACCAACCGTCTGAATTGAACCGGTGATAGTAATGGCGAGTAATACCAGGAAGGCGTAATGAATGAAGGTGATGGGCAGGCCAACTGACTGCGCGTGCATGGGGTCAAAGGCAAAGACCATAAACACCCGGCGGAAAATGAGTACCACTGCTGAAACCGTCCCGAGAATAATCGCGGTATACCAAGCCGATTCGTTTGATATCCCCAGCAGTTCTCCGAAGAGTACGTGAGTTAAATCTACCGAACTGACAATCTTTGATATCAGCATCAGACCGAGCGCGAACAGGGTGGTGAAGACAATTCCCATGACTGCGTCCTCTTTAATTTTTGAGTTACTTTTGATATAGCCAATCAATACCACGGAAATCATGGCAAAGATAAACGCACCCAGACCAAACGGAATACCCACCATATAGGCCAGCACAACTCCCGGCAGAACAGCGTGTGAAATAGCGTCACCCAGAAGTGACCAACCTTTGAGAATAAGGAAGCACGACAAGAGAGCGCAGGTTACTCCCACAACCACCGCCACAATGACGGCCTTCATCATGAACGCGTACTGCAGAGGTTCTAAAATAAATTCTATAATAAACATACGCTAGTCAAATTTTATGTGATGTAAAAGTCCATCGAAGGTCTGCGAGACGAGTTCCTTGGTGAAGACTTCTTTGGTTGGTCCGTGAGCGATGACTCTGTACTTGACCAGAGCAACTTCATCACAGGTGTCTGGTAAAGAGAGTAAATCATGAGTAGCCAGAATGACCGTCTTGCCATTTTCTTTGAGTGAAATCAACAGTTCTATCAGAGAGTGTTCGCTGGTAGCGTCGAGCCCGGCAAACGGCTCATCCAAGAGAAGAATGTCAGCTCCTTGAGCTAAGGCTCTGGCCACAAACACCCGCTTTTTTTGCCCGCCTGAGAGCTCACCAATTTGTCGATCTTTAAAATCAATCATGCGCACTTGTGTTAGGGCGTTGGTCACAAATTCATGGTCGACTGCGGTCGAGGTTTTGAAAATATTTTGCGTGCCGATGCGGCCCATCATGACCACTTCATACACCGAAATAGGGAAGTCCCAGTCCACTTGCTCGGTTTGGGGAACGTATGCGACATGTCCGTGTTTTTGGGCGGTTTTGGTGTCGTCACCACACACAATAACTTTACCGGTCTGGGGTGTGACGAGTCCCATGATGACTTTAAATAACGTCGACTTTCCTGCGCCGTTCATCCCGATGACACCGGTAAAAGTGTGGTAGGGAATTTCTATGGACGTATCTCGCAAGGCTTCTTTGTCTCCATAACTGACGGAGACGTTTTTGAGTGATATAGCTATATTAGACATGACGATTATTGATTGTTGGTTAGACCGGAGATAATGGTATCGGCGGTATGTTCCAGGAGATCTATGTAGGTAGCTGCTGGTCCGTCAGCTGGAGACAAAGAATCTACGAACAGCACTCCACCCAATTTGGCGTTGGTAGCTTCAGTCACTTCTTTCATGATGCGTGGCTCAACGGTACTTTCACAAAAGACGGCGGGTATTTGTTTTTCTCTGACTGTTTCAATCACATTAGCAACTTGTTGGGGTGAACCCATAGATTCTGAGTTAATGGCCCACAGGTATACTTCCTCTAACCCGTAGTCATTAGTGAGATAAGAGAATGCTCCTTCACAGGTTACAAATACTCGGTTGTTTTCTGGTAGCGTAGCGAGCGCTGACTCAAGTTGCTTGTCGACTGCTCGTATTTTGTCAGAGTACACAGCGGCATTGTTGGCGAAATATTCAGCATGTTCTGGTGCGATAGCCGTCAGTTCCCGACGAATGTTTTCTACATATACCAAACCTTGTTCAGGTGACATCCAGGCGTGCGGATTTGGTTTGCCCGCGTAGGCGTCTTCGCTAATGTCGATGACTTGCACCCCTTCACTAACAGTGATGACGGGCACGTCGGGAATACTGGCTTTGAGTTTTTCGGTCCAGAGTTCCAAATTCATCCCATTTTCAAAAATCACGGTGGCTCGCGACGCTTTGATGAGGTCGTTGGGGGTTGGTTGGTAGCCGTGGATTTCAGCACCAGGTTTGGTAAGAGAGATTGCTTCAATCTTGTCACCACCCACTTCACCGACCATGTCGGAAATAATAGTAAAGGTACTTAGAGCCACTGGCTTATTGTCAGAGTCAGACGACAGGTCGCTACTGTTTGATTCAGGCGAGACAAATAATACAAAGGCGAGAATGGCAATAATGGCGGCTACAAGTAATACGGTTTTCTGCATACAATTTTAGATTAGTTGATTATAATTTTGGAATTTTTGATCCGTGGGGATCGTGGGTCGGTTGATTTAGGTAGGTGCTGAGTTTTTCAGCCACTGTGTCACTTAGGGCATGTTCAAGTATTTCCGCTTCAGCGTGCACTGAGTCTATGGGCATCTTCAGAGTTTCATACAAAAATACTTCAATCAGTCTATGTTTAAACGTGATTCGTTCGCCGATTTTCGTGCCTGTGGCGGTCAAGGTGACTTTGCCGTACAACGGAGCGATGACTAGTCCAGCCGTAACCAGGTCTTTGAGACCTTCTGATACTGTCGATTTTCTGAGATTTAGTTTTTTGGCAATATCAGTGACTGTGGCGTCAATGTCGTGACTGTTGAGTAAATAGATAGCGCGAATGTAATCTTCCTTTGCTGTACTGAGTTTTTGCACGAAGGAGTTTGTTCGCATAGCCGAACTTTATCACATACTATTTTGAATGCAAGACTGCCTCTGTAAAATTAGTGAGTAAACAAACCTATTACGCTGATTCAGAAATAACCCATTACTTGGTATACTCACTGTTCATGTCTCCAACAGAAACTCAAACACACAACAAACGCGTGCACATCTTTTCTTTATCTTTTACCAAGTTGGGTGATGGGTTGATGGATCCAAAGCTCGTATTGTCATGGCTGCTCACTAGTCTGGGTGCTGGAGTATTTTGGATTGGGTTGTTGGTGCCTATTCGAGAGGCTGGAGCACTGTTGCCACAACTTTTTACCTCGGCTCGGTTACGAAACGTTTTGGTACGAAAATGGTGGTGGGTGGTTGGGTCTTTTGTGCAAGGGTTGGCGGTACTCGTGATAGCGGTCAGTGCGTTATTTCTCCAGGGAGGTCTGGCCGGAGCTGTCATCGTTTCCAGTCTGGCCGTATTTGCGCTGGCTCGAAGCATCTGCTCGGTGAGCTATAAAGACGTGATGGGAAAAACTGTTGAGAAATCCCGTCGGGGTAGGATTACCGGCAGCGCCGCATCCATTGCCGCGGGCGGAGTGCTCGTGTTTGGACTGCTGCTTTTGTTTGGGGTATTTGACCAACGCCTGATTGTGCTGGGCGCGCTGTTTTTAGCAGGTGGGTTGTGGTTGCTGGCTGCTCTACGTTTTGCAACATTGCGTGAAGCGGTGAGTGAGATTGCTGTAGAAAATACAGAATCTATCACTGCTACCTATTTGCGGTATCTGACCAAGGATACAGAGTTGCAAAAATTTTTGGTGGTCCGAGGGCTGTTGACCGCGACGGCGATTGCACCACCGTTTTTGCTGCTCCTTGCTCGGGCGGGTGACACTCAGTTGCTTACGCAACTCGGCGGGCTCGTGGTCGCGTCCTCCTTTGCCACTTTTGTCTCGGGGTGGGTGTGGGGCAGATTGTCTGACCGGTCTACGAGTCGGGTGTTGGGTTGGGCCGGGTTTGCCAGCGTTGGGTTTCTGGGGCTGGCGCTTTTAGGTGCCTACGAGAGTTGGTACAACATAGTCTGGTTTTTGCCGGCGGTGTTGTTCGGGTTGGTGGTGAGCTATCAAGGAGTCCGCATCGCGCGCTCGGTGCATTTGGTCAATATCGCTACCGAAGAAACTAGAGCTGCGTACACTGCCATTTCCAATACAATTATCGGAGTAGTGCTGTTGGCAACCGGCTTGTTTGGTTTGCTCGGTGAGATGGCGGGAGTGCAGAGTGTAATCTGGGTGCTGCTGGGAATGAGTTTCTGCGGCGGTTTGATTGGATTTACTTTGAAAAACTAAGTGAAGTCTATTGCTGGTAGGCAGTTATTGAATCGGTAAGTTTCCTTCGCCGCAGATTTTGGTAGTAAGATATCCCATCAAGCCTCCCAAGAAGGCTCCGTCTAGGAGTACCCAATATGGTGAGGTGAGTCCCATCCAGATTACAATATCAAGTGACATCAACGGCAGGAGACTGTCCTTTGCTAACAGCACTAGGATGAGAAAGAAGAATACGCCGAAGCTTGGTCCGCGGAGCCACCAGCGCATCTTGATAGAGGGAAACAGCGGGTGTTGTGTAAACATACCGACCAAACCAATCATGGCACCCATCATGACCATGAGTAGCAGAAACCCAATTCTAAATTCCAGTGATGTATCAATGGAAATAAGAGGCAAGAGCACTAGGGCAGCTGCACCAATGATAAAGCCAATGACTTTGCCTACGAGGACACGACCGGTAATTGAGTGTGTATGAAACATAAAATAGTATAGATGAGTCAATAAAAGAGATCATCTATATTGTAACAAGGTTGGTTGGAGCGAAGTGAAAAAATACCGAATCAAAGGTCAGCCTACCGGATTATTTTTTAGGGATTGTCTTGTGTCCACCAAATTGGTTGCGCATGGCGGCGATGAGTTTCCCAATATGAGATGGATTTTCTCGAGTCGCTTTGCGCTGCGCTAACGCCGCTTCGAGCACTTTCACTTCTGCAATCGTGGTGATGTGCTCCATTTCGGACTCGGTCTCACCGGTGGGCACTTCACCAGCAATGGTGTCAATTTGACCTTCTTTATAGGCTGCACTCAACCAAGAAACCAGCTTGCTGCTAATAATGCTCTCGTGTCCGTAGGGTTTAAACACTTCAGCAACATCAATGCCAAATTGTTGAGTATGTTCATGCAACACTGTCACACCTTCTGCGATCGCACCCATCATGCCGTATTCAATTCCGTTGTGCACCATTTTTACAAAGTGACCAGCTCCGGCCTCACCCACGCGAGCGTATCCATTTTCGGCGGCTAAGCTTTTAAATATGTGTTCGTGTGTCGCAAATACTGTTGCGTTGCCACCGACCATAATCGACGCTCCGTGTCGAGCGCCTTCCATGCCGCCGGAGGTACCGCAATCAAGAAAGTTTAGTTCTTTCTCCGCCAAGGCTTTGTGGCGACGAAGGGAATCTTGGTAGAAACTATTGCCTCCATCAATGACAGTGTCTCCTGGTACTAAAAGTGGGGTGAGTTCATCTAGTACCGGGTCGACAAACGTGCTCGGTACCATAACCCAGATTACACGGTCGCTGCCCAGGCACGACACCATCTCTTGGTACGAATCAACTACGGTAATGCCAGCTTCGCTGGCAGCGGTCTGGGCTTCTTTGCTTGGGTCGACGCCGATTACTGTGTAACCCTTTTCCACTAATAGTGTCGCCATGTTGAGTCCCATCCGACCCAGTCCGATAAATCCTAATTCTTTTTTCATATAAAATAATCTATTGGGTTACTGGTCCGTCCGAACCAGGGTCATAGGTATACAAGGGCAAGGTTTTAAATTGCTCGAGTACCGGAGTAATAAATTGCCACGCCAATTCCACTTCATCGCCGCTGACAAACCGGGTTTGATCACCGGTAATACAGTCAAACAAAACGCGTTCGTATGCTTCTGGCGAAGCGGCTTCATCGGTAGGGTTGGCTGCTAACGTGAGCTCTTGTTCACGCAGGGCAAACGCAAAACCAGGTGCTTTGGTCCACATCGAGATGCTAATGCGCTGCTCTGGAGCAAACTCAATACGGAGCACATTGCGGTGTTCGTGCGGGCCTTCTTGGGCGGCACAATGACACAAATTACGCGGACGAAAGGTGATGATTGCTTCGTTCACGCGCTTTTGCAGTGCCTTGCCTGCTTCGAGGGTAAAGGTAGTGTCTTGCCACGGGGCCGTATCGAGGGTAAAGGAAAGTTTGAAGTAGGTTTCCGTGTCGCTTTTGTCAGCTACACCGTCAGCTTCTGTATAGCCTTTGTATTGACCGCGCACAACGGAGGTTGATGCTTGTGATTTGAGTGCTCGTAACGCAGTGGCTCGGGCTGCGCGTATTGCCGGCGCGTCTTGGATGTCAGCTGGTGGCATGGTGAGTAACGCAAATATCTGGAGCATGTGATTTTGACCAACATCGCGCAGGGTGCCAATGGCGTCATAGAATGAGCCGCGACTGGACACATCTTTGGTTTCCAATAATTTGATAGTGATTGACTCGATGGTTGCGCCGTCCCACGAGTCTGCCAGGACAGTGTTTACAAAACGCAGCGCCACAATATTTTCAATTGCTTCTTTGGCAAGGTAGTGGTCAATCCGGTAAATTTGCTCGTCATTGAATAGCGTACAGAGCTTTTTTTCCAGGTCCTGGGCAGTGGTCAAGTCCCGACCAAACGGCTTTTCCACTAAGAGCCGAGCCCACGAATTTTCTTCATCACATAGCGCCATTACCTGGCTACTGTGTAGTTGGTCAAAGATTGTCTCGTAGTGCTGCGGTGGTACAGCGAGATAAAATAGTTTGTTTGTGCATTGGCCAATTGCATCATCGTGTGTTTGTAACGCGACTTTAATTCGCTCGTAGGCCGATGTATCGTCAAAACTTCCCGCTACGTAATGAAAATGAGCGCAGAATGTGGCCACGGTTTGCGGGTCATGCTGGTGTCCTTTTGTTGCAATACTCTCTTGTACAAAGGACTGATACGCTTCGTCGCTCAACTCTTTACGCGATAAGCCGATGACAAAAAACTGCTCAGGCAACTGTCCAGCTAGGTATAAGTCCAGGAGAGCCGGAAATAGTTTTGTTTTCGCCAGATCCCCAGTACCGCCAAAAATAACGATGGCGGTTGGCTGCAAAGTAGAGTTCGGTGTCATATACACAGTATGATACCTTCTTTTTTTGTTAGCGGAAGAGGAGCTGTGTTAACATTTAAGTATTCGCGCAATTAATAATATTTCATGTTGACAGAACAACAAATTACACACGTACAAAACAAAGTAGCCCCTTCAAGCGATGAGCTTGCTGTCTGTGAAGCGTTCCGGATTCTGGGGGATTGGAACCGCTATCGCATGATGAAGACCCTGATTGAAGCCAAAGAATTATGCGTGAGCGATCTCTCAAGTATTGTCGGTATCTCGATGTCTGCTACGTCGCAGCACTTACGCATCCTCGAGCTGTCTGGGTTGGTTGCCAGTGAACGAATGGGTCAGACTATTTGCTATAAACCAATAACGAATAACCCCAAGCTAAAACCAATCTTAAAATTAATTCTCTAGCCGCATGAAAATGATATCAATCATCACCGGAAGCCATGCTTGTCTTGGCGTGCTGCAGCCTGAGGAAACGCTTTAAATGTACCCCCAGCCGGATAGTGCGTGAGATATGTAAAAACAATTGCTCAAAATGCGTTACGGAAACATCATCGCCAGCCCGGTACACCCAAGAAGATTTTAATTTAGTAAATAAACACATTGACTATGGAGCATAGTTTACGAACGAAGTGCGACGTCGTGGTGATTGGAGCCGGGTCCGGTGGGCTGACCGCAGCAGTGGGATTTGCCAAGGTGGGCAAACGAGTTTTGTTAGTCGAACGAGAACATATTGGTGGTGAGTGTACCAACTCTGGTTGCATACCCAGTAAAGCATTGCTCCATCACGCCAAGACCTATCATCAAGCCACCAGTGTCGCGGGGAATACTCAAGCCACGGAAGACTACCGACAACACGCGTTTACGTATGTGCGTGAAAAAATTAACGAAATTCTGGCTGACGAAACGCCCGAAGCATTTGAAAAATTGGGTATCACCGTGGTGATGGGCGAGGCTGAGTTTACCGCTCCGTGTCATATCAAAGTTGGCGATATTGTCTATGATTACAAGACCGCTATTATTGCGACGGGATCAAGCCCGCGACCGATTGAGGTACCCGGTCTGGACCAGAGTACTGTGCTCACCAATCAGAACATTTTTGATTTGGAGGCGATTCCAGCCCGGACGCTCATTGTTGGAGCGGGACCGATTGGTCTAGAGATGGGGCAAGCGTTGGCACTGCTGGGGAGTACTGTCACTATCGCCACTATCGATACTGAGTTCGCCCGACTAGAGGATGAAGCGATTCGCCCGATTTTGCAGGAGCAGTTTACCTCACTGGGTATTACGGTTGAGCTCAACGCGTTTATTCAGAGGGTTGAAAACGGGGCGGCTATTTTTGACCGCAAAGAGGGTGATGTCGTGACCGACACATTTGCAGTTGCGTTTGACAAGGTGCTGATTGCTATCGGTCGAATGCCGAATCTGCCAGACGGACTAAAAGCAGCTGGTATTGAGTTCGACGGTCACAGCATCATGGTCGATAGTCAACATCGAACAAGCAATAAATACGTGTATGCCGTTGGTGATGTAGCTCAGCGGCTGAAGTTTACTCACACCGCCGACGATAGTGCGCGACAAGTAGTGACCAGAGTGGTGTCTCGCGGATTACTGCGGGTGAACAATAAAAAAGCGGTACCGAAGGTGACGTATACTTTGCCCGAAGTAGCTCAAGTGGGGTACTCGTGGAATGAGGCAGTCGATACGTTTGGGGCAGATAGTCTGATGCGAATCGAAGTACCGTTTACCCAGAGCGATCGAGCCAAAACCGACAATGATACCTCCGGCTTGCTGGTAGTAATCACCCGTCGTTTGAGCGGCGCTGTGCTCGGTACACATATTATCGGCCCCGCTGCTGGTGAGATGTTGTCGCTCTTTACCTTGGCAATCGATCGAAAAGTTTCGCTGTGGAAACTCCGCTCACTTATCTACGCCTACCCCACCTACTCACTAGTCGTGAAAAAAGCCGGTGACCAGTTCTTCGCCCGGCAAATGGGTGACTTAAAGGTGGACCTTTTGCGTGTACTAAAACGTCATGCACCTAAATTCATTGCCTTGATATTCTGGGTTTCTCTGATTGTTGCGTTTCAAAACTATCGGATTGACAACAACCTCTCCTACTCAGATGTACTTTTGAGTTTGATTGATTTCTTCACCAGCACATTGTGGGGGCCAGTTATATATATGCTCATGTACGCTTTGCGCCCGTTGCTACTCTTTCCGGCCACCTTGCTCACGGCGCTCTCGGGCACGCTGTTTGGCTTTTGGTGGGGGGTTGTATACACAGTTGTTGGTGAGAACGCTTCGGCAAACTTTGCGTACTGGATTGGTCGGTTCTTCGGAAAAGATATGAAACTTGAAAATTCTCTTATCGGGAATTGGGTTGAAGCACTGCGCGCCCGACCGTTTGGTACAGTGCTCTTCATGCGTCTCTTCTATGTTCCATTTGATCTTACCAATTACGGCTCTGGTATTTTGAAAATCAACTGGCGGTCGTATTTCACCGCTACCCTCATCGGTATTATGCCGGGAGTAACAACGTTTGTTGCGTTGGGTGCGGCTCTTGATTTAGAAGAATTCAGCGCGAACGGTCTGACGTTTGACGCCTTTGACCCACGGTTCTTGGTTCTGTCTGTGGCTATTTTTATTGTCTCGTTGGGTCTGTCGCGGTTCTTGAAACGATGGAATACAAATAATTGACAAAAATCTATTTATAACTTATAATGTTGGCGGGTTCTTTATTATTTACCCAAAATAAAACTACATAGGAGGTCAACGTGACTGTAGCGTTTCGGCACAAAGATTATCAGTACAATCTGAAATTGAACCAACTGCGGGACGAGGTGAATCGTCTGCAAAATGCAGAACTTACTCTGACGCATCAACTTCGTGTTGCGTGTGCAGAAATCGAGATTCTCAAAGAAGAAAGAGACTCTCTGCAAGAACAAACGGTCATTGATAGCTTGACGAAAGTCAGAAATCGAAAAGGCTTTGACCTTGCCCTTGAACACGAAGTCAGTCAATTGCCAGCGTCGGGAGACTCGCGTGCTGCTACGGCAAAAAGTCTGGGTTTAATGATGGTCGACGTCGACTTATTCAAACCGGTAAATGACCAACACGGTCATGAAATGGGAGATGAAGTTTTGGTCGCTATCGCACACGCACTGAAAAGTTCCGTGCGAACCTACGACGAAGTGTGTCGTTGGGGCGGTGACGAGTTTGTGGTTATCCTGCCTGGGATTAACGAGCTGGGACTCAAAAAAGTCGCGGAGCAAATTCGCCAAGCAGTGGCAGACTTGCAGTTTGGTCAAATTCCTAATTTGCAAATCTCAGTAACGATTGGCGGTTCTATTCAATTACATCAGACTGATGAGTACTTGCTCGCTCGGTCTGATGCAGCTCTTTATGAAGCAAAGAATAATGGTCGAGACCAGGTAGTTCTCGTGTGGACAACCTAGTCTGAAATCACCAAGTGGCGATGAATCTTTAGATTCATCGCCTTTTTTATGTATCATGCAACCGTGCATCAGTATAAGTAATATTTTGGTATAGTTTACTCATGAAATTACTCATCTTCATTTTCACTGGGTGCGTATTGTTGGGCGCATATTTTATCTTTTTTTCAGGTACTCCGTCGGTCACAAATGTGTCATCCAGTGGCACCACTCTCGTGGCGTTTGGAGATAGCTTAATTGCCGGTGTGGGAGCAAGTCAGGGTAATGATTTTGTCAGCATTTTGGCTCGTCAAGTGGACGAGCCGATAGTAAACCTGGGTCGCAGTGGAGACACCACCAGAGACGCACTGACGAGAATCGACGATGTGCTAGATAAAGACCCGAAGGTGGTATTGCTGCTGTTTGGCGGAAATGATTATTTGCAGCGAATTCCGGCAGCGGAAACATTTAAAAATCTCGAACAAATTATCCAGACGATTCACCAGTCGGGGTCAGCGGTTTTGTTGCTGGGCGTACGCGGTGGTATTTTGCGTGATAATTTCAAGAGCGAGTTTGCGGCTCTGGCTAAAAAATACAACACAGCTCACGTAAACGATATCCTCGATGGACTGTTGGGTGATAGTCAGCTCATGGCCGATAGGGTGCACCCCAACGACGCCGGGTATCAGGTGATGGCTGACCGGGTGCAACCGGAGTTGGAAGCTTTGTTGCAGTAGGTACCGTTGTGTATCAGCCCTAGTCCATGGTTTTATTACCAGATTTTATTGCAATCGGACTTACGCTTTATGAGCACACAACCCTTTGACGGTGACCTCAATTTCGTCAACCGAAAAATTCTCTAGCTGCAGAAGTTTTTTTATTTTTTTGTCGGGAGCTGTAAAGTGAAGCACTTTGTCGCACTTGGTACAAACCGCATGATGGTGGGGTTCGTGTTGGTACTCATACTGTGCTTCATCTGAACCGAGGTGAATTTTCTTAATCAACTTTTCTTTTACGAATAAGTCGAGGGTGCGGTATACGGTGACCAAGTCAATCTCCGGTATTTTTTGTGAGAGTTCAGCTGCTGAGAGAGTGCCGGTGTGCGCTTTCAGAGCGTCGAGAATGAGGGTTCTCTTTTTGGTTAGTTTGAGATTCATATGCAAGTAGTTTGCATTATAGCAAAAGTTTGTTAATATGCAATCGCAAATGACTTGCATTATTATATAAAATCTTACACATGTTTGAAGCTCTCCTTGCCGGCTTTTTAATCGCCCTCACTTCTATAATCGGGGTCTTATTTTTCGGTAATAGCCGGCATCTGCACGGCGTACAGAAATATGTGGTACCGGTTGCGGTGGGAGTCTTTTTCAGTCTTATATTATATGAACTGATCCCTGAAACGCTCGAAGCGTCGCAGCAATGGGGTGGACTGATGATATTGCTTGGGTTTCTTGGTTTTTATATCTTGTCGCACAAGCTGCACCAGCGGTATCATCATCTTGAGACAGAGGACTGTGATCGCAAAGGTGCCGCAGCGCTGATACTGGTCGGAGATTCCGTTCATAATTTTACTGATGGAATTGTCTTAGGGGGTGCATTTTTAATCGATCCGACAGTAGGGGTTGCGACGGCAATTGGGTTGGCTCTGCATGAGATACCACAAGAAATCGTTGAGTTTGGAGTCTTGGTGCGTGCCGGCTACTCGCGTACGCGAGCAATGCTGCTCAATGTGCTCTCTGCAAGCACTATTATTTTAGGAGTCGGTGTCGTGTATATGCTGTCAGAAATTGCCCAAGACAGCGTGTGGATATTGTCAGGGTTGGCAGCGGGAAGTTTACTGTTCTTGGCGGCGAGCGAGCTCTTGCCTCGTATTCACGGTAATCTAAAACACTACGGCAGTATTTGGTATGCGACCTTTTCTATCATGCTGGGATTTGTCTTGATGAGTGTAGTTGTGCAGTGGTCACACGAAACGTTTGGTCACGGGGATTCTATGCATGACGTTGAACACGTAGACGAACACTAGTGTGCCAAGGCCAGGCAGATAAGTTGGGTGTTTGCCGGGAGATGAGGCGCGAGCGTAGCTCGCGCCTCATTTAATGTTGCTCCCGTAGTAACCACATCGTCAAACAAGACCAGGGTTTTGCCAGACATCGTGGCTAGTGATTTGGTATCACACTGAAAAATACCTTTGATGTTGTGTAACCGCTGGTGTCTATTGAGAGAAACTTGCGGGGCCGTTTCTTTCACCCGCGCCAGAACAGGCGCGACTGCATAGTCTGTCGTGTGCAGAACGCTCAACACTTGATTATGACCTCTCTCGCGTAACCGGTCCTTTCCTAGTGGAATGGGAATAAAACACGCGTCCGCTAACTGGTTTTGCTGTATCCAGGTAATCAAAAGATTTGCTAAAATCCTTTGCGCCTGAGAATTATGATAAAACTTGTTTTCACGTATCGCCGCATGAATAACTGGGTGGGTATAGTTTGTACAATAAAAAATACCTTCGTGGCAACCGGACTGGTGGCGGATAGTCTCTTTTGCGTGGCTGCGAACAATGAGCTGCGAATCACGGGGAGGGAACAAGACATCAAATAGTTTATTCAGGGTCTGCTTCATACTTCACAGTATACGGTATATCAGCATGCTAGAATAAAGCGAACATTTATGAAATTTTTCAATTCGATAGTTTCGTCTCTCCAATCAAACAATGCTGCTTCAGACACGGTCGTAGGAGTTGATATTGGGTCATCTTCAATGAAGGTTGTTGAACTCAAGCAGAGCAAAGGAGTCATCACACTTTCAACCTATGGCGAAGTGCAGCTTGGTCCGTATAACAATCGAGAAATCGGTCAATCAGTCAATCTAGAAACCAGTCAAGAACAAGAGGCCTTAGTAGACATTATTCGTGAGTCTGCAGTAAAGGCGAGAAATGCAGTGTTTGCCATGCCGCTCTCTTCGAGTTTTGTGACAAACGTAAGTATCGAAGCAGATGCCGACGCAGATCTCGCATCATTAGTCCGCATAGAAGCTCGGAAAGTAATACCTTCTTCACTCAGTGAAATTACGCTTGACTGGGCAGAAGTTGAGCTCACCAAGACCGAGCGCGCTGCCGAAGAAAACCGTCGACATGTTCTGATTGCAGCAATCCAAAATTCCGCCTTGGAACAATTTAAAGTACTGATGCAGTTTGCTGGATTGGTTCAGCCACCAACCGAAATTGAATGTTTTAGTACGATTCGGAGTCTGTACACGAGCGAAGAAGAAGACATTGCAATTATTGATATCGGGGCTGTGTCGGCCAAGTTATATATTGCTCGTAAAGGGTTGTTGATGCGCATGCATCGGATTCGAGCGGGTGGAGCAGTGGCCACCAAACATATTGAACAAGCTCTGGAAGTGGATTTTGAAACAGCCGAACAAATGAAATACGCCGCTGACAGAACCAGTGATTCATTTGCTGAGTTGAAGCGAGCTCATGACAGTAGCTACGATCGTGCGTTTCGAGAGTTCCGTCAGGTGCTCGCTGAGTATGAAGAAAAAACCGGCGTCACCCTCAGTTCAGTACACCTCTCAGGTGGAGGCGCGCTATTCCCGGGTATTGATACGTACCTCTCACAAGCGATTGATAGAGACGTAGTTATAGCGAACCCTTTCTCAAAAGTTGCCTATCCAGCGTTCATGGAAGACATTATGGATGTAATCGGACCATCGTTTACCGTTGCTCTGGGGGCAGCTCTGAGGTCATTCGAGTAACGTGTCCACAGTGTAGTGAAGTGTAAAGTCTAGTAGGCAGGTATAATATATTTTATGAAAAGTTCTTCAGATAATTCGTTCATCCCAAAACGCGGTGCTGCTAAAAAAACACAATCAGGAGCTCCGCATAAGATTTATATAGTCACCTATATCAGTTATGTTCTGATGTTCGCCACCTTGCTTTCTGCAGGGGGGCTGTATTTTTATGCCCAGTACACTAGTGGTCAGCTTGATGCACAGGTGTCAGCACTGAACTCAGAAATAAGCAGTTTTAGTCAAGCTGATATGGAGAGGATAACGCAATTTAACGTACGTCTTTCACAAGCCCAAGACAGACTAGATAATAGCATCTCTGTCACTTCTGTCTTTGAAGCGCTGCAAGCGGCTACTATTGATACTATACAAATCAAGTCTTTGGCCATGGAACGAGAAGGTGATAACAGACTGGTTATCGAAGGAGACATCCAAACAGATTCATTTGATTCGACTATTTTTCAGCGCGGAGTTTTCTTAAGAAATGGCACAATTCAAGAGGTTGAAATATCAGACGTCCAAAACACCACAGTGAACGAATTGAGTGAGACAGAACAAGAGCAAAATTCCAGACCAGCAGTTACATTTACGGCGTCCCTCAGCATTCCGTTAGAAGAGATTCCAGCCAATCCACTATCGTACCAAGGACAAACAGCTGATTTTAATGAGCCAGCACCAGCTCAGCCAGCAGAGCAAGACACATCAGCAGAAAGTAATAACGAAGATATTTTATGAAATCAATAAACTTGAGTCTGTTCTCCCACGTGGCCATGATTGCCTTATCGATTGGTATCGGCTTCACCGTAATAGAACCTCTCTTTAATGACATCGGTGAGATGCAAGATACTATCAGTGTATATCAAGCTGAGTTACAAAGTGTATCTCAAGTGAATTCTCAGCTCAGTTCAATGACCAGCGTGTTAAATAGCGTTGCTCCAGATGACCAACGAAGATTGCTTACGTACATGCCTGATGAAGTTGACACTGTGGGCGTGCTAAGGGATTTATCTATCATTTCCAATGAAGCGGGGGTCGTCTATCTTTCGATAGTTTCTAGCGGTCAAAGTAGCGATGACGACTCTGCTGAAGAAAGTGCCTCAGGTCTTATTCAACCAAATAAATATTTGTTTAACTTAAGAGTAGAAGGTACCTATGGTCAAATAAAAAAC
>Ga0136590_1000149_pt1 | contig 31975 bp, 28 predicted proteins | sample AntRauMFilla3765_FD_104934 | JGI IMG/M metagenome (GOLD analysis project Ga0136590, IMG submission 104934) | Saline lake microbial communities from Rauer Islands, Antarctica - Metagenome Filla 3 #765 | ecosystem: Environmental > Aquatic > Non-marine Saline and Alkaline > Saline | place... | reverse complement strand
CTTCGAGGAGGAACGGCGAGAGCGGAATCAGGATACCGATGAGCGGCCCGAGCCCGCTCATCGTCGCGTGGACGAGCCGGGCGCCCCGTCGGTCCTGCTCGATGCGGGTGTCGTCCAGGTCCACCAGCATCGCCCGTTCCATGCGGAGAATCTCGGCTTTCGTCTCGGCGCGCTCTATCTCCCAGACGCTCCAGACGGCGGAGGTGCCGAGTCCCACGGCCGCCCCCAGCCCAATCTTGACGACCGTGATTCCGTCGGGGATGCCCGAGAGCACCGCCCCCACGACGACGCCGATGCAGGTCAGCGTGCCGTCGAAGCCGTTTGAGACGAAGTACCGCCGCGAGATAGACCGGACGTCCTCGTCGCCCAGCAACCGCACCAGTGACCGCCGTAACGAAGCCACTGTGTGTCAGCGGTCCTGTGGTATCGGCCGGTCCTCGACGAGTTCCTCCCCACAGGAGACCTGGTCGACGGAGTGGACGGTGCCACCCAGCGCCTCGACCTCGGACTCGGTCGCCTCGACGTCGAGGTCCTCGCCGGCGACGGTGAGTTTCACGTTCTGGACCTCCCTGTCGAGCTCGATGAGCGAGGCGGTGACGCCCTCGACGCCTCCGACGTCTGCGACGTGGGACGTGAACTCGGTCAGTGGGGGGTCGTGTGGTTTCAGGACGTCGACGACGAGCCGCTTGACAGGTGCCATACGCGAACGTGTCGGACGCCACGTACAAAACCGTAGTCGGGGGCCCCCCGCCGACGGGCCCGTCACAAGGCGATGACTGCGGAGTCACCGTCCCAGCCGGCCGACGAACCCCACGCACACTCCACCGAGGCAGTCCTCGCGGCTTACAACACCGACCGCTCGGGCCTCTCCGAAGCCGAGGCTACCGAGCGCCGGGACGCCCACGGTCCGAACGAAGTCGAACGGGGAGGGGGTCGCAGCGCAGTCGACATCTTCCTCGCCCAGTTCGACAGCGTCCTCATCTGGGTGCTCGTGGCCGCCGCCGGGCTCTCGCTGTGGGCGGGCCACGCCGTCGATGCGGTCCTCATCGCCGGCATCGTGCTCGCCAACGGCCTCTTCGGATTCGTGCAGGACTATCGCGCCGAGGAGAGCCTGGCCACACTCAGGGAACTCGCGGCGCCGACGGCGACAGTCCGCCGTGACGGCGAGGCCGTCGACCACGCGGCTACCGGGCTCGTCCCCGGGGACGTCGTCGAACTCACCGGCGGCGACGTTGTCCCGGCGGACGGTCGCATCATCGAGAGCCGGTCGATGGAGGTCGACGAGGCGGCGCTCACCGGCGAGAGCGTCCCGGTCTCCAAGGGGCTGTCGCAGGTCCTGGCCGACACGCCGCTGGCCGAACGCGACTCGATGGTGTACCGGGGGACCAGCGTCACCCGTGGCTCTGGCGTGGCCGTGGTCACCGCGACCGGGATGGACACCGAGGTCGGCGCCATCGCTGGCGAACTCGCCGGGACGGGGGAGACCGACACTCCGCTCCAGTCGGAACTCGACAGGCTGGGCCGTGTGCTCGGACTGGGGGTCGTCGTCCTCGCTGCGCTGGTCGTCCCACTCCTCCTCGCCCGTGGGACCGAGCCGGTCCAGTCGGCGTTGACGGCTATCTCGCTGGCCGTCGCGGCCGTCCCGGAGGGGCTGCCGGCCGTGGTCACCCTGACGCTCGCGCTGGGGGTCAGGCAGATGGCCGACGAGGACGCGCTCGTCCGACGACTCCCGGCCGTCGAAGCGCTCGGCGCGGTCGACACCGTCTGTACGGACAAGACCGGGACGCTGACCGAAGGCCGGATGGCGGTCACGCGCTGCTGGGTCAACGACAGCATCGCGGAGCCGGGTGACCACGCCGGGGGCGCCGGCGCCGAGCGCGTGGACCTGCTGCTCCGGGCCGGCGCGCTCTGCAACGACGCCACCGCCGATGCGGGTGACCCGACCGAGCGGGCCATCGTCGTCGCGGCCGAGGCACACGGTATCGACGTCGCCGCCCTCCGCGAGCAGCGCCCGCGGACGGGAGAGATTCCCTTCTCCTCGGAGCGCAAGTGGATGGGGACCGTCCACGGCGAGGACGTCTACGTCAAGGGCGCCCCGGAGGTGGTCGTCGAGAAGTCCGCTCGCGTGCTCACCGCCGACGGTCCCCGGGCGATGTCCGACGCGGCCGCCGACCGAATTCAGCGGCGAGTCGACGCCTTCGCCGACGACGCGCTGCGGGTGCTCGCGGTCGCCGTCGGCGGCGATATCGTCGAACGCGACGCTGCCGACGACCCGGTCGACATCAGTGACGGGCTGACGTTCGTCGGGCTCGTCGGGATGCTCGACCCGCCCCGCGAGGAGGTGGCCGCGGCGGTCGAGGCCACCCAGCGCGCCGGCATCGACGTGAAGATGGTGACCGGCGACAACGCCCGAACCGCCGCCGCCATCGGGGCGGCGCTGGGACTCGGTGGCGCGGTCACGACCGGGCGCGACATCGAGGCGCTCACCGACGCCCAGCTCCGCGAGCGCGTCGAGACGGTCGACGTGTTCGCCCGCACCTCGCCCGCACAGAAGGTCCGAATCCTGCGGGCACTCCAGTCGGGCGGTCACGTCGTCGCGATGACCGGCGACGGCGTCAACGACGCGCCGGCGCTGAAAAACGCGGACATCGGGGTCGCCATGGGGGTTCGGGGCACCGACGTGGCCAAGCAGGCCAGCGACATCGTCCTGCTGGACGACGACTACGCGACCATCGAGCGGGCCGTCGAACGCGGGCGAGCCATCTTCGACAACGTCTGGAAGTTCGTCGCCTACCTCCTCAGCGCGAACGTCGCCGAAGTGGCCATCGTCTTCGTCGCCTCGCTGCTGGGATATCTCGTCCTCCCCGCGGTCCAGTTGCTGTGGATAAACCTCCTCACCGACGGCCTCCCGGCGCTGGCGCTCGGCGCCGACCCCCGGAGCGGCGACGTGATGTCACGGCCGCCGCGGGACCCCGACCGCGGTATCGTCGACCCGGGGATGCTCGGACTCATCGCCGGTGTCGGGACCCTCTCCACGGTCGCCATCCTCGGCCTGCTCTTCGTCACGCTCGAGGGCGCCCCGTCGGTCACGCCCTATGCGATGACGATGGTCTTTACCGCGTTCGTCGTCCTCGAGTTCGAGAAGCTCTACGTCATCCGCTGGCTCCGCGAGACCCCGCTACGCTCGAACCGCTGGCTCGCCGGCGCCGTCGGTGCCTCGCTCGCGCTGCAACTCGCGGTCCTTTACACCCCGCTCAACGACTACTTCGGGACCGTGCCGCTTGGACTGGCCGACTGGGGCTACCTGACTCTCCTCGCGGCCGGGATGTTGCCTCTCTATCTGGTCGTGGCACTGTTCGTCCGTCGGCTTCGGACCGACCAGTGACACCTCCTCACCAGTGTTCGAGTGCCCGTTCACCGGCGAGACGCCGACCCGTATGCGGGACTGCCCGACCCTGTCGATGCCACCGACCTCGACAGCAGCCTGTCACGTCTGTCTGTAACAGATATCTGTTCCGAATGACTATCCCGATAATCTCGGCCGGCTCGCCGGTCTGTCACAGCTGTCCGTCCTTTTCGAGCGGACCGTCCATCACTGTGGTCTGTTCACAACAGTCGGGACAGTCGACCCGACGAACTGTGACAGACAGCCGTGTATGCTGTCTGTATAGAATAGCACGTACAGATATCTGTACGATATATCTGTAACAGACATCTGTAATAATTGGTCCGGCGGTGGCTCAATATCTGGCAGCAAATCACCTAACGGCAGTAGCTACAGAAGTTCGTTACAGAAAGCTATTACAGACAACAATCACAGATAACTGGCCCAGATGTCTGACACAGATTTATGAGAGATGCACGCAACAGACCGCTATATGATAACGGCCGTCGTGTACTCGGAGTCTGGCGGAACGTACAAGACGACGATGACTGCTAACCTCGCGGTGGCCCTGGAGCGGATGGGGCTGCGAACGCTCGTCCTCGACCTGGATCCACAGGAAGGGAACCTGACGAGCCTCTTCGACGCCGGTGCGAGTCGGAGCGACCCGGACGCCGATAACCTGGTCAAACACGTCCTGGATATGCCCGACGGCCCGTTCGACGAGCTCATCGAGACGACGGCCGAGGGCGTCGATATCGTCCCGAGTCACGATATGCTGGGCGATTTCACCTCGAATCTGGAGCAGAAGATATCCTACGAGACGGGGATGCAGAACATGAGCCGCGAGGAGTACCCGCGGTTCGAACTGCTCTACGACCTGCTGTGGGAGCGGGAAGCGCTCCATGAACGGTATGACGCTATACTCATCGACCCGAACGCCCGTGCGGAAGACCTGCTGTACAACGCTATCTTCGCGCTTCGGACGCTCGTAGCCCCGGTCAAGCCCGCCGGAAAGGGGAATCTGAGCCTCGACGGGCTGGGCGAGCTCGTGGGCAACATGGAGACCCAACTGGACATCGAGGTCGGGCTCGCCTGCGTCGTCCCCTCCGGCGTGGGCCAGACCAACGCCCACCAGCAGTACCGCGACCAGTTCGAGTCGACGCCGGAGTTCGCGACCCCGGTCAGTATCGGGGACCGCGAGAGCCTGATGGACGCGATGTGGGAGGCGCGGGGCTCCGCGTTCAAGGTGGTCGAGGAGCGCTGGAAGACCTTCGAACGGGACGGCGAGATGGTGAGCGAGCCCGGCCAGCGCCGGGTCCGGGACCGGGAGATCGCGACGCTGCGGAAGCTGTACGAACTCGCGTACTTCCTCGCCACCGAGACGTTCGACGCCGACGTGGAGCCGGTGCTCGACATCGAGGTCGCGGACGACGAGCGCAGACAGATCGACCTGCGTGAGACGGAGGTGACGACGGCGTGACGAACTTCAAATCCGGCTCTGGGAACCTCGACTTCGACGGCGACGGGGACGACGACCCCTCGGCCGCGAGTTCGACGGGCGGCGACGGCGCCCCGGACGAGGGGACCGACAGTTCGCCGGCCGAGTCGGCCGACCACGGCCCGGTCGAATCCGACCCGGACCGCCCGGCCGACGGACCGACGGTGACGACGGACGCCCCTGACGCGGAGCGCTACCCGTACTTCGTTCGCCGCAACAACGTCGGCGACGAGCGGGACACGAGACTGGAGATTCACGTCCGTGAGAAGGTCGCCGAGGGGGAGGCACAGTTCAGACACGCGCTGGCGGCGGAGCTGGGTGCGAGCGACGTCTCGAAGACCGACGCGAGGGAGTTCGCGCTGCTGGCTGCGTTTCGCCACCCCGAACGGGTCGCCGAGCTGATGCGCGAGGAAGGGTTCGACTCGCTGGGGTGACCAGTTGCGTGTCACTCCACTCCCTTTTAGTTCCCCGGCGCTGAGGGAGTGATATGGTAACGACGGGGGCGGGAAACCGGGCATCTACGGCGGACCTCGCGGCGGTGGTCGCCGCCGTCGCGCTCGTCTGGGTCGCCGTCTTCACACCGCTCGGGTCGGTCCGCCCGGTGGCCGTCGCCGTTGGCCTGCCGTTCGTGTTGCTCGTTCCCGGATACGCGCTCGTCTCGGCGGTGTTTCCCGGTGCCGGGGAGACCGCGCCGAAGCCCGCCCGGACGACGTCCTGGCTCGGCCGCCTCGGACTGAGCGTCGGCGGGAGCGTCGTGGCGGTCGCTGCTGTCGGCGGGATACTCGACTTCACCGTCTGGGGGTTCCAGCGCGAGGCGGTCGTGGTCGGGCTCGGGCTGTTCACCCTGGCCGCGACCGCCGTCGCGTGGTATCGCCGCGTCCAGCTGCCGGTCGACCGACGGGCCGGGACCGACGCCGGTGCGATAGTCGCCCTGACCCGGTCGGTGGTCGTCGGCGAGGGGCCCGCGGGGCTGCTGTTGACGCTCGTCGTCGTCGTCTCGGCCGCCGGTGCGGTCGGCGTCGTCGCACAGGAGTCGGCCCAGCAGGGGGTCGTCACGGAGTTCTACGTACTCGGGCAGAACGAATCCGGCGACCTGGTCGCCGACGACTACCCGTCCGGGGTCACTGTGGGCCAACCGACGACTGTCGGCATCGGTCTCGGGGCGACCCGGGGCCCGTTCGAGGGTCGGGTCGTCGCCAGTCTCGAACGGGTCACCCGGGAGGGCGACACCGTCCGGATACGCGAGTCCCGTCGGCTCGACCAGTTCAACCTGTCCGTCGCGGCCGGTGAGACGACCCTTCGGCGCCACACCGTCCGGCCGCCCGTCGCGGGCGAGCGACTCCGGCTGACCTACCGGCTCTACCGGCAAGGCGCTGACAGCCCGCTGCGGCAGGTCCACATCTGGCTCACCGTCACGCCGCGGTCGGGGTGACTACGGCCTGATATTTCCTGCCAGAGACGGTATCTATATCTGAACCCTCGCCCATTAACTGGTACGTAATCCGGTGGGACGTGGACGAGATGAGTGATAAACCGACAGCGAACAGGGGCCAGACCGTCACCGACGGGTCGGTCTCTGTGGGTCGTTCACTGCTGGCCATCGGTGCGGACAGGCAACTCGCCGTGGTGACTGTCACTACCACCGCTACGGAGCCGGTGGGCGTCCGGGTCACAGAACAGATCCCGGAGACACACGCACTCGCGTTCCCGGACGACGGGACACGGCCGGCGGGAGCGGGGCGGCTCGTCGTCGAGGGCACCGTCCGGCCCGAGACGCCGCTGCGCTTTGGCTACACGCTCGCGGGACCCGAGGCGACGGACCTGCCGGAGCCGACTGTCGAGCCCCTCTCGGCGTCGGTGCCCGGCGACGGAATAGCGGCCGAACTCGCCGGGGCCGAGGGGGAACTCACGGAGCTGGCCGTTCGCCCCGAGGAGCTGTTCGGTGGGACCCAGCTTCGGCTCCCGATACTCTCGCGGGCAGCGGGCCCCGAGAGCCCGGCTGAGCCACTCGAGGCGCCGGCCCGGTCGATGTCGGGCGCCGCGATCGGCGTCGTCCTCAGACCGACGAACGAGGACGCCGCCCTGCGGACGGTCGTCCGGGCCAGCCAGCGGGGCCACACCGTCCTGGTGACGTACGCCGACGGGGCGGAGACGAGCGAGACGTTCTCGAAACTCTCCGCCCTGGGTGCCGTAGTCGTGGACCCCCCACCCGAGGAGGCGACCCAGAGCCAGTTCAACCGCCATCTCTCGGCCGCCGCCCGCGAGCGGGGCCTGCCCGGAATCGTCCTGCAAACGCGCGATTGCCCGCGCATCGACTACGACCGGACGGCCGACGCGTTCGACCGGGCCGACTACGAGGTGGTCGCGATCCCCGAGAAGTGGGCGACGCCCTCGACGGGGCCCCACGTGGTGGTCGGCATCCCGGCGTACAACGCCGCGTCGAGTATCGCCGACGTGGTCGAACGAGCGATGGCCTTCGCCGACGACGTGGTCGTCGTCGACGACGGGAGCCCCGACGAGACGGCTGTCCGGGCCCGCGAAGCGGGCGCGTCGGTCGTCGTCCACGAGATAAACCGCGGCTACGGTGGCGCGCTGAAGACCCTCTTCCGGACGGCCGACGACCGCGGCGCCGAACACCTCGTCGTCATCGACGCGGACGGCCAGCACGACCCCGCTGACATCCCGATGCTGGTCGAGACCCAGGACCGCGCCGACACCGATATCGTCATCGGCAGCCGGTATATCGGCGAGCGGGACACGAAGATTCCGCTCGTCCGGTCGGCCGGCCTCGCGGTCATCAACGGGCTGACGAACGTGAGCATGGGGAAACTGCGTCCGAGCGGCTTCGTCCACGACACCCAGAGCGGCTACCGGGCCTACAGCCGGCGGGCGATCCACTCGCTCGCAGCGGACCCGATGATAGGGAACAACATGGGCGCCAGTACGGACATCCTCTATCACGCCCACAGGGCCCGCCTCTCCGTGGGCGAGGTGCCGACGACCATCTACTACGACGTGGAGAACTCCAGCAGCCAGGGGTCGCTCTCACACGGGTTCGACCTGCTGCGCAACATCGCCTGGACCGTGGAGTACGGCCGCCCGCTGCTGGTCGTCGGCACTCCGGGTATCCTCTCGACGGTGATGGGTATCGCGGTCACGGTCCTGCTGTTGACCTCCTATATCGACACCGGCACGCTGTACGCCCACGAACTGCTCGTCTCGACGCTCTTCGCCGTCGGCGGGATGTTGCTCTGTATCGCGGCGATACTGATGCACGTGCTGAACGTCCACCCGACGATGAAGCGTCTCACAGCCGACAGCGACGAGTAGGGGGCTGCCGCGACTGGACCGAGTTCACGTTCGTCGGCGCCACGCTCCGACAGGTCGTTCAGGTGCTCGACGCCCCCTCGTCGCAGGACCGCTCGAAGGTATCCAGCTCGTACCTCTGGCCGTCCAGCTCGTCGAGGATGATAGTCGTCCAGCCCTTCGGGCTGGTGTGCAGTTCGTCGTGAACGTCCTTGTCGTCGTAGGTCACAGCCATGCGAGGCGCTGTGGACTGGTTGCTAAAGGGGGTGAGCCATGGGTGGAGAGTGGAACCACCACACATCGCAACGTTGAAACTGCTCGCGCGAACTGGCGATACTGACGGAATACGAAACACTGCCATGTCGGAGTTAGGATTTGAGTGGGTAGAATGGCCGTACGCCCGTATACGGAGAGAAATCGATACCAAGCGTGGGTGGGTAACCAGGTTCGTCTTCCAGCTTGAGTACAATATGCAGGCGACCCAGGACGGCCTCCCACCGCACGACTGGCGTGAAGTCGCCCGCTTCGACCACGATATCGACGGCGAGCACGACGTCGAGGTCGAAGGGATCCATCTCGATCTCTACCGCGACGGGGAGAAGTACGAGAAACTATGGGGCTTTCCCCGGATGACGGCGAACGAAGCGCCCGACTTCTGTCAGCAATTCCTCAGAGAGCGTGCTGACGAGCTACTGGACGAGTTCGAAACGTGGCACGACGTAGGCAGAGAATGGCGGTAGCTACTCCTCGACGCGTTCCCGTTCGAGTTCGTCGAGTTCTGGAATATCGCCGTCGTACTCGAATTCCTCGACTGGCTTGCCCGTGAGTTCCGACAGGCGTTCGGCAGCCGAGTTCGATTCCGGCTCACCGTCGTGTTCGAGGCTCATACAATCCAAACGTGTATCCGCCGACTTATTGCTGTTGGGATAGGGCCGATAGCGCTATATTTCGATGTCGACGGTTCCTCGACTGCGATTTCGTGTGGGGCCGGTGCCCGTAGCGTCTCGCCGAGCTCCCGCTTCTGCTGAACGGTCAGGGCCTCCCCCTCCAGTACTTCCCGGATTCGCTCGTCGGTTCGCCAGGATACTCGACCGAGCGCATGATCGCCTCCGTCTTGTTGCAGCTCCAGAACTCGGCGGCCTGCTCGATGGTATCTGTTCGGTGGGCGTGCTTGCAGTGTTCGCGGATTGCATACGCTCGCTCGTGAACACGAGGGCAAAAACGTGGTATTATCGACCCACTGGAACCGATCGAGATATAGGCTCTGAAAACCCAGATGGCGGCCAGTTTCTAGCCATGATAAAATACTATGTAGAGAGTATGGGTGTGATTTGAATTAAACTCTGTCGCCGTAGCTACCTCACTTTTACCGAACCACCCGAGACCGGCGGACACGGCCGTACGCGCGGCCAGTCCAACCATGTCCGGAAAGATCGACACCGTTGAGACATTGATGTGCGGGCTCTTCACGCTCGCCTCGCTGACGACCACCGGTGGCAAGCTCCAGCCCGGCAACATCCGCCTTGGGGATACCGTGTGGTCTCGGGCGGTACCAGCATCTCTATCGCGTTCCTGCTGGCGCTGACCGATATCGGCGCGGCCTACGCCACCAACCGCCTCGAGTCCTCGGACTCTACGGGACGGTCTCGACAACCCACATCGACACGAACCTGGTACGCCTGTAAATACGGGTTCTAGAACGTCCCGACGAACTTCTCCAGTGTCCGCATCCCGACGACGACCAGAAAGAGTACCGTTCCGGCCAGCAGCGGCCAGCGCAGCCACGACCGCCAGCCCGGCCCCTCGCCGAACGGGGCCGTCAGCGCCGTCACTACCGCGAACCCGAGGAAGGCGCCGACGAAGACGAGTTCGAGCGAGAGCGAGCCAAGCGCCGCCAGGAGGGCGACACACGCCGCTGTCCAGCCCGCCTGGGCGAATACGAACCGGCGCTGACTCGCCGTGACCATCTGGACAGTTGTAGACCGGCGGCGATTATAGTTCCAGTGGGTCGCTGATTCCCTGCTCCCGGTCTCCGACTCACCCGCCGCTGGCCGCCGGGTTCATGCCAGTTGGGCTCCTTCGACGGACAGAGATGTTTCCGTGGACCCACGCCGCCTTCGGCTACGCCGTCTTTCTGGTCGTGGCCGGCGGGCTCGTCGCGCTAGACCGGCGGGGGCCGGTCTCCCGGGCAGAGCTACTGGCCGTCGTGGCGGGGAGTCAGCTCCCAGACCTCGTGGACAAGCCCCTGGCCTGGTATCTCGTGGTCCTCCCCTCCGGGCGGTCGCTGGCGCACTCGCTCGTCGTCGCCGTCCCGCTCTCGGTCGCCGTGGTGGCCGTCGCCTGGTACCGCAGCCACCCCGAGGTCGGGTTCGCCTTCGCCATCGGCTACGCAACCCACCTCTTCGGTGACGTCTACGTCGCCCTCTACTACTGGCGAGTCGAGGAGTTCACGTTCCTGCTGTGGCCGTTCCTGCCGGCGTACCCCTACGACGACTTCACCGGCTTCGGGAACTTCGCCGAGGGGGTCGCGGTGACGACCCCGCTGCTGGCCGCGCTGGCCCTGGCTGCCCTCGGCGGGCTGGTCTTTCTCGCTCACTTCCTCCGGGCGCCCTGGTGGACGCCCCCGCGGCCCTGAGAACTCGCCGGCACCATCGCGCTCGGGGTACGTCCCAGTTCTTTCCCGATAGCGTTCGACTGCAACACTTTTGCTATCCCCGGCGAAAGGTGGGGTAACGAATCGATGGTCTCTCTCCAGACGCTCCGCCGGAACGCCGTTTTACCGGTCGCCGTCACCTTGCTTTCGGCCGTCGGTCTCCTCGTCGCGGACGTCCTCGGACTGGTTGCCCAGCCCACGCTGTTGCGGGCGAGCTTTACCCTCCTCGCGGCCCTCCTCGCCCTGGGCATCTTCGTCGCGTCCCGGGACCGAGGGCTCTCGAGCGCCCGTCACGTCCCGCCCGGCAACGCGACGAAACTCGTCGTCGCGCTCTCGGCGGGCGCCGTCCTGGTGACGGCCGCACTGGGCTCGCGGCTGTTCCCCTTCGCTATCGTCCTCCCGCTCGGGTTCGCGCTGGTCGCCGTCCAGCTCAGGGGCGACCCCGCCGTGCCGGCGGTCCTGACACAGCTCGGCGCGCTGTTTCTCGCGCCCCGTCTGGGCAAGTACCTCACCACCGGGTTCTACTTCGGCGGGACGGACACCTTCGCCCACGTCGCCGCCGTCGACCTGCTCGTCGAGGCCCGCTACACGCCCGCGATTCCAACGGGTACGACCTCTATCCCGTCTTCCACTTCCTCGTCGGCACCGTCACCCACGTCACGGGGCTGCCGGCCTACGACGCGCTGGTGCTCTCGGGTATCGCGCTGTACACGCTGCTGGTCCCGCTTTCCTATCTCCTCGGGACCACCGTCTTCGGCGACCGCCGTATGGGCCTGCTGACGGCCCTTTCGGTCACCGTCCTGGAGTTTTTCGCCTATCACGCAGTGTACTTCTACCCGCAGGCGCTGGCCCTCATGCTCGTTCTCGTCGCCGTCTACACCAACCGGCGGCTCTTCGACGCCGGCGACAGACGCAGCTACCGCCACCACTCCGCGTTCGCACTCCTCCTGGTGGCGACGATGGTCGTCACCCACCACCTGACCTATCTGCTGTTCGCCGCGCTCCTGGCCGCCGCCGTCCCGGTGCTGGCCGTTCGCTCCCGGCTGTTCGGGGACGGCTCGCTCCGGCGGACGCTGCGCTACCGCTACCTGTTCCCCGGCTTTCTGGGCGCGCTCTTCCTGCTCGCCTACTGGGCGTACTCCCCGAGTCTCATCCTCGTCGGCATCTTCGAGCTGACGTTCGGCGTGCTGTTCGACGTGGTCGACGTGCCGACGGAACGGCTGTTCACCTACGGCACGACGCTGCCCGTGGACACGCTCGCCCGTGCGGTCGCGTGGCTCCTGACACCAACCGGGGTGTACGCGACCGGGCTGGGGGCGGTGCTGTTGCTGGCTGGCTACGAACTGTTCGCGCGCTACGAGCGGTACCGCCGGGGCTTTACGTTCGCGGTCACCGGCCTCGGCCTCTCGGCGCTACTGTTGCCACTGCCGATTCCGATTCCCCAGATAGAGCGCCTGAAGTTCGTGGTCTCGTTGCTCGCACTCCCGGGGCTGGCCGTCGGGCTCCGACGACTGCTGGCAGTCGAGTCGCGGTACGCGGTGGCGTCGCTGCTGGTGCTCGCGACGCTGGGCGGGGCGACGGCCTTCACGGTGCTCGCGGCCGACGACGCCGACCGGGTGTACATCGACGACCGACGCGAGCAGGTGTCGATGTCCGACAGCGAGTACCGCTCGGTCAGGAGGGCGTCGGCGTTCCTCCGGGCCCGCGGGAACGGGCCGGTCGCGACCGACCGGGTCACGAACCGGGCCTTCGAGACGGCGGGATTCAACGCGACGCGACCGTTGCGTTCTCGGCCGACGGGGCTGCGGACTGGGGCGACGTATCTCGTCGCCCGCGAGCGCTGGACCGACCACGTCGTCGCGCTGGGACAGGGGGTCCGGACCGGCGACCTGAACAGCTTCGCGGTTGGCCAGCGCCGCTTCGAGGCGACCGGGGCGATGCAGAGCAAGGTGTACACCACGGACTCGGTCCGAATCTACCGCAGTGACGACGGGTTCCGACGGCTCTACGAGAACCCGGACAGCGCCCGGAATAGCACGGCCCTGAGCAGGAACGCCACCGAGTAGGGGTGCGGTGAGATGCGGACCGCCCGACCGAGATAGCCGACGGCGCGGTCGTACTCGCCGGCCTCGTGGCAGGCGACGCCCAGGTCGGTGTAGAGCTGGTTGTAGTAGATGGGGAGGTACGGCTCCGCGGCGGGCACCCGCTCGCCGACGAGGTGGCCAAAGCGCTTGGCGTGGTCGCGGTACTCATCGACCGCCATGCCGGAGGCCATCATACTGGTCTCGTGGTGGCGCCGGGTGAACAGGCCCGGACAGCAACAGACGCCGGCCTCGCTGGCGGCCTCCATGACGTACAGCAGGTCCTCGCCCCGCTGGAGCCCCGTCTCGAAGCGCACCGAGACCTGCTCGGTGTCGACGAGGATGGCCGACGTGACCTCCGAGAACTCTCCGACGAACACGTCGTAGACGAAGTCGTCGAGCGTCGTCGGCTCGCCCTGGAGACAGAGCCCGGCGCCGGTCTCGGCCATCCGGGCCAGCTGTCGCTCCAGCTTGTCGGGCGCCCAGAGGTCGTCGGCGTCGAGGAACGCGACGTAGCGGGTGTCGGCCCGCTCCAGCCCGGCGTTGCGGGCGTCGGCCGGCCCCGTGTCGACGTCGTCGACGACCACGAGTTCGGTCGGGACGGTCTGGTCGGCGACCGTCTGTGTTGCCTCCTCGAGCATCGATTCGGGCGTGTATTTCGGACTGTACGGGACGATTACGGAGACCGGCTCGCTCACCATTCGGCCAGCACCTCCGCGTGGATGTCGGTCACCCGCTCGGCGTGGTGTGACCAGGTCCACTGCTGGTCTCTGAGCCGCTCTCGGCCGGCCCGCCCCATCTCCCGTAGCCGCTCGGGCTCGTCCAGCAACTGGTCGAGCGCCGCCGTCAGCCGTTCGGGGGCTCTCGGCGGGACCAGCACGCCGGTCTCGCCGTCGACGACCATCTCCGGGATGCCGCCGACGGCCGAGGCGACGACCGGTGTCGCGGCGGCCATCGCCTCGTAGACGACCGTCGGTCGCCCCTCGCGCCAGCTGGGATGGACGACGGCGTCGGCCGCGACCTGCCAGCGCCGCAGCGCGACGGGGTCGAGGCGCCACTGCGAGCGGGCGGGGTGGGAGAGCTCGCCGAGCTGGTCCAGCAGCCACCAGCGGAGGTCGCCCTCGTGACCGACCGTCACGAGCACCACGTCGTCGCGCTCCAGCGCGTCGACGGCCGCGACGAGCTCTCTGAGCCCCTTCTGCTCGGTGTAGGCGCCGACGTACAGCAGCAGTTTCGTGTCCGGATCGATACCGAGTTCGGCCCGTATCCGTTCGCGCCGGTCGGTCGGGAACTTCTCGGGGTCCTCGCCGATGGGGACGGTCCGCACCTTCTCCGCGGGGGCGAAGCGCCGGGCGACGCCGGCGAGTTCGTCGCTGACGACGAGCACGCGGGCGGCGTAGTCGATGGTCTCGCGGATTCGCTGCTTTGCCCCCTCGGTAAAGGAGTCGAAGTTGTGGAGGTCGACGGCGTGGCTGTTGACCACGAGCGGGACGTCGTGGCGGCGACAGTACGGCAGGAGTCCGTAGCCGTCCAGATAGATGTCCGAGGTGTGGACCACGTCGTGGGGCGTCTCGAAGGTCCGCTCGACGTAGCGCGGTATCCGCTTTTGCAGCGAGTCGCCGGAGACGTGATAGAAATACCGCTTTGGAACCATGTAGAGAAAGCGCGGATAGTGAGCCACGTAACTCCCCCAGCGCTCGGTGCTGGGGACTCGCGAGTACTCCGAGTGGGGACCCACCGGCGGCGCGAAAGGCGTCGGCACCACCACGTCGAGGTCGGCGTGGGTCCGGTTGATGGCGTCGAACGACCGGTGATTAAACGGCGAGCGGACCTGAAGCGGGTGGCTCTGGTGGTGGATACAGCACGCCAGTACGTCGTAGGGCGTGGCGTCCTCGCCGGGACCGCTCATCGTCGCCCCCCAGCGCGGACTCGCAGGCCGAGCAGCGACCAGAACGCCAGTCTGGCGAGGTTCTTCGGCCGTACGACCATTGGGGCGTCGAGGTAGTCGGCGGCCTCGCCGAAGCGGCCCTCGGCGAGGAAGTGGCCGACCAGCCCCATCCGGTGGACCCGCCGGACCGGAACACCACGGCGTTCGAGGTCGGCCACGAGGGCGGCGTTCCGTTCGAGGTAGCGGCGGTCGTTCGCGACGTAGGCCTCGGCCGGGGCGTCGCCCGTGAAGTGTGTCAGTGCGAGGGGCCCGTCGACGTAGGCGAGTTTCCCGACCGCGAGCACCCGGAGCACGAGGTCCCAGTCCTCGTAGATCGAGAGCCCCTCGTCGAACTCGCCGGCCCGTTCGAGCACCGCGCGCTCGACGAGGAGGGTCGACCCCGGGCCCATGAACACCTGCATCGAGAGGAGCGCCTCGGCCAGCTCCCGACCGCCCTCGCGGGGCGCCCGCGAGCGGAAGAGCTTCTCTGAGACGACCGTGGCGAGTCGCCCGGCCGTCGAGAGACCGGCCGTCGCCACGTCGCAGTAGGCCCCGACCCACCCCTCGCCCCGTTCCTCGAGGACCGCGAGCTGTCGCTCGAGCTTCCCCGGGAGCCACTCGTCGTCCGAGTCCAGAAAGGCGACGTAGTCGCCGCGAGCGGCCCCAACGCCGGTGTTGCGGGCGGCGCTCACGCCGCGGTTGGTGTCGTGGGCGAGCGAGCGGACCCGCTCGTCGTCGTACGCCGCCGCGACGCGACGGGTCCCGTCGCTGCTGCCGTCGTCGACGACGATGACTTCGAGGTCGGCCATCGTCTGGGCGAGCGCGCTGTCGATGGCCCGGCCGACCACGTCGGCGCGCTCGTAGGCCGGAATCACGACGCTGACACGGGGCTCACTCACGCATGACCCTCCGGTGGACCTCGGTCAGGCGCTCGCCGTGGCGCGTCCACGTCCACTGCTGGTCCCGCAGTCGTCCCAGACCGGCGGCGCCCAGCTCCCGGCGCAGCTCCGGATCGTCGAGCAGGTAGTCGAGCGCTTCGGTCACTGCCTCGGCCTCGTAGGGCGGGACCAGGACGCCGGTCTCGCCGTCGACGACCATCTCGGGGATACCGCCGACGTTCGAGGCCAGCACCGGTGTCGCGGCCGCCATGGCCTCGTATATCACTGTTGGGCGGGCCTCGAAGTAACTCGGCAGGACGAGCAGGTCGGCCGCGACGTGGAGCCGCCGGACGGCGATGGGGTCGAGTTCCCAGTAGGCGTGTGCGGGGTGGGTGAGGTCGCCGAGCTGTCGCAGGAACCACCACCGCAGGGCGCCGCCGTGCCCGACCGCGGCCACGCTCACGTCGTCGCGCTCGAGCCCGTCGAGGGCGGCCGCCAGCTCCCGGACGCCCTTCTCCTTCTCGAAGCGGCCGACGTACAGCACCAGTTTCGTGTCGGGGTCGATACCGAGTTCGGCCCGTATCTGCTCGCGCCGGTCCCGGGGGTACTTCTCGGGGTCCTCGCCGATGGGGAGCGTCTCGACCTTCTTCGCGGGGGCGAAGCGCCGGGCGACGTCGGCGAGTTCGTCGCTGACGGCCAGGACGGCCGAGGCGTAGTCGATGGTCTCGCGAATCTGGGACTGGACGGTGTCGTTGAACCGCTCGAAGTTCTTCAGGTCGCCCGCGTGGGAGATGGCGACGAGCGGGACGTCGTGGCGCCGACAGTACTCCAGCAGGCCGTAGCCGTCGAGGTAGAAGCTGCAGGCCTGGGCGACGTCGTGTGGCGGCTCGAAGGTGGTGTCGACGTACTTCCGGACGCGTTTCTGCAGCGAGTAGCCCGAGTACTGGTACAGGTAGCGTTTCGGCAGCGCGTAGAGGTATCGTGGGTAGTGCACCTCGTAACTCCCCCATCGTTCGGTCGTCGGCACGCGCCGATACTCCGAGAACGGGCCGACCGGCGGGGCGAAGGGCGTCGGCGAGACCACGTCGAGGTCGACGCCGGTGCGGTTGAGCGCGTCGAACGACCGGTGATTGAACGGCGTCCGGACCGGGAAGACGTGGCTCGGATGTTCCGTCGCGCAGCCGAGGACGCTGTGGGACGGCGCGGACTCTGCGGTCGCCTCGGATTCGGGGGGAGCGTCATCTGACATGAGAGGGCCCGTCACACGCGGCGGTGGACAGGTGTAGTACCGAGGTATACACCGAATCCAGTGTTATGCTTTCCGGGGAGTGCCGGCGTCTGTCCCCTTCGATAACGCTTTCCTTGCCGATACAGTACGAGTAACCGTGTGTTCCCCACTCCTGCCCACCCTGAGCTGGTACCGTGACGCCCCCGCTCGGTCGCCGCGCCTATCTCGCTCTCCTGTTCGCGTCGACGACCGCCGGCTGTTCGCTGTGGGGCGGTGAGGACGTGCCGACCGAGACGTGGGCCACGCCGACGGCCGTCGACTCGCTAGCCGCCGGGAAGGTCGTGGCCGTCGGGCCGAACTTCGAACAGACCGTCGTCGACACCGGGGGCACCGACACGCCGGTCCAGGACGCTCTGGACGCGCTCGCGGCGTCCGGCGGGCGCGTCTACCTCCCGCCGGGCCGAACGCTGGAGCGGGGACCCGTTCGCCCACACCCCAACACCGGGATTTACGGCTTCGGGATGAACGTCTCCGTCCTCGAAATCACCCGCAACGGGACCGACGGTATCCGGTTCGACCGGGCCGAGCGAGCCAACCGGGTCCAGCTGGACGGCTTCGAACTCCGCGGGCCCGGACCGGAGACCGAATCGGGCGTCGCGATACACTTCCGGGACAACGGTGCCGAGCCCGCGACCGACCCTGCCGACCTCTACGTGGGGCGGCTCTACTGCTGGGGCTGGACGAACTCGGTGTACCGCGTCGACGAGGGCGTCGGCCCGTTCCAGTGTCGCCACGATTTCCTCCGGATGGACGACTGCGACGCCGGCGACGAGGACGCGCTCATCGAGTGGCGCTCCGACTACGGGCCGGCCAACTGGTTCGGCACCGTCGTCGCCTACCCCGCTGCGTCGTGGAGCGGTGCAAACAGCGACCTGCTGTCCCAGCGCGGCGGTGAACTCTCTATCGGGGACGTCACGACGGGGTCGACGACGGGCCGTCTGGTCGACACCAGTAGCGGTCGTCTCCACGTCGGGCGACTCCACTACGAACCGGTCGCCCAGCGGTCGGTACCCGGGTCGCTGGTCCGGGTCCGCGGCGACGGGGTGGCCCGATTCGACGACGTCATCGTCGACTCCGGTGCCGTCCAGTACGTTTACGAACTCGGGGACGGTGTCGGTAACGCCGTCCTCTTTGGCACCGGCGAGGGCGGTGGCACGGTTCGGGAGAACGTCGTCACCGTCACCGGCCAGCTCGACCGGAACCGCCCCTCGTGGTACTTCGGCCGGGTCGGGGACGTCGACGTGATCGGCTCCCGCGGGACGGGTAGTCTCCGCGTGCTCGGGACTGCCGGAGTAGGCCTGGGCTAACGCCGGCACCGACAGGACTATTCACCGACCCCGCGAGTGAGCATCCGTGACGGACGCACAGACCGACGAGACGACCGACCCGCTTGTGTCGGTCGTCGTCGTCACGTACAACTCCGCGCGGACGGTCGGCGAGACGCTCGCGTCGCTTTCCGACCAGACCTATCCCGACGACCGCTACGAGGTCATCGTGGTCGACGGCGGCAGCACCGACGACACCGAGGCCATCGCCGACGAGTACGGCGCCCGGTTCCACGTCGTCGACGGCGGCACTATCGGCGCCTGTCGCAACCGCGGCATCGACCTGGCGGCGGGCCAGTACGTCGCCTTCACCGACTCGGACTGTGCCGTCCCGGCGACGTGGCTCCGCTCACACGTCGACAGGATATCGGACACCGGCGACCACATCGCCGGCGTCGGCGGGCCGAACCGTCCGTTCCCCTCGGACCCGCCCTTCGCGAAACTGGTCGGGAGCCTCCAGGGGACGGTGTTTGGCTCCGGTGGCTCGCCCCAGTCCCACGCCATCGACCGGGTCAGAGAGGTCCGGTCGGTCGCCTGCTGTAACGTCATCTACGACGTGACCGTCTTCGATGAGCACCGCTTCGACGGCGAGATCAACGTCGGCGAGGACGCGGAGTTCCACTTCCGGCTCTCCGAGGCGGGCTATCGGTTCTGCTTCGACCCGGCGATCGCCGTCTCACACCACCTGTCGGCGACCTTCGGAGCCTTCTGCAAGAAGAGCCGCTCGTACGGCTACGCGATGGCCCGAATCCAGCGCCGGCACGGCCGCGTCATTCGGTGGTACTCGGCGCTGCCGTCGCTGGCGCTGTTCGGGGGCGCTGTGGCCGCGGTCGACGACCTGCGCGAACGGCGCCTGCGGAACGTCCCGCTGCTGGCGCTCGCGTTCCTGGTCGTCAGTGGCTACGCCACGAAGCAGGTGTATCGGGACCGCCGGAGCGGGCTGGCGCTGCTCGTCCCGCTCTTGCTCGCGGCCCAGTACACCTACTACGGTCTCGGCTTTCTGGAGGGGCTGACGACGCCCGACCCGGTCCCGCAAGAACTGCCCTGACTCCGGCGGTGCGCTCTGGACCGAGCAGACGCCCTACGCCCGGTAGATACCGATGGCCCAGTGGTGCTCGCCGAGTAGCTGATACCCCAGGCCGAGGTTGCCGTCCACGGCGCAGTGCCAGCCCTCGCCGTCGTACCACGGGTCGACCTGGTGCATCGCCCCGGAGTTCCACCCCAGCCCGCCGGGGGGCTCGAGCGCCGGCGAGTGGGGCCGCTCGGTGTCGGTGTATGCCGTGGGCGTGAGTTCGGTTATCTCGAAGGCCCGGACCCGCTCCCCGTAGCGACGCTTACAGTCCTGGTAGAACGCCAGTACGTGGTCGTCGAAGACGATGGGGCGGCCGCCGGGGCGGGCCGCTCGCGGGCGGTTTCGGGCGACCGGGTTCCCCTCGTGGGGGGTCCACTCCGGTGTTTCGAGCCGGTCGCTGTAGTAGGCGTAGAGGTCGGTGCCATCGCCGATGAGGGCCCACCACCGGTCGTCCCAGCGGAAGGGGCTGAAATCGTGTCTCGCCGTTTCGGGCCGGACGAGGTCTGCCACGGCGGTCCACTCGTGGGGGAACGACTCGGCCCGGTACAGCGTCACCGGCGCGGGACCGAGTTCCTTGGCCCACCGGTCGGGGACCATGTAGTACTCGCCCTGCCAGGTGAACACGTATGGGTAGGAGAGGTGTTCGTCCGTCTCCAGGACGACCTGGTCGTAGCGCCAGTCGTAGCCGTCGTCGCTCTCGGCGTGGGCGATGGCGGCCGTGGGGTCGCGGTTGTGCGTGTACACCTCGAAGAACATGTGCCAGTCGCCGGCCTCTGTGACGAACAGAAACGGGTCGGCGACGCAGTCGGTGCGGCCGAAGTCGGTCACGTCGGCGGCCGTCAACACCGGACTGATGTGGTCCGACGGGACGAACCGGGCGGGTGGCCGCTCCGCCGTCGAGGGGTACTCGGGGACGGTGTCGCCGTCGTACAGCCCGGTGACGTCGGCCGCCGGGGGGAGCGACGTGGCCTTGGGCTGTCGCATATGCAGCGCCTCACCGGCGTGCCAGGCCAACCGTTCGATCAGCGTCGACTGGGCGAGTCTGCGCCGGATGCTGCTGGCCAGCTGCTCCGGTCGGTGGTGCGAGTGGGCGAGTAGCTCGTCGTCTCCCGTCTTCTCGGCCATGCGGATACCGGTCAGTGGCGACGATACTACTTAATCCCACAGGCTCGCCGGGCCTAGAAACCGGTCCCGGCGGTTCCGAGCGCCCGGAGGCCGCCCGTCGCCCCCTCGCTGTGGGTAACGTCCACGTCGTCCGGCGAGCCCTGGTACAGGGACGGTTCCGCGGCGTCGACGGGATTGGCGAGGTTGACGATGTTCGTCGTGATATCCGCCTCGGCACCCAGTTCGATGTAGGGGCCCAGCACCTTCCTGTTGGGCGCGTTCCCGCTGTAGCTGTCGTAGCCCAGTTCGTAGACGTAGTCGGCCACGCCGGTGACGTGTTTCACCGTGTCGATGACGGCGGTGCCGTGACCCCGGAGCCGGACGATGGCCGGCGGGTTCGTCGGGTTCGTGGTCGGCTCCCAGTGGACGTTCCCGAACTCGAGGAGGCTGTCCCAGGTCTGGTCGATGGCGACGCCGGCCGAGCCGCCCATCGTGAGGTAGTCGACGGTCTGACTGCCCCCACGGGAGAAGAACACGGTGGTGTTCTGCCCGCTGACGGTCGCGCTGGGGTAGGCCGCGATGGTCCCGAACCAGTTGGCCGGCCCGTAGTACGACCGGAACTCGAAGAGGCCGTCCTCGTCGCCGGCGTCACACTCGTAGATCGTAATCTGCTCGTGGCGACACTGGAACGGGCCGACGTTCTGGTCGACGCGGTAGACGGAGTTGTTCCAGCCCCAGAGCAGCAGCCGTCCCACGAAGAGGTCCTGCGTGTCCCTGTTCGTGTGGTGGATAGCGACACCGGTGGGCTGGGTGCCCGCTGGCCCGTTCAGCGCGAACCCGTCCAGCTTCACGCGGCTCACGCCCGAATCGCGGTCGAACAGGATGCCGTCGGCGCTCCTGTCGGTGATCGACACCTTCGAGAGCTCGACACCCAGACCGATAATCTGAGTCTCCTCGTAGGGTCTGATGGGGCCGGTCTCCTCGACGACGCCCGCCGGCAGGCGGACCTCGCCGCCGCCCGCCGCCGCGACGATGTCCAGCGCGTCCTGAATCGGTGTCGCCGTCGTGGCCGGGTCGACCGACTGCGGGGCGGAGTTGTTCCGCCCGAGCGCGACGATGGAGCCCTGGAGCAACAGCGAGGTGATACCGTCGCCCTCGACAGTCGAGCCGCCACCGCCGATGGTGCCGAGCTGGTTCCACGAGCCGCCGTCGCCGATGTAGACGTTCCCGGTGTCGGTCGCGAGGAACTTCGCGCCGGTCTTTGCGACGTAGTTGCCGCGGCCGGCGTCGGTGTCGCGTATCTCGACGTCCGTGTCGATGCGTTCGAAGTTGCGGTTCAGCGGTTCGTCCCAGTCGAGGCTGCCCTCGGCCGGGGTCTCGTATTGGTGGTTGTCAGTCATTGGTTAGCTCTCCTCCGCGCCGCCGAAGCCGTAGGCGCCGTAGCCCACTTCGCCGAACTCGTCGTTCGGGACCGGCGTCAGCGTGGGGGTGGGTGTTGGTGTCGGGGTCGGCGTCGGGTCCTCGGTGGAGCCGCCGCTGTCCCCGTCGTCGGTACCGTCGGTCGTGTCGCCGTCGGCGTACAGCGTCCCGACCTGGTCGGCCGTCAGCGCCACGTCGTAGACGCGGACGTCGTCGATGGACCCGTCCATCGCGTAGTAGCTGGTGTAGCCGTTGTCGCCGTAGCCGACGTACAGCGACCGAGCGCTCGGGACGACGGCGCCGGACTGGGAACTGTCCCGGTCGGCCTCCTCGCCGTCCATATAGACGACGAGCGCGTCGCCGTCCCAGGTACAGACCACGTGGTGCCACTGCCCGTCGTGGGTCGAGACGCTCGGGTTGACCGTCGCCTGGCCGCTCTCGACGCCGACGTGGGCCCGGAGACTACCGGGCGTCTGGACGTCGACGGCGTACCCCTCGTCGCCGTACCGGCTGTCGGCTTTCTGGAGGACCGTCTGTTCGTTCGCGCCACTCGTCGTCCGGTACCAGCCGCCGAACGTGAGCGCCGCCGTCGGGGTCAGGACGCCGGCGTCTGGCACCTCGACGTAGTCGTCGGCGCTCGACCCGAGTTGGACGCCGGAGCCGCCCGACACCCCGCCGGTGTCCAGCGTCGGCGAGCCCCTGACGAACCCGTCCGCGCCCCCGGCGCTGTCGGCGACGGTCGTCCCGCCCGTCTCAGCGAAGCGCCAGCGTGCCACCGGTACTGGCTGGGTGCTCGGGTCGGTGGTGTCCGTCTCCGTCTCCTCCTCGGTGGGTGTTGGGGTCGGCGTTGCAGTCGGTGTCGGTGTCGGGGTCGGAGTCGGCGTTGGCGTGGGTGTCGCAGTTGGCGTTGGAGTCGGCGTCGACTCCCCGAATCCAGCGCCGTCGAACAGCGCCCCCACCTCCGCCGCGGAGAGGGCGCGGTCGTAGACGCGGACGTCGTCGATGGCCCCGTCCATGTCGTAGTAGCTGGTGTAGCCGTTGTCGCCGTAGCCGACGTACAGCGGCCGGTCGGAGTGGACGACTCGGCCGGACTGTGAGCCGTCGCGGTCGACCTCCTCGCCGTCCAGATACATCACCATCGTCTCGCCGTCCCAGGTACAGACGAGGTGGTGCCACTGGCCGTCCTGGGTCGCCACACCCCACGGATTGACCGATGCTTGCCCACTCTCGACGCCGATATGGGCCCGCAGGCTGTTGGTGGTCTGGACCTCGACCGCGTAGCCGGTGTCGCCGAAGCGGGCGTCGGCTTTCTGGACGAGCGTCTGGCTGTTCGCGCCGCTGTCGGTCCTGAACCACCCGCCGAAACTGAGCCGGTCGGGACCGAGCGCGCCCGCGTCTGGGACCTCCACGTAGTTTTGGGCACTGGCACCCAAGGAGACGGCAGCCGTATCGTAGACCCCGGCGACACCGCGCTGTGGGTCGCCCCGGACCGTCCCGTCGTTACCGCCCGCCACGTCGGCGACCGACCCGCTGCTTCCGTCGAGGGGCCAGTGCCCGACGAGCCCGTCAGTCGGTGCGGCGAGCGACGACGCCAGCAGCGCCGGTGAGGCCCCTTCCGCGACCGCCCAGGCCAGGCCACCGTACCCCAGCCGGTACTCCGGGTTTCGGTCGGTGCCCAGACAGCCGGCGAGTGAGGTCCCACCGACCGCACTGATACCGGTCAGCTTCAGCAGTGTCCGCCGTGTCAGGGCGGCGTCGTCGTCATCTGGTGGTGGTTCCGTTACCATTCCAGTACAGTTGGATACCAGCAAATATACCCTTTACTACTACTATCGTCGAATAGTGGGCGGAAATAACGGAGCACAGTTCTCGCGGAATCACACAGGAGCGCTGAAAACCCCACAGCACCGAATATAACACCGTTTCTGACACGAACGGTGATTTCACACTCTGTCGAATTTCTCGGCCTGTCCAGTGCCGTCGGTTCGGGCCTGACTACGACCGGCAGTCGTGACTATCGTAAGAATTGAAACGATTTACACACCGACAACACCGTCAACAGAACCCTTCGATTTCTAATAGGTGGTTCGAGAGACGCCAGCGGCGTCTCTCGTGAACGCTGTCCTGCGGTCGGGTGTGCAGAGAATTTCAATGGCTACTATAGCTGCCATTCGTTTCCGTCTATCCGCACGGTTGGACCCCACGCTGGACCGATTAATAGTTAAATAGTCGCAGGCTCTCCCTGAAATATGAACCGGAAACCCCCGTGGGGGGACTCGGGGTCGCGTCGGCTGTCACGACGGTCACTGCTGGGAACGCTGGGCGCTGTCGGCGTGGCCGGCGCGCTCGCGGGCTGTTCGTCCGGCGGTCGCGATGCAGTCAGGGAGACCGAGACACCGACGCGGACGGGGACGGACGGGCAAGGGCCCGGCCCGGGCCCGGACGACGGCCCGACGAACTACTTCGAACAGGGGCCGACCGTCGGCCGCGAGGCGGTCGCGACGGGACTCGTCTCGCCGAACGCGCTGGTCGCCGCCGACGGACGGCGGTTCGTACTCGACCAGACCGGTCAGGTGTACGTCCTCGGGGACGACGGCGTCGAGTCCACACCCTTCCTGGACCTCTCGGAGCGCATGGTCGCGCTCGGCGAGGGGCTCCCAAACTGGATCGCCTACGACGAGCGAGGGTTGCTGGGGCTGGCGTTCCATCCCGACTTCGCGACGAACCGCAAGCTGTACGTCCGCTACAGCGCGCCGACCGACGACCCCGACCTGGACCACCGTGAGATACTCTCGGAGTTCACCGCCACCCCGGACCGGTCGGGCGTCGACAGATCGACCGAGCGCGTCCTGCTGGATTTGCCCTGGCCGCGCCCGATCCACCAGTCCGGCACCATCGAGTTCGGCCCCGACGGCTACCTCTACGGGGCGTTCGGCGACGGGCTGAACCCCTTCAACGGGCAGGACATCGACAATCTCAAGGGGTGTATCGTCCGCATCGACGTGGACGGTCGGACCGGCGACCTGCCCTACGGCATCCCCGACGACAACCCGCTGGTGGGGCAGACAGGCCGTGACGAACTGTACGCGTGGGGGCTGCGCAACCCCTGGAAGATGGCCTTCAGCGGCGACCGGCTCGTCGTCGGCGACGTGGGCCAGGCCACCTGGGAGGAGGTCAACGTCATCGAGAAAGGCGCGAACTACGGCTGGCCGCTCAAGGAGGGTTTTCACTGTCACGACCCGCAGCTGGGCACAATCTCCGGCGGGGAGTGTGTCACCGAATCCGAACGCGGGGAGCCGCTGGTCGACCCGAAGCTGGAGTTTCCCCACTTCGACGAGGCCGGCGACGCGGTCGGGTTCGCGGTCATCGGCGGCCACGTCCACACCGGCGACATCGACGCGATTCGCGACGACTACCTCTTTGGCATCTTCACGAGTTCGTTTACCAGCGCGGCCGGCCGCCTCATCGCGGCGACGCCCCAGGACTCGGGACGCTGGCCGACCCGCGAGGTCCGTGTCGAGGGCGGGCTGGACATCCAGGTGCTCTCGCTCGGGCAGGCCGACGGGGAAAGCTACGTGCTCGGGACCCGCGCCTCGCTCGCCGAGGACCCGCTCTCGAAGGAGGACGGCGTCGTCTACCGACTGACGAGCTAACCCCGGACGTTCCGGACGTTCTCGACGATTTTCACGCGCAGCGGCGGCGCCGCGAGCACCCCGACGCCGTAGACGACCGCCGAGAGGGCGACGGCCGCAAGCAGCGTCGCCGGCGTCTCCACGGTCAGTAAGCGGGTCAGGCCGACGAGTGCCAGCCCCATCCCTACAGCGGCGAGGACGGTCCAGCTGACGTCCCGGACCGGGAACTGAACGGGCATGAGCCGCCGGAGGTAGTAGCCCAGCAGCAGTGTGTTCACGACGACCGACAGCAAGGTGGCGACGGCCGCGCCCACCAGTCCGTATCTGGGGACCAGCAGGACGTTCAGTACGATGTTCATCGACAGCGAGACGACGGTGGCGATGGCGCCGTACTTCGGTCGGTCGAACGCCTGGATGGCCTTATCGAAGACGAGGTTCACCGCCTGGGGGAGCTTCTCGACCATCAGAACGAGGAACGCGGCCGCCGCGATGGTGTACTCGAGGCCGAAGATGACGCCCAGAATCTCCCGGCCGATGAGGGCGACGCCGACCACGGAGGGGACGATGAGCAGGAGTGAGGTGGTCATCGCGTCCGAGACGAGGTCCCTGACCTTCTCGGTGGCGCCGTCGGCCTGCCAGGCCGACAGCTGCGGGAACAGGACTCTGGCGAAGACGGTGCTGAACATGATGGCCGTCGTCGTCAGCCGCCAGGCCAGCTCGTAGGCGCCCACCGCGGCCTGTGTGAGGAAGAAGCCGATGACGATGACGTCCATCCAGTTGTAGACGTGCCCGCCCAGCCCCCATACTCCGTTGAACTTCGCGTAGTCGAACAGCGACTTGAGGTGGTACCGGCCGGGCCGGGCGAGCGGGGTCGAGAGCCGCAGGCTGCCGGCGACCAGCAGGACGGTGTAGCTGACAAGCAGCGCCCAGACGAGCGCCCGGACGCCGTAGCCGTACTGGAGCAGCCCCACCGCGACGACGATGAACGTGAGACTCCGGAGGAAGTGGAGGACGGCGGTCTGGGCCACCCGGAGCTCGCCCTGGAGGACGTGGACCACGAGCATCGACAGCTCGAAGGCGACGACGACGCCCACGAGTTCCAGCGCGAGGTCGGCGCCGACGTAGGCCGCGAGCGGCGCTCTGATAGCGAGGACGGCCGACGAGACGACCACGATGAGCACCAGTTTCAGCACCACCGCGGCGCCGAACATCTGTGCTGGGTCCTCCCCGGCGCTGATGCGCTTCTCGACAGCCCCCCGCAGCCCGAAGTCGACGACGGTCGCCATCGTGTACAGCGTCGCCTCGAAGAGGAAGAAGACGCCCAGCAGCGTCGCGCCCAGTTCGCGGGCGAAGTAGACCGTCCCGAAGAAGCCGATGGCGGTGTTGAGCAACTCGACGACGAACAGGAGCGAGCTGGCGCGGGCGAGGTTCATCGTCCGCCGGAGCGGCGGCGGGGCGAGCGTCCCGCGTGGCCCACGCCCGCGCATACTACAGCAGTCCCACCTGTTCGTACCACGCCACGGTGTCGGCGATGGCGGCCTGCCACGACCGCTGGCGGACCGGCGCCCGTTCCGTGAGGTCTTCGCGAACGGTCCCGAAGTCCTCGCGTTCGGTGAAGCCGTCGCCCGGAACCGGCGAGATACCGACCCGATGGAGGAGGTCCATCGCCGGCTTGACGCCGTACCTGATAGCGGCGTAGGGGACGGTCACGACCCGACAGCGCCCCGGCGTGTGGCGGGCGACAGTCGTCAGGAACTGCCGGTTCGTGAGGTTCGGCCCGGTGACGAGGTGGCGGCCGGGGGCGCCGTCCAGCGAGTGACAGATGGTCCCGACCACGTCGTCGACGTGGACGACGTTGTACTTCGCGTCGGTGTACAGCGGCGGGACCAGCACCCGATTCGTCGCGATGGGCCGGACGTGTTCGTAGCGGGTCAACCGGTAGTCCCGCGGGCCGAAGATGTATGTCGGGTAGACGGCCGACACCTCGAAGGGATGGTCACGGCCGAACAGGAGGTCTTCGGACGCGACTTTCGACTGCTGATAGGTCGAGTCGGCGTCGGCCGGCACGTCCGGGTGGGCGCCGATGGTGGAGACGAAGACGAACCGGTCGACGTTGGCGTCGGCAGCCGCCTCGACCAGTCGTTCGGTTCCGACGACGTTCGTCCCGGCCATCTGTCCTGTGTCGTACACCGCCGCCGCGAGGTGGACGACGCTGTCGACGCCCGCTATCGCCGCTGCCAGAGAGTCGGGGTCCGAGAGGTCGCCCTCGACCGTCTCGACGCTCTCGGGCAGCCGCCGGGTCGACGAACTCGGGCGGACCATCGCGACGGGGTCGCGGTCGGTTCCCTCGAAGTGAGCCAGCAGATTCAGCCCGATGAAGCCGGTCGCGCCGGTGACGAGCGTCGTCACGGGTCGGCCCTCCAGTCGACGTCACAGCGCTCGTAGACGGCGTCGATGACCTCGGCGACCGCCACGCCCCGGGTGGCCGGGGCCGCCGTCTCGCGGTCGCCCGCCGCCGCGTGGTCCGCGAAGTCCTGTATCCGGGCGGTGTGGGCGTCCTCGTCGGTGGCGCCAAAGAGGTTCGCGACGCCGATATCCACCAGGGGAAGCTCCCCGTGCTGGTACTCGAAGGGTCGGCCGTGGACGTCGCCCTGCAGCGTCTCCGAATCCAGTTCCAGCCATCCCTCGGTGCCGACGACGAGCACGCGGGTGACGCCTTCGGTCTGTGTCCAGGTGGCCGACAGCTCGACGGGCACACCGTCGGGCGAGCCGCCGCCGAACGACAGCGAGACCCGCGCCGCGTCCTCGACAGCTCGGTCCCGGAGATGTCGGACCGCGGCGTCGGTCACCTCGAACTCCTCACCGAACAGTTCGAACAGCACGTCCAGCGAGTGCGGAAAGAGGTCACGAGCCACGCCGCCCCCGGAGAGGGTGGGCTTGTAGTACCATCCAACCGACGGCGGCGCCGAGTGGTGGGCGATACTCACCTCGACGATATCGCCCAGCATATCGCTGTCGAGCAGCTGGAGGGCCCGTTCATAGTTGCGGTAGTACCGGTGGAGGTAGCCCACCTGGGTGACGACGCCCGCCGCCTCGGCCGCCTCGGCCATCCGGCGGGCGCTATCGGCGGTCAGCGCCAGCGGTTTCTCACAGAGGACGTGACAGCCCGCGTCGACGGCCTGCAGGAATATCTCCTCGTGCGTACTCGGGGGCGTACAGATGCTCACGACGTCCAGGTCGTGTGCGGCGAGCATCGACGCGGCGTCGGCGTAGCCGGGCAGCGATAGCTCCACTTCGGCGGCGGTCCGCCGGTCCGGGTCGCGCTCGGCGAAGGCGACGACCCGGGTCCGCGGGTGCGAGGTGAACGCCGGGACGTGGTAGTCGGTGGCCATCCAGCCGGCGCCGACCACCCCGACGGCGAGTTCGGTCATACCCTCCCTGTATCCTGTCACCGGGATAAACCCACCTACTGCGTCCCCGATACCAGTTTTAATTGACCGTACAGTTAGGTCAGTTGCCAGATACTGAGCAGACGTGAGCGAGCTAACTACCCGCCGTTTCGCCTCCTCGGGACGCCGTTTCCGGGAATCTTTTTACGCCAGCGATTCGACGAATCTGTATAGCGTTATATGATTTATTTAATTTCATACCCGGCAAGCATATTCTGTTGTTGGTTGTGGTGACTACTGCGGTCACAAAGGCCGACAAAATTATAAGATAATTTATGGTACCGCTGTATCTACCGAAATCGGCTGACTCATATTCAGTGGTCGGCCAGGACGAGCCCTCCTTGACCGCGACGGTCTCGTCGACGTCAACAGACTCTACTCGTCGAGTTGGTCCTTCACTGGTGAGGACCGCTTCGGGAACGGGCGGCTCCTCGTCAGACATACACGGTCCCTCTCGGAGCCGTAAAATATGGTTTATGAAGTAAGTTACTGAGTTACTCGTGGATATCTTACCTCAGAGTAATTTACCCAAGAGTGAACTACTTGCCGCCGGAACGTCTTCTCTAGCGTATGAGCACCGACCTGGGGACTGCTGAGGGGATGGAGTCCCGGGAACTCGTCCACTTTGTCACCCAACAGACGCGGTTCGCGCTGATTAACAATATCCTCCAGCACCCCGACCAGCTGCCCTCGATGTACGAACTCGAGGAGCTCAACCCCAGCGTGAGCGACGCCACCGTCTACAAGCATATTCAGAAGTTGATTGACGCCGGCATTGTCGAGGAGGCGGCTCTGGACGACGACCAGCGCCGGCAGGGATATCCCTGGAAGTTCTACGGCCTCACGAAGGACGGACGGGAGTTCCTCAACAGCCACAGCCTGCTTGCCGCCGAGGAGACGCTCCAACAGATTTACGAGACGATCTCCGACAAGCCCGAGAAGATGGTCAAGTACGAGAACGCACCACGTCCCGACGACGCGTAATTCAGTCGAGTTCGTGAACCTCCTCGTGGATTCGCACTTCCGGAGCGAAGATGAAGCCGCCGCGGTCGTGAGCTTCACAGATTTGAATTGCCGTCAGGACTTCTGTCGACGAGCCAGTGATAGCATCGCCGGCGATCGCTCTCCACGCAGTACCGGAACTCTCGCGAGAAGTCCACGTTCAGGCAAGGCGAGATCCCCACTGGATAGTCGGACAGCTGGCGCGCTTGCTGACCGAGTGGAGTGACACGGTATCGGGTAGTATCCCCGTTCGTATTGCGGGCAGTACAGAACCGTCTCGCTCTCCCAGGAATCGCTGTCTGACATCGCGAACACACGATTGGCCCGCACAGGGTCACACGTCGGACTGGCCTCGACAGCAGTAGGTCGTGACCCGGGATATCTGAGTGAGTCGTATCCGTCTCCCAGTCATCCGGAACGTACGCACAGAGCGGGTCACTCGCCAGCGGGTCGCCGGTCGCGGCGTAAGCCCCGGGGGGACAGCAAACCTAATCGATCGTCTCCACCGGGAGTTCCATTGCATCAGTTTCAGGCTCACTAGAGAGAAAGTACTTACCGCCCGGTTGACACCACGCAGGTGATGCACAGACGACAGGCGCTGTCCGTTCTGGCCACGGCTCTCCCCTTTGCCGGGTGTAGCGGCGAAGGCCCAGCTACCCAGACAATTCGTACATCCACATCGACCACAGAAAGCACAGGAACAGCTCCAACCCAACCCGCCACAGAGACCGAAAGCTGCAGTACTGAGCGTGAAGAAATTGACCTTCCAGACTTCTCGGTGGAAAATGAACGAGACTCCGCCATCGATGTCGAGGTGTCGATTACCAATACCGAACCAGAAGAGACCGTTACCCTCTTCGAGCAATCGTATCGGGTCGCAGGTGGCCAGCGGATAGAAGAAGCGTCAGCTATCGAAGAAGGCCTGGGAAGCGGTACGTATGTAGTGACTGTCTCTGTCGGGGGTCGCCACTCCCAGTCGCGAGCGGTACCGACCATCGTAACCGCTCCGTCTAACAATCAGGCAGTAATCGAAGTGACGAACAGATCCACCCCGATAGGCATCAGTGTACTGCACGCTGACCCAGGGATATACGTGGCCTGCGACGGATAGGTTCCACTGTTAGCGAGTTCCGGTTTTTCTCCGTCGTGAGCCACACACCAACCGACTGCCAGTACCGCTTGATCTCCCTGCGGCTCTCTCGAACCGTCTCCCGAACCGAGCGGTCGTCGGCCTCCCGATAGCCGTGAGGCCAAAACGACTCCCGTTTGAGTGCCCCGGGGTGGATACCGTTCCCGTCCGCGCCGACGATGTCTGCCGGCCCTCTCCGGTAACACGGGGTTGTGTGAACTCCTCGATCATCATGTACTGCTTCGGGGGACCACACCAAGCAGATGCACCCGACGGCCCCGCCAATCGACGATGGTGGTGTACTCCTCGGCTGTCTTGTCCGAGTACCCCCTCGTATCCGGGTACAGTGTCCTCGTCGACGGCGTCGATTGCCGCCCGGCACTTCGGGACGACGATGAGCCCCGTGTCGGGGACCTTCGACTTGCGTTCCCGCGCGGCGCGGTTATCTTCGTATGCAAACTGGGCAGGTGTCGCGGTGTCGTAGTTGCATCTGCCAATCCCAAATCGAAATATGGCTACGCTCAGCAGCTGGTATCACTGTGGACGAGTGGCACTATCGCGTTTTCGACGCCAGATGACGGCTGTCTGACGCGGTTCTATGTGACAGGCAGGCATAGCGCCCCTATGAGCAGCCAACCGAGCCAGCCGTCCGGAATCGAGACGCGGACGCTTGCGTGTACGTTCTGTGACTGTCGGCTGACCGAGCGATTACTCGCCCTCCAGAGCTATCCCAGCGAGGCGACGTCGGTGCCGGCCGGTCTCCCCGAGGACGGCGGGCTCACGCTCTGTCCGGACTGTGCGAGCGAGGTGGTAATACTGCTCACCAG
>Ga0136590_1000131_pt1 | contig 33972 bp, 34 predicted proteins | sample AntRauMFilla3765_FD_104934 | JGI IMG/M metagenome (GOLD analysis project Ga0136590, IMG submission 104934) | Saline lake microbial communities from Rauer Islands, Antarctica - Metagenome Filla 3 #765 | ecosystem: Environmental > Aquatic > Non-marine Saline and Alkaline > Saline | place... | reverse complement strand
GATAACGCTACCTTCGCCTTGAAACTTGCCGGATGGTTCTTTCTCGTTCTACTCATATCAATGACCCTCCTTTGGTCATAAAAAGTAGCTTAACACACTGTCCGAATTTCTGGGACCACCTCTCACATTTCTCTGCATATTGTTACGCAAATGAAACAATTCTTTTCAGGATTGATACATTGCGGACAAAATAGGGTTACAGACAGAGCGCATATTGGAATCATGGTTAACGAGCAAAAGGATTACCAAAATGTTTAAGTCATCAGAACTCACCAATGAGCTAACAGGTCTAAAAAAGTTTGCCTATAAACTGACCCGCAATAAATCAGATGCAGAAGACCTATTGCATAATACATGTGTTCGCGCTCTTGAAAAGAAGCACCTTTTCAAAGAAGATTCCGACCTATTCAAATGGTCTTCCCGTATCATGTATAATCTTTTTGTATCCGAATACCGCAGAAAGACAAAATTTAAAACCCAGTATGACCCTGAAACCTATCTGGAAAAGCAGTCTGTAGATGCCGCGCAGGACACAAGAATAGAAATCCTGCAAACCGAGCAAGCTATGGCCGCATTATCAGAAGAACACCGTGAAATTCTGGTTCTGGTCTGTGTACAGGGCATGGAATACGCAGAAGTCGCCAAATGCCTGAGCATTCCTGTCGGCACCGTCCGGTCACGTCTATCCCGTGCCCGTACCAATCTGCAAATGGCTCTGCAAACCAATGGCAATCTGGCGCATACGTTTACCCCTGCCCAGCACCATATGCCAATGGCACGGGCCGCCTAAGGCAAAATACCACAAATCCTTTTCACAATTAAAAAGAGGGATAAGCCATACGGTTTATCCCTCTTTTTTTGTCTCTGTTTTATAAAATTCAGGATTTAATCTGCAAAGCACCCAGGATCTCATGTCTTAAATCATATTCATCAATCGGCTTGGGCACGTAAGCATTCATACCGGCTCTCAAACATTTTTCCCGGTCACTGACAAGGGCATGGGCGGTCATGCCGATAATCGGTGTTGGTTCGAGGGCATTATCCTCTTCATATTTACGAATCTCGTTGGTGGCTGTAAAACCATCCATTTCCGGCATTTGAATATCCATTAAAATGGCGTCATAATGATTGTCTTTCCATTTCTCCAGCGCTTCAACACCGTTACCGGCAATATCGAAATCAATATCCATCTGTTCCAGCAGATAACTTAGAATAACAACATTGCCCTCGTAATCCTCGACAATCAGAATCTTTTTATCATCACTGATCTCGGATTTTATTTGATCTTCAACCTTGCCCTGCAAGCTGTCTTCGACCTGTCCCATCAAAGAAATCTTGTTATCCGGCATAGGAATAATCATGCTAAATGTAGACCCTTTGCCCGGCGTGCTTTTAACCTTGATTTCACCGCCCATAATATCAATCAGTTTCTTGGAAATCGACAGACCAAGGCCGGTACCGCCAAAGGCACGGGATATCGAAGCATCAGATTGCTTGAAACGCTCGAAAATCAGCTCCAGACGATCTTTTGCAATGCCAATACCGGTATCGGTCACATCGACCTGTAAAAACTCAGCGCGGCCTTTTTTCTTTACACACGCCTTGATCTTAACGCTGCCTTCATTGGTAAATTTGATCGCATTTCCGATCAGATTGATCAGAACCTGACGCAGGCGCACGGCATCACCACAAAATGATATATTGGCAACATCATCATATTCAAAGGAAAGACTTATATTCTTTTCATTGGCCCGAACCGACGTAATATTTCTAATATTCTTAAAAAACGTTCCCAGCTTAAATGTCGTCTGTTCCAACTCAATCTGGCCACTTTCAATTTTAGAGAAATCAAGAATATCATTGATCAGGTCTTTCAGGCTTGAAACACTGGTTTTCAAAGTGACAATTAGACGCTGTTGTTTTTCAGTGAACTGGTTAATATTCTTTTCAAAAATTTCAGCAATACCGTTGATGGCTGTCAATGGTGTGCGAATTTCATGACTCATATGGGCCAAAAATTCACTTTTGGCTTCATTGGCCTGTTCGGCAACACGCTTTTCACGTTTAAGGAATTCCTGATATTCTTTCAAATAGGTAATATCGGAATGGGCGCCGACCATCCGCACGGCTTTACCGTCAGGATCGAAAATTGCCTTGGCACGCGTATTGATCCAGACCCATTTACCGGTTTTATGTTTCAGACGGAAGGTGTTTGAATATTCTGACAGATTGCCATCAAGATAGTGGGCGATATATTCCCAGACCCGCTCCTGATCATCAGGGTGAATCAACTCTTTGATATCTTCGATCGTGCCTTCCGTATCACCACGGTCATAACCGAGCATCTTAAAAAACTGGCTCGAATAAAATACGGTATCATTCTCAAGATCCCAATCAAAAATCCCGTCATTCATACCTTCAATCGCCAGTTTGAAACGTTCTTCTTTATCTTTCAGCTCTGTTTCAGCCCTCAGGCGTTGTGATTGAACGGTGATCAGGAACAGGTTAAAGATAATCAGCAATACAGCGGCCGTAATACAGCCGATGACCAGAATCAGAAAATAAACATCTTTTTGATGGGCCAGCTGCGCGAAACTGTATTTCAACATCTGGCTTTCTGCCTGCACAATATTACTATAAATATCCAGGATCTTGTTTTTTAAGAAATCAATATTTTCCGTCGTTCGCAATATGTCGCGGGTTACGATCTGTTCTTGCTCTTTGATTTGTTCTGTCTGTTCATCCAGCCGTTCTAATAATAATTTATAGTTCTGCCGTAAATCCTGTACCCGGCCTTTTTGCATTTTATTTGTTTCGGTCAACAAGGCTAGTTCGGTAATAATCGCGCCCATCGATTCTTTTCTCGCGTGGTATTCCTGCAGATATATTTTGTCTTCGAGAATAAGATAAGAAAGATAATCGGAAACCATAGCTTCCAGATTTGTTGCCAGCTCTTCGGTCTTGGCTATAATTTTATTATTTTTTTGAATGCTGGCATCGACCTGATCAAATTTCTGATTACTGTGAACCAGAAAATAAATCAGCGCCGCAGCGCACAACAACAGCGCGGCACAGAATAAGAGAAAATTACGACGGGAAGTGTCCCTTAAGGAACGAATCGATCTAAACATGTCTTTAATGAAATAATAGAGTTCCCGTAGTGTTACAAGAAAAAAGAAGAGCGCCGATTCTGGCGCTCTTCTGTATTAGTTATATATAATTATTTCTTATACGGGCGGTGAACGGCCACGCAATGCGTGAACCAGCGCTGCGATAACAAATAGCACAATAAAGACAAAGAATAATAATTGTGCAATTTCAACAGATGCGGACGCTACACCACCGAATCCCAATAAGCCGGCGATCAGTGCGACGACAAGAAAGAAAATAGCAAGGTTTAACATTTTGACCTCCTTTAGCCATTTGACCCTTTACAAACAGACCGCTAGCTGTTTAGTTCCCGCTCTCTTCGGTTTATAAGGTGGAACCCGCACTGCATTCTGGTGTATGTCATAGTGAAAGGATAAGATTAAAGTGGCTCTGAGCGATACACATATCTCTGATCTTGAGATTCAGGCCCTTGTGGATAATGAATTGGAGTGGGAGCAGGCTAGACATGTTCTCAACTATATTGATGAATATCCGTGGGCCAGACGGCGTTATGATGAACTGATACGTCAAAAACAGCTGCTGCGTGACTGGTGGAACAGCAGATCTGATTCCTGAAACATATTGATTTCTCGGCCTAAACGATTATCTAATTAGGATAAGAATAGAACTGTGCTGTGAGAACTCTTGATGAGAGACCCTTTTCGAATGGAATTTACTGACCTGCCAGAGGAAATCCCTGTATTTCCGTTAGCAGATGTATTGTTACTGCCCCGCGGTCAGTTGCCCTTGAATATTTTTGAAGCCAAATTTCTGGCCATGGTCAATGATGCCTTTGCCCATCAGCGCCTGATCGGCATGATCCAACTGGAACAAAGCCCGGATGATGGCCCCGGTGCCCTATATGGTACGGGCTGTGTCGGGCGCATTTCCTGTTTTGAAGAAACACAAGACGGACGTTATCTTTTAAATCTGACCGGCCTGTGCCGGTTTGATGTTATTAAAGAAACCTCTCATCCGCTGCCTTACCGTACCGTAAAGCCGGACTGGACACCCTACCGGCATGATTTACAGCGGCAGGAATGCCAGCTTGATATAAAAGAGTTTCTAAAAACACTTGAACAGTATTTTAAAAAAATGGACATGACCTGCGAAAAATGGGATCAATTAGAGGATATAGATCAGGAAAAACTGATCGCAACGCTGTCGATTGTCTGCCCGTTCTCCGCGCAGGAAAAACAGGCTCTTTTAGAGGCCGGAACGCTTCATCAACGGGCTGAAATACTACTCACCCTGATGGAAATGGCCATTCGTGAACGACAGACAAGCAGCAATCATTAAAACCGCAGGATTAAACCATGATTAAACCAGACCCGAAACTGCTTGAAATGCTTGCCTGTCCCCTAACGAAAGCGCCGCTTGAATACGATTCCCGTACGAATGAGCTGATCAGCCGTCAGGCCAAACTGGCTTTCCCTATCCGCAACGGTATTCCGATCATGCTGGTCGACGAAGCCCGGGCTTTGTATGATGATCTGCCTCCGGCTGCGAAAGAAAGCTCTGGTTCAACCGCCATATAGGTTTTTTTATGGCGCTATGCTATTATAATTGGCTATTGGATGGATATAACAGGGAGTCTCGCCATGTCTGACCGTGTCATGATCTTTGATACCACACTTCGTGATGGCGAACAGTCGCCGGGCTGTTCTATGGATTTCGATGAAAAACTTGAAATTGCCGCGATGCTGGACAGTCTTGGTGTTGATGTTATCGAAGCCGGATTCCCTGCCGCCTCCGAAGGCGATTTCAAATCGGTCGAAGCCATCGCTAAAAACACCGATCATGCCATTATTGCCGGATTGTGCCGGGCGATGGAAAAAGACATCACCGCTGTTGCCGAGGCCATAAAGCCTGCAAAACAGGGCCGGATCCATACCTTTATTTCGACAAGCCCGCTACACCGTCAGCATAAATTACAGAAAAGCGCCGAAGAAGTTCTCGATCTGATTACCTATTCTGTCAGTCTGGCGCGCAATTTATGTGATGATGTCGAGTGGAGTGCCGAAGACGCCACCCGCACCGAACCCGATTACCTGTGCAAATCTGTCGAAACCGCGATCAAAGCCGGGGCCAAAACCGTCAATATCCCTGATACAGTCGGTTACGCAACCCCGAAAGATTATTTTGATATGATTGCCATGCTTAAAAACCGGGTGCCGAATATTGATCAAGCGGTGATTTCAACTCACTGCCATGATGATCTGGGTCTTGCGGTTGCCAATACCATCGCCGGGGTTGAGGCCGGCGCTCGCCAGATCGAATGCACCATTAACGGTATTGGCGAGCGCGCCGGTAATGCGGCATTGGAAGAAATCGTCATGGCCTTCCGCACGCGGCAGGATGTATTGCCGTTTACCACCGGTATTGTCACTGAAAAGCTCTATCCCGCGTCACAGATATTATCAGCCATCACCGGTGTTGATGTACAGCCAAACAAGGCGATTGTTGGCGCCAATGCCTTCGCCCATGAAAGCGGTATTCATCAGGATGGCATGCTTAAAAATGCCATGACCTATGAAATCATGACTCCGGATTCTGTCGGTCAGAATGCCAGTAATCTGGTATTGGGCAAGCATTCAGGCCGCAATGCTTTCCGCAGCCGCCTTCTGGCGCTCGGCCATACGCTTGATGAAGCGGCGTTGAATCAGGCCTTTAAAGATTTCAAAACGCTGGCCGATCAGAAAAAACTGATTAATGATGATGATCTGAATAAACTGGTTTCCTAAAAAACAATCATGTTCAGCCGCAAAAAAAAATCTGATCTTAAAAAACCCGACCTTCCCGCGACCATCATACTTCAGGGCTATGATATTGAAATCAAGCTACGCCGCAATGCACGTGCGCGGCGGCTGATCTTGCGTCAGGACATTCAACGCGGTGGTTTTACCCTGACTTTGCCAAAACGAACCTCTCTTGCGATGGCCGAGCGTTTTATCCACGCCCAGACCGACTGGCTGCTGAAACATCATGCCGGTTTATCCGTACCGCAAAAATTCCAGCCTGGTGACCAGTTCCCGCTGATCGGCCGCATGGTTAGAATTGAACATGATAACCAACGCCTGCGCGGTTTGGTGCGGCTTGACGAAGACCGGCTGATCGTACCTGGCGATCCGTCACATCTACACCGTCGGGTGCGTGATTATCTAAAAGAACAAATCCGTGCCACTCTGACCGCGCGCCTGCATGATAAGGCCAGCCGCATCGACCGTCAGATCAAACGCATCCGCATCGCTGACCAGAAAACCCGCTGGGGCAGCTGTTCATCAACCGGCACGCTGTCTTTTTCCTGCCGGCTTGTCTTTGCCCCTGAATTTGTCATTGATTATCTGGCCGCCCATGAAGTCGCCCATATGCGCCATATGGATCACAGCACTGATTTCTGGACCCTGTGCCGCCAGCTTTGCGATACCGGCCAAATGACCGAGGCCAAAGCCTGGCTGAAACAAAACCAAAGCATGCTTATGCATTACGCGATGGATTAGAGCTTTAATTCATTCACGCTGCAAAACATTAAAAAAATCCCCCGCACCATCACTGGCCGGGGGATTTTTCAAAGCTTTAGAAAATAATCAGATGATCTTACGCATCATCTTTCTTATCTTCGCTGTCTTTTTTAGACTTTTCGGCTTTATCTTCAGCCTTATCTTCAGCTTTTTCAGTCTTCTTCGCTGCAGCTTTCTTAGGTGCAGCTTTCTTAGGTGCGGCTTTTTTGGCAGCGGGCTTCTTGGCAGCTTTCTTTTCTTCAGCTGCTGGAGCCTCGTCACCGGCACCTTCTTTTTGCTTCAAGGCTGCACCAAGAATGTCACCCAAGGATGCACCACTGTCCGAAGAACCATAATCAGCCATGGCTTTTTTGTCTTCTTCGATTTCGCGGGCCTTGATTGACAGGCTCAGTTTGCGGTTAGACGCATCGATCTTCATGATCTTGGCATCGACTTTTTCATCAACGGCATACCGGTCCGGACGCTGTTCAGAGCGTTCACGGGCCAGATCAACCTTTTTGATAAAGCCGGTCAGGTTATCATTAACCTGAACTTCGATACCATTATCAGTGATCGTGGTGATCTTACAGGTCACGACAGACCCTTTGCTAACACCGTCAAGGGCACCGGCAAACGGATCTTCGGTCAGTTGTTTAACACCAAGAGCAACGCGTTCTTTATCCGGATCGATTTCAAGAATCTTGACTTTCAGGCTCTCGCCTTTGTTATAAGTCTTGATTGCATCTTCTCCGGAATCTTCCCAGGACAGATCCGACATGTGAACCATACCGTCAATTTCATCGCCAATGGCAACGAACAGACCGAATTCAGTGATGTTGCGGATTTCGCCTTCAAGAACGTCACCAGCTTTGTGGTTTTCTGCAAATGACTGCCATGGATTGGCGGTGCACTGCTTCAGACCCAGACTGATGCGACGTTTTTCGGCATCGATTTCAAGAACCATGACTTCGACATCCTGGCTGGTTGAAACGATTTTACCCGGATGAACGTTTTTCTTGGTCCATGACATTTCAGAAACGTGAACCAGACCTTCAATGCCTTCACCCAGATCAACGAACGCGCCGTAATCTGTGATATTGGTCACTTCACCGGTCAGTTTCTGACCAACGGCAAAGCGGCTTTCGACATCTTTCCACGGATCAGATTCAAGCTGTTTCATACCCAGGCTGATGCGCTGGTTTTCTTCATTAAACTTGATAACCTGTACATCAACCGTCTGGCCGACTTTCAGGACTTCTGATGGGTGGTTAATCCGTTTCCACGAAATATCGGTAACGTGAAGCAGACCATCAACACCGCCAAGATCGATAAAGGCACCGTAATCAGTGATGTTTTTAACAACACCCTGTAGAACCTGACCTTCAGCAATGCTGGATACCAGATCGGCACGTGCTTCGGCACGGCTTTCTTCCAGAATAGCACGGCGTGAAACGACGATATTGCCACGGGCACGATCCATTTTCAAAATCTGGAACGGTTGTGGTGTGTTCATCAACGGGCTGACATCGCGGATCGGGCGAATATCAACTTGCGATCCTGGCAGGAAGGCAACTGCGCCATTCAGATCAACGGTAAAGCCGCCTTTAACGCGACCAAAGATAACACCGGTAACCTGTTCCTGTTTGTCATGGGCTTTTTCAAGACCAATCCAGGCTTCTTCGCGGCGGGCTTTTTCACGGCTCAGAACGACTTCGCCATCCTTGTTTTCCATCCGTTCGATAAAGACTTCTACTTTATCGCCAACAGATAGTTCATTGCGTGCACCCGGCGCGCCAAATTCTTTCATCGGAATGCGACCTTCGGATTTGAGGCCGACATCAACGACAACGAGGTCGCCTTCTAGGGCAATAACGGTGCCTTCGACAACGTTTCCTGTAAAGCCGTCGACATCGCCGAGGGATTCCTGTAACAGGGCTTCAAAACTTTCGTTCTCACCCGTAATGTCCTTGATGGACACATCTTCCATTTTTGTTGCAACTTGTTGCATGATTAATAGTCTCTCTTTCAACTCTAGAATTATTACGGTCGGCCCCGCATAAAAGGGGGCATCAGAGCCGTAATATAACCGGCGTTGCGCAGGAAACGAATCCCGCCGCTGGTATTATGTACGCTTATAAAGGGATTATTCGGATTTTTCAAGTAATTGTCCGCGGATAACGTCAATCACATGGCTGAGCGCCTCGGCGCTGTTCAAATCGGACGTATCAAGGATAAAAGCATCGGGTGCCGGCTTCATCGGCGCCACCGTGCGGCCGCTGTCGCGGTCATCACGTTTTTGAATATCAGCCAGCACAGTGTCATAGCTGACATCGATACCGCGGCTATGTAATTCTTTGAACCTGCGTCCGGCGCGGACATCCTGCGCGGCTGTGACAAAAATTTTGATATCAGCCTCGGGGCACACAACCGTGCCGATATCGCGGCCATCAAGAACGACGCCTTTGATCGCTGCCGGTTGTATATCGCCAAAATGGCGCTGATAGTCCAGCAAAGCCTGACGAACAAAGGGCATAACGGCTACTTTTGATGCCGCGCTGCCGACCTCGTCCGCACGCAAGGCCGGATTTCCCAGCAGGTCAGTATCAAGGCCACTGACGAAATCATCGACCACAGCCTTGACCTGTTGTTCATTTTCGGGATCTCCACCGCTTTGCAGTACCGCATAGCCAAGGCCACGATACAGCATACCGGTATCCAGATGCGCAAATTTAAACCGTTTGGCAATATTGCGGGCAAGAGTGCCTTTACCACTGGCCGCAGGGCCATCAATGGCGATAATGACTTTCTTGTTTTGCTCGCGAAACAGATTTTTAAACAAGTCGCTTGATCGAAATCCCAACACAGACATGTGGCAGCCTTTAACGGTTATTAGCCTTTGGATATACCTAAACGATATAAACTATATCTATGCCAAAATCTACCCGTAAGTCCGGCCACCGGGCCATTATCAGGCAGGTTGGCAAAGCTTTTGAGCTTTTTCCGGGCCAAGCTTCTCGCTGAGCAAAGTAGAAATGCTGGACGCATTTAAAATATGCAGTTTATAAAACTCGTCTTTGTTCAGTTCATTCTGGAAAGGTTCGTATAAAAGCTCCATCTGCTTATCATTCATACCGGCTTTTTGTTGTTCAACCACCTGATCGAGCTGACCGTCAAGACGTTCATTCTGTTTGCTGTAAACATCCATATATTTGGGGACCAGATCATTCTGAATGGCATTGTCGGTGTATAAACGCAGCAACTTGACGTAATCCTGTTCCTGCAATTTGTTATCATTGCAAAGGGTAAAGCTGTGTTCAGACACTGTATAAGTCACGGCGCCGTTCTGTTCAACGACCTGCTGGGCCTGCGCTGTTTGTGGTACGGTCAATAAAGCAAGACCGAGTATAAAAAATAGTTTTTGCATGGATGCCTCTTTTCTTTGAATATGCACTTACTTGAGCTTAACATTCCCCTTACAATTTCATACGGTCACGAGTTCCGTAAAAATTAAAATTAGGATACCCAAAACCCTAGCATGTCCAAAAGCGCGATAAAACCCTTTGCCAAAGCTTTCTTATACGCCCTCCAGCACAGTGGCAATCCCCTGACCGCCACCGATGCACATGGTCGCCAGTGCCAGTGATTTACCTTCGCGTTTCATAATTTGCGCGGCTTTGGCAGTTATCCTAACGCCGCTGACCCCCAGCGGATGACCAAGGGCAACAGCGCCGCCGTCAAGATTAACCTTGTTAATATCCATACCCATTTCACCGATGACAGAAAGCGCCTGGGCAGAGAAGGCTTCGTTTAATTCGATAATATCGATATCTGATAATGTCACACCGGCGCGTTCCAACGCTTTTTGCGTGGCGGATACCGGCCCCATGCCCATGATTTCGGCAGCACAGCCGGACACGGCCGTGGATTTGACCCGGGCTAAAATCTCGAGCCCGTGTTCTTTGGCAAAGTCTTCGGTTGTCACCAATGCCACACCAGCGCCATCGGTCAAGGGTGAAGATGTTCCGGCGGTCACCGTCCCCGTATCATCAAAGGCCGGCTTTAACGTCGCCAATGTTTCCAGCGAGGTATCAGCGCGGATCGTGCCATCACTGTCAATAATACCGTTTTCGGTCTTAATCGGGGTGATTTCGTCTTTGAATTTGCCGTCCTTGGCCGCAGTGGCGGCTTTCTGGTGGGAATTCAGGGCGAATTCTTCCTGCGCCTGCCGTGAAATATTGTATTTTTTGGCCAGATTTTCAGCTGTCTGTCCCATGCCCATATAGGCTGCCGGATAGGATTCCATCAATTTGGGATTCGGCATCGGATTAAACCCGCCCATTGGCACGCGGGTCATCGATTCCAGCCCACCGCAAATAAAAGCATGTCCCGATCCCATCTGGATGGCGCCTGCCGCCATATGAATGGCCTGCATGGAGGACCCACAAAACCGGTTAACCGTTGTACCGGCAACCGTAATCGGTAATCCGGCCAGATTAACCACCAGCCTTGCGACATTAAATCCCTGCTCCCCTTCGGGGAAAGCGCAGCCAAGGATCATATCCTCGATTTCTGCCCCATCAATGCCACTGACCTTTAACAGGTCCTCGACCACAGCCGCCGCCAGATCATCAGGCCGCGTTTTGATAAAGGCTCCCTTATTGGCCAACTGAAACGGTGTACGTTTATAACCGGCAATTACAACAGAGTTTTTCATATGCTTATCCTTTACAATTTTGTAGACTCGATGGTATCGGCGCTACCGCCGAAATATAAATCCGCTATTACCCAATATAGAGAAACTGATGAATTCTGAAAGCCCTGTTGAACATTCCCGGCCATATCAATCGATTATTGAGCTTATTTGCGCCTATAATCGCGACCAGATGTCCGCATTTGCCGATTTTATCAGTGATGGTTTTTACGCCAGCGCCCTTGAGCGCAACATCGATAAAACCGGCTGGCTGATTACCCTGTTCAGCCGCGATCAACCGGACGAGGCAGATATCCGTGGCCGCATTCTGCTCGCCAGTGAATTAAAAGATATGGACGTCATGGCGTTGCAACGCCTCGATATTAGCCAGTCAGAGGATAAAAACTGGCTCGAAGAAGTGCATCAGGCCTTCCCGCCGCGGATTATTGGCCGCTTTTTCGTTTATGGTTCACATTATAACGGGCCACTTGATCCGGATGCCCTGCCCTTGAAAATTGATGCGGCAACCGCCTTTGGATCGGGGGAGCATGAAACCACCCGGCTGTGCCTCGAAACACTGGGCGAGCTCAGGAAAAAACATGATTTTAGCCGTATTCTTGATATGGGGTGCGGATCAGGCATTCTGGCGATTGCCGCCGCACAATTATGGCCACAGGCGGAAGTTACCGGTATCGATAATGATGCTGAATCAGTGCGCGTCGCCGACCGCCATCAGGAAATGAACGGTTTTGACCATTTACGGTTTGAAACCGGCGATGGTTATAATACTGCGCTGGCCCAGAACCGCGGGCCTTATGATCTTGTTATTGCCAATATACTGACCCGCCCCTTGATCGCCATGGCGCCCGCCGCCGCAAAAGCAACACAGACCGGTGGTCGTCTTGTCCTTTCCGGCCTTCTGGAACGGCAAAAAGATCAGGTGATCACAGCCCATGAAGCACAGGGGTTTATTTTAGAGTCTATCGCTATTAAAAATAACTGGGCGTGTTTAGTATTGAATAAAGCCTGACTGTGCTACATTAATAGAATAAGAGTAGAATATTTTGCGGGTAGAAAAATCATGGTTAAAAAAGCACCAGAATTTATGATAATAAAGCGATACGCTGTTCCGGTTCTATTAGCGCTATGCCTAAGCAGCACGGCTGTTCAGGCCCAGCCTATAAAAGAAAAAGGTCTGAAAGACTTTATTCCCGGTATTTTATTAAGTCCGAGCGAACAACCGGATGATAAAGATATCGATACCAGCAGCCCTTTTGCTTCCACTAAATATAATGACATCATTGTTGACGAAGATATATTATACAAATTTTACAATGAGGGAAAATATAGCCGTGCCCTATACGGGTTGTTACGGCTGGCACGTAATGACAACGCCAGAGCCGCTGAGACCATTGGTCTCATGTACCGTTATGGACAAAGTGTGCCTCAGGAAAACTCGCAAGCTATTAAATGGTTTGCTATAGCGGGCAAGGGCCACCGGCCATTATCCCAGCATCATATCGGTGTTATGCATTTTAGTGGACAAGGCGTCAAAAAAGATATGATACAGGCTTCAATGTGGCTTGGGCTTGCCGTGATGAATTATGAAGACGGACCGGATAAAGAGCGGGCAAAGGAAGATTTAAGAAATGTCAGCCTGCGCCTATCTAATATAGAACAGGTGCGCAGTAAAGAGATGATCGAAAGATTCCTGCGTCAGCATCCTTTGTCTGAAGACAAAGCTGATCATCCCGATGACGATAAGGCAACCACCGAAATAAAAAAGCAGGCGATCCCGCCCCATAAGTCCGGGGCCGAAAATACGCCTGCCATTCAACCTTAAAAGAAATACTGCGTTTTAACGCGGGGCTTGGTTCTTAAATTTATAAGCCTTTTGGGTCACAGCCATATCGACATATTCCATGCCCTTTTCTGTTGCAAATTTTGCATCATGAGGGGCATAGCCCAAAAGCGGTGCGGCAGCAGCCATAGCTGTACTGAAAGTTGATGTTAATGCACCGGCAAACATATCGTGAATTGATTTTTTAGACGCCATGATTCTTTTCCTTATGTTCAAATATTTCATTGATCCTATGCAAAAGATGGCTTTATGTCAATATAATTCTGTTTTGGATTATTTTTGTTCGGCCAGATATTTAATATCATTAATGATATGATGCAGATGAACCTGATTAAACGGTTCTTTCAAACCATCAAACCAGCGGCCAAAAACATTAATCCCTTCCAGATAATGCTGGAACGGTAACTGTTTTTCTATTTTACGGATATCATTTTCGCTAACCTTCTCGGTTCCCGTGACTTCAAACTGGTCAGGGCAGGCCATGGCCATATCAAGAAATTCCAATCCGGTATGATCGGCGCTGTTGACCCGTTCCGGATCGGCAAACCACTGCCGGAAAACATAGCGCAACGCTTTACCATCAAACTGACCCATCGGGTAATGACGCAGACCATTTGAAAAGACAACGGCAAGATCGCCTTTATCTCCGGCCAGCAATTGCCGCCAGGCCAGTGGATCTCCGGCTGTGCGTAATTCCCAGCAAATCTGTACGGTAACCGCATCAATATCAGCCTCGGCCAGACGGTTCAGGCGAAGATACTCCAGCGGCTCAAGATCGAATCTTTGGAAATGTCCCTGATTGGCTTTCAAGGCACGGCGCAGCGCGGCTGCAATCGTCATCAAGGCCCGACCCTGATTCTTGCGCACCCGAAGGTCACAGGAGTCGATCCGCGGCAGAATTAATGTCGCTGAAGAATTCTGAAAGCCACTGACATCAAGACCAAGGCTCTCATCAATCAATAAATTAAAATCATAGGCGACGACCTCATCAATCAATGTCCGTGCGGTCGGGCTTTTCTGTAGCTCGCAAAGCAATAAATACAGGTTTTCATAGGCCGGCTGACCTTGGACATCACCGGTGCGTTCAAGAAGATCGCGGACCGGCACCGGTTGTTGACAATTTATGTATGTGAATCCACCTAACATGACCGGTTATTTTTATCCCCCAAAAGTTAACAAAACCTTAATATAGTCCTGACACCCATCAAAGTTAGCGGTTGCCGCGCATTTCAAACGCACGCTGTGAAAAATCGATCACCTCTGCTGACAACATTAACGATTCTTCCAACATGTCCTGTTCTTTTTGCTGGAAATTTCTTTCAAATTTCACAAACCACAAGAAATTGGCATTCGAACGGTCTTCAACATCGGTATAATCCGTGTGCATTGGATTACGATGACCTTTCAAAGACATATAGTTACGTCCATCGGGCAGATCGGCTATCTGACACAGCATCTGGTCTGTCAAATCTGCCAGATTATCGCTGCGCTGTTCCATGTAACGGGTATCTTCCAGCAACATCTGGTGAATAACCCGTTTATCATGAATGCGGGTACGCTGTCCTTCGAACCATTTATCATAGGCGGCTCTACCGGCTCTACCGTCATTCAAGGAACGGAAATCATTCTGCGCGTGAATTTCATATGTCCGTGTTACATCAGCAAACGGCGCACCGATCATGAAGTTCCACATATCCTTTTCACCGATCAGCTTTAATTCCCACGCCACGCGGATGGCAATCATCAGCGCATCGGCCTGCTGGGCACGATTAACCAGAATGGCATCATCCGGATTGAATTTCAGCGGGTTGAATAAATGTCCCTGTTCTGCCTGCCAGGCGCGGCGCATTTTTTTAATCAGCATGCAGGCCAGCTCCGGCAACGGACGGTCAGGGTTTAAAACAATAACATTATGTTCGGGATAATATTGCGAGATCAAAGTCTGTTCATCAAAAACAATCTCCGAACGCAGCTTTTGGTTTTCATCGAACAACATGTGAGAGGCTGTACCACTTTCCTTTAAAAAGCCGGTCAGTTTCTGGATATTCAGATCACCGGTCCGGCGTTCAAAAGGCTCGGAGACGGTATCATAATCCATAGCCCACAGCATCGACAGGCGGTTATCAAGACGATCATTGTCTTTCAGCCTGTTAGCGCGTTTGCTAAACTGTTTGGTTTTCGGCTTGCTCACAGAAGACGTTGGTTTTTTTTCTGTGTCTTTGTGGTCTTCAGACATTTGGTTATTCCCCCATTATTTGGTCTATTTATTTAAAGAGCACCCCCATGCTCATAATTAATGATCGCCCAATAAAGTTAACAAGAGCCTATCAAAGCCCTTACAAAGTATTGATAACAAAGATTTTTTTTTATTACGGAAAAGATGATAAACTATATCATTGATTTTAAATCATTTTTTAAAAATACACTTTATTTGATTTTTTTCAAAAATGACCTATTAACTGGTAAAACGGGGAACAGACGAGGTTATATCACGCTTTTCAAGCCACTTTAACATCGACCAGAGCATGGATTTCTGCAACCAGCGCAACCGCGGCAGTTTATCCGGCACCGGCCTGTATGCCTGTAAGGCAAAATAGCCGCTGATCTGGGCCAGAATAGTATCAATATCAGAATCGGGCAGGGTCAAACCGCTTTTTATAGCGAATCGATCCAGCAATTGCCAGGCCGGCAGCCCGCTATCGGCCATTATATTGGCGCATAGCGGCACAACATCATACCCCACCGGTCCCAGACAGCCATTCGGCCAGTCGATAATCCAGGGCTGTTTTTCGGTATCAAAAACAATATTATCAGCGCGCATATCAAAATGAAGTAAGGCGCGATGATGATTTTCAGCCGGCCTTGCGCTTAAACGGGTCAGCGAATCGATATTATGTTCCAACCAGCGCTGTCCGGCCTGTGGATCCGTAAAAAGCGCAGAAAAATTATGATGTCGATCAATATTACCCACAAATTTAGCCCAGCTGTTTTCCCCGGAAACGATATCGCTGATAAACGGCGTATCCTGCATATCGCCGACAGGAGTCAGGCCATCTGTGTCTGTTGTATAGAGACGTTGTAGTATCTGGCAGACCGAATCAAACAAGGCCGTATCCCAGTTACATATAATATGCGCGCCCGGAATAGCGTCCCAAACCCCAAGATACCAATCATCTTCGCCGCCATAGGCCACGGTGCCATGAAATTCCGGCGTAAAATCCTTAAGCGCCGGAACCGTTTTATAAATATGGATTTCCTGATCAAGCATTTTTGCACCATGAGCCGTTTGCTCGGGATGAGTGCCTTTGATAAAAAAGTCCTGACCATTTTCCGTATGGGCACAGATTGAAAAAGCTGGTGAAAAACCGCCCCAGGCAATCCGGCTTTTGATAATCGGGCTGCACAATAATGTTTCAAGATCAGCCCGTAAGACTGCAGGCAGATCATCGAATACAGGTTTATATTCTCGGTTTTCGGGTTCAGGCAGGTAAAAACGTAAATCCGGCTGTGGTTTAATATCCATATTCTGCCTAGCGTCACTTCGTTCGGTCAAGCCATCAGGCCATCATGACATCCTGAATAACCGGCATGCCTTCGATCTTTAATTCTTCATCCGACATCGCAACATTGCCATCAGGCGCGACATGAATCAGCGTCCGGAACAGCGAATCTTTGAACAGCATATAAGCTTCAAGATTAAAGGTACCATCAGAATCCTGATTCAATACCGTGACCGGAGCCAGCATTTCCTGAATAACTTTCCGGCCCTGCGCCGGTGGTTCATTCTGCCATCTGATTTCATCAAGGCTTTCAATCGGCATGAACCGGCCATGACGGCCACGGACATAGGTAAAGAAAAACTTCACATAGCTGCGGACAGAATTCTGGTCAAGTTTAATCGGCGCCGTTTCATTGACTTCATAAATCGGCCCGTTGGTCCAATTGATCATATAAACCTGCTTACCATCGCTTAGGGCATATTTACGCGCCCCCGGTACGGTTGATAGATCCGAAATCTCGTAAAATTTAAAATCTTTATAGAAGGGTAATTTCTGTAGCCGGATGGTTGTGTTTTCCGGATTAAAGCTAATCGGCTCGATATGCGGGTTAAGCGTCTCTAACAGCCGTTTGCTTTCTTGTGGATCCAGTTTTTTCCAGTCGTTACTCATTGTCTCTCCCCTTTTTTCACAGTTTTACCATGCCAATTGTGGATAAACTGTTAAAAACCACACAATTTATACAGAAAAGCAGTTTATGCAGAAACTGTCCCCGTTTCTCAAGCGGTTTTATCCCCATGTGGATTTCTTTATCACCGGGCTGTTATTTTATTGTAACGTCAAAAAACGACTCGTCAAAAACTAATGAGTCGTAACCGGGGTCGGGTTGTGGATATATCTGTGCAGGAAAAAGTTACCCTTGTTTTTCATCCCCCCATAAACTACTACAATTCTAATATATCTATTATTATATAGTAGTAATAGGGTGTGTGTAATCTCAAGGACGGATCCCGATGACAAAACTTTTCCTTCAGGCTATCAACGGTCAGAAAACCAATAAGGTTCCTTTCTGGTATATGCGTCAGGCAGGACGCTATTTACCCGAGTACCGGAGCTTACGCAAAGAAGCCGGCTCTTTTCTGGATCTTTGCTATAATCCTGATTTTGCTGTCGAGGTGACCTTACAGCCGATCCGCCGTTTTGACATGGATGCGGCGATCCTGTTTTCCGATATTCTGATCACGCCGCATGCGCTAGGCCAAAAACTGGAATTTGTTACCGGTAAGGGCCCGCAGCTAGACCCGATCCGTAACCGGGCAGAGCTTGGCAAAATTAATTTCGATCCGGTATCCTTTCATCAGGCGACCAGCGCTGTTTATGAAACCGTAAAACGGCTCTCCAGTGAACTTGGCGATGATAAAACGCTGATTGGTTTTGCCGGCGCGCCATGGACGGTCGCGACCTATATGGTTGAAGGCGGCAGCAGCAAGGATTTCCAGCATATCAAGAAATTTGCTTATAGCGATCCCGAGGGATTCCAGCAATTGATCGATCTTTTGGTTGAATCCACCGCGGCCTATCTGATCAAGCAGGTTGATAACGGCGCTGAAACGCTACAGATTTTTGACAGTTGGGCCGGCGTTCTGGGCACGGCTGCTTTTGAACGCTGGGTGATTGCCCCGACCCGCCAGTTGATCGATAAAATCAGGGTGGTGCATCCTGATATTCCGATTATTGGCTTCCCAAAGGGCGTCGGCCTGTATTACCCGGATTATGCCCGTAAAACCGGAATTACCGCCGTGTCTTTTGATCATACCCTGCCGCTTGATTTTGTCCGTGATCAGCTGCAAAGCATTTGTCCGGTTCAAGGCGGGCTTGATAACGGGGCGCTACTGGCTGGCGGATCAGCGATGCTTGAACAGGCCGATCGAATTATCGAAGCCTTGTCGGGCGGGCCGTTTATTTTCAACCTTGGTCATGGCGTGATCAAGGAAACACCGCCAGAGCATGTTGCAGCCTTGTCGGCGCATCTGAAATCGGTTAATGTCTAGCCATGGCAAAAAAAATTGCAGTTGTGTTGTTTAACCTGGGCGGACCGGATCAAACCGATTCGATCAAACCGTTCCTGTTTAACTTTTTCATGGATAAAAACATTATCGGCGCGCCTTTGCCAATACGCTATCTGCTGGCCAAGTGGATTTCGATCACCAGATCAAAAGGCGAGGCGCTGGATGCTTATGCCCAGCTGGGTGGTAAATCACCGCTTTTGGAAAATACCAGAGTGCAGGCCCAAGCGCTGGAACGGAGTCTGGAGCGCGATTTTGATGGCGATATCCGTTGTTTTATTTCCATGCGTTACTGGCATCCGAATTCAAAAACGACGGCAAAACAGGTGCAGGACTGGGGACCGGATAAAATAATTCTAATCCCGCTCTATCCGCAGTTTTCAACCACCACCAGCTATTCGTCTTTCGAAGACTGGGACAAATCCTGTCAGAAAATCGGCTTGACCGGCATTGAAACCGCGGCCTTGTGTTGTTATCCGTTTCAAAGCGGTTTTGTCGGTGCCTCTGCCGATCTGATCAACCATGCTTGGCAGAAAGCGGCCAAAAGCGGCCATAAAATGCGGCTGTTATTTTCGGCCCATGGCTTGCCGGAAAAAATCATTGAAAAAGGCGATCCTTATCAATGGCAATGCGAAGAATCAGCCCGCAGAATTGCCGAGGCCACCGGTATCAAAGATCTTGACTGGCAGATTTGTTATCAAAGCCGGGTAGGGCCGTTGGAATGGATCAAACCATCGACGGACGAGGCCTTGGAAAAAGCTGCCGCTGATGGTGTTGGCGTTCTGGTTTATCCGCATGCTTTTGTTTCCGAACATGTCGAAACGCTGGTAGAAATCGAAGATGAATACCGCGGTAAGGCTGAAAAACTGGGCATTCCTTATTTTGATCGTGTGCCGACGGTATCGACCCATCCAAAATTTATTGTCGGTTTGAAAGAACTTGTTTTGCAGCTGGCCGGACAAAGCGGTATAGTCTCTTTCGAAGGCGGGCCGATTTGTCCGGCCGGGGCAAAACGCTGCTGCCAGCGCCAGCCTTACAGCAAAGAATTTTTTGAGGAAATACATGCATAATTTTATTCTGCAATATTACGACTGGTTCCGCGTGATGCACATTATCGCTATTATTGCCTGGATGGCAGGATTGCTTTATCTGCCGCGTTTGTTTGTCTATCACACAGCTGCTGCGAGCGGATCCGAATTATCTGAAACGCTGAAAATCATGGAACGCCGTTTGCTGCGCTTTATCATGAATCCGGCGATGATTACCGCCTGGATTTTTGGTTTGATTCTGTTTTTCGGGAATTTAGAATATCTTAAAACTGCTGGCTGGATGCATGCCAAATTGTTGTTCGTGGTTTTCTTAACGGCGCTTCATATGGTCTTTGCCCGCTATCGGAAAAACTTTGAACGCGATGCCAATACCAGACCGGCCAAATTTTACCGGATTATAAACGAGGCACCGACCGTTCTGATGATATTCATCATTATTATGGCAGTAGCCGAACCGTTTTAAGGTCTTTAGAGGGAAGGGGCTTGACTTTGAACAAAAAAATAGGTAAACATAGATAACGATTCGCCGTTATTTTCTCTCAAATCCCAGAAAATCTATGTGGAACATCCCACTGGCAATCATATAAGAAACCCAGAGTCTTCAGACATCTATAAAGATTTCAACTGTCCAGGACAAAACGAAACCCCTATAACTTATCCAGAAATTGTGTGAGACCGCATGCATTTACAAGACTTAAAAAGCAAATCGCCCGCCGATCTAATTAAACTCGCCGAAGAAATGGAAATCGATAACACAGGTTCCATGCGCAAGCAGGAAATTATGTTTGCCATTCTCAAAAGCCTTGCTGAAAAAGGCGAAGATATATACGGCATCGGCGTCATTGAAGTTCTGCAAGATGGTTTCGGTTTTTTACGTTCACCGGAAGAAAACTATTTGCCCGGTCCGGACGATATCTATATTTCCCCCAGCCAGATTAAACGTTTCGGTCTTAGAACCGGTGATACGGTAGAAGGCGCCATTCGCGCCCCTAAAGACAGCGAACGTTATTTTGCCCTGTTAAAAGTCAACACGATCAATTTTGATGAACCGGCCAAGGTCAAGCACCGGATCAATTTTGATAACCTGACACCGCTCTATCCGGACGATAAAATTAATCTTGAACTGGATGATCCGACGGTAAAGGCGATGACCCAGCGGGTAATCGAACTGGTCTCGCCGATTGGTTTTGGTCAGCGGGCCTTGATTGTTGCGCCGCCGCGGACCGGTAAAACGGTTATGTTGCAGGATATTGCCCATTCTATTGAGGTCAATCATCCGGATTCCTATCTGATTGTTCTGTTGATTGATGAACGGCCCGAGGAGGTCACTGACATGGCCCGCTCGGTTAAGGGGGAGGTTATTAGCTCGACCTTTGACGAACCGGCTTCACGCCATGTTCAGGTCGCTGAAATGGTTCTTGAAAAAGCCAAGCGTCTGGTCGAACATAAACGCAATGTCGTTATTCTGCTCGATTCCATTACCCGTCTTGCCCGTGCCTATAACACGGTTGTCCCGAGCTCGGGTAAGGTTCTGACAGGTGGTGTTGATGCCAACGCCTTGCAGCGTCCGAAACGTTTCTTCGGCGCGGCGCGGAATATTGAACAGGGCGGATCCCTGACCATCATTGCAACCGCGCTGATCGATACCGGTAGCCGTATGGATGAGGTTATTTTCGAAGAATTTAAAGGGACCGGTAACTCAGAAATCGTGCTTGATCGCAAGATTTCTGACAAGCGGATTTATCCATCGATCGATATTCAAAAATCCGGTACCCGGAAAGAAGAATTGCTGGTTGATGAAGGCACGCTGGCCAAAATGTGGGTTCTGCGCCGGATTCTTAACCCGATGGGAACCGTTGATGCCGTTGAATTCCTGACGGACAAGATGAGCGATTCCAAAAATAATGAAGAATTCTTCCAGAATATGAACCAGTAGGCCCGTTATGGCAGCATTACTTTATGCGCAGATTTTCGGCCTGATGTTATTGGCCAATGCCATTGTCTATATGGGGATTTTCTTTATCAATGGCGGATTGCTGGCTGATATGCTGGCACCGGTTTATCAAGCCACCGGACCGACCGCACGCACATTGATCTGTCTGGTGACTTTTTTGACGTTGGGCAATATTCTGTTTGCCTATGGTTTTGCCAAATTTAATCCGGTTCTGGTTGCACCGCTTAATATCATTGCTTTTGTCTGTATTCAGATTGCGATTGCCCTTCTGGTCAGTAAAAGCTGGCCGGGCTGGATGATTGTTCCGGCGACAACAGTGGTTATGGCGGGCAGTATGTGGGTTTACCACCTGATTAATACGGCGGCACAATCAGGAAGCTAAGCTGTTTTTTCTTTTCTTTATTCTTCAAGGCTTAAAAGAACTGGCTCCACCACAGGGGATCGGTCGGTGATGTTGCGCCCGCAATCAGGAAAACAAGCAAAAGACCGGCAAATGCAATTAGTCCCTGATCGCCCGCAGCCGGCATTTTTTCCGGCGGTTGCGCCAGAATTTTTTGAATCGTACTCTTGGCCATGAACTTGATCAGATAGGTCGTTGCGATACCACACAGACCCCATATTGTAACATCCGCAAAAAGCTGAATGTTTAAACTGCCGCTTTGCAGGCTTTCGGGACGAAGGCCCAGATGGAACCAGGCGCCAATGAACAGGCCGAACAGGATAATACCGGCAATACACCCGTTCCAGCGCGGTTTAACCATGATTTTACGCATGGCATCATCGGCAAATTTAACCGCGGCCTTGGCATATTTGTCTGATAAGCCGATGGGATATTCCTGACGGATATCGCGCAGGATTTTTCGTTTTGACTGGGTGGTGACCTTATCGGTGATCTCGCGGATCAGGCGGAAGGCACGGGCCTGTTGAAACAAGGCTCTGGTCGCCATTGGCCCGCGGGCAATTTTATTCAAGGCCGAAATCCCCGGTTTAACCAGTGAATCAATAAACAGGGTATCGGTAAATAATGCACCTTTATAACCGAAAATTTCGGCATCGACGCGCTTACCGTTCAAGGAGAAACCGACGACACCATGTGGCACATATGCGGCATAAGTCCAATAGATATAGCCGTTTTCAACAGCCACGGTCTGGTGGGTTTCATCGAATTTTATATGTCCCTGGTCGATCAATCCGGAATCGGTATGGCGTTCACGTGCTTTGGCATATAGCCCCTGTATATCCGGCGCCATATCAAGCTTACCGGTGACCTGTAATTTATAGGTTACCGACATCAGGATGGTATTTTTACCGGTTTCGCGACATCTGGCGCAGGCGACGGTGCCGCTTTGTTGACAGTTACGGCAGGCGATATATTTAGCGCCATTACAGTTCGGACATTCGGTCATGCCAAAACCATTACATTCGGTGCAGGCTTCGCGGCTACCGTCGGGGGCTTGGATTTTCTTCAAGCCCTTGCAGTTAAAGCACATGATCTTGCCTTTGCCCTGACATTTTCCACAAGGACTCTGGCGTTTGCCGTTACAGGTCGGGCAGGTGCTTTTGCCCTGACCTTGACAGTCTTTGCAGTCTTCAACAAAAGAAAAATCAACCAGACCGGCACTGAAAGCGGCAGTTTGTTCGCCATCAATGCCGTATTTCATTTCTTTGAGCTTTTTACCGATCAGCTGGCGAAGCTCCGGGTCTTGCTCGAGCTTTTCTGTATGTTCGGCAATCGCGTCTTTCAGGTCTGCCCGTGATGACAGGACAATGCCTTTTTCCTGTATACCGGTCAGCGCGGTTTCTTTTTCTGCCGGAATCAACCGGCATTTGACTTGTAATGTGGCAATGTCGAGCTTCAGGTTTTTCTCGGAGACGCGCACCGTGCTTTTGTGCAGACCGTTGCCGTCAACCAGTGTTTCAAGCTTACTTTTGGCAGCAGCAATCGCAGATTCCAGTAGCTGCGCTGCTTCCTGTTCGTTCAGTTCGGGAAGTTGAAGATCGCTTTTGGTCATGTGTTCATCCATTTAATGTCAGGCATCCTGACCCAGATAGGTGGCCAGAAAATTAGAGGTACGCATATTGGCAAGCTGCGCTGCTTCCGTATCATAATGTTCGCCGCCAACGCGGGCAAAGGCATGGTCATTGCCTTCATAGACAAAGCGGGAAACAAGCTCGTTATCTTTTAGGCCGGCGTGAATTTGCGCCTGCGCCGTATCAGATGAAAATTTATCCTGGTCCGCAATATGCATCAAAAGCGGGTGGGTGATATTTTTAGCTTCATCAAGTAATTCTTCAAGTCCAACGCCGTAATAGCTGACCGAACAATCTGCATCCGAGCGCGCGGCCATCAAAAAGGCCAGTTTGCCACCAAGACAAAATCCGATATCACCGACAAGGCCGTTACAGGATTCCAAGCCGCGGGCATAATCAAGACTGGCGATTAAATCCTCGATACCTTTATCGACATCAAAACCGCCAAACAGTTCAAAAGCGCGCTGCCATTCTGCGTCAGTCTGATCTGTCAGGACAATACCGGGTTCCTGCCGCCAGAATAAATCGGGACAAATAGCGATGTAGCCGCTTTGGGCCAGACTGTCGGTGATTTCACGCATGACGCCGTTGACGCCGAAAATTTCCTGAATAACGATGACGGCAGCGGCGGGCTGATCGGTTTGCGGTTCTGCCATATAGGCATAGAAATCACCCGTGCCGTCTTTCGCCTGAATTGTGATATCTGTCATCTTGTTCCCCTAAGTCTTAAGTGCAACTTAGCTCCCCTATAAACTATAGGGGGGCAGGGCTATGAATACAATCCCCCATCTTGTTTTGATCTTTAACGATGCGTTTCAGGATTCAGGGTTTCAAGCGCTTGTTTGACCTCTTTGGGGGTGGTCACCGGTGACTGACAGCTTTGTTGGTGACAGATGATGGCCTCGACTTTGTCAGCCTGATGCCGGTAACGGCGGGTCAACTGTATGGTGCTTGTTTGATAACTGGCTTGTAATAATGGCAAAACCGCATCTGTATTGGTGCCTGACAGGGTAATCTCGGTTGGAAAACACATTTTTTGCGCCGCCGACAGATAGCCGCCCATTGCATACGGGGCAAGGTCGATTTCACCGCCAAAACCCGTGAACAGGTCATCGGCGGTGGATTTGATTTTGGCATCATCTGTCAGGGCGGCCAGATCGACCAGTGCTTGCAGTAATACGGCATTACCACTGGGCACGGCGGTATCGTTGATGGTTTTGGTCTGTAAAAGGACATCATCGGCTTTATGAGCCGTCATGAAATATCCGCCATCCTCATGATCGCGGAAAGAGTCCTCGACAATTGCCAGATATGATTTTGCATCTTCAAGATAAGCCTCTGACAGTGTTACCTGATACAGGCAGGTCGCAGCATTGATCATCCAGGCATAATCATCAAGCAATGCTGTTGCGGTCACCGTATCGCCGATACGGGCATGAGGAAGCGGGGTTTCGGTTTTTAATGCATTATAGGTGGCAATGGCCTGATCAACCCAGTCCTGACGGTCAAAACATCTGCCTGCCTCGGCCAAGGCCGTGACCAACATGGCGTTGTTATCGGTCAGCGCCTTGTCATCGCGCTGTGGCCGAGGACGTTTGGCGCGGGCGTTTTTAAGCATATCGCGCTGGTCTTTTAAACGGGCTTCTTTTTTATCATTGAAGACTTCCTGATGTCTTAGACGATTCAGGATCACAGCGCCATTCCAGTTTCCTTCCTCACGGACATCGTAAATCTTTTTAAAATCTATATCGCTCTCAAGCAATCTATCTATGTCCGAGGCCATCCAGGTGTAATACAGTCCTTCACCTTTGTTGCCATTCTCATCTTTGCTATCCGCATCAAGTGCGGTTGCGAAAAGTTCACTGTTTTCGAGCTTCATTTCCGATAACAGCCAGTCGATGCTTTCGCTGATGCGCATTTTATACAGGCGGCTTTGGGTATCGGGATAGACCGCGGTCAACAGGCGGATCATCAGCGCGTTATCATAGAGCATTTTTTCAAAATGCGGCACCAGCCAGTATTCATCCGTGCTATAGCGGTAAAACCCGCCGCCAATATGATCATAGATTCCGCCCTGACAAATATTATCCAGCGTGATCAGACAGGCTTTGCGATAGATTGAATCTGTGCTGTACAGGCTATAACGCCACAGAAAATCCATTAATGGTAATTGCGGAAATTTGGGTGCGGCGCCAAATCCGCCATATTTGGGATCAAAACCGCTGATCAGTTTTTGCGCTGTCCGGTCGATTTTATCCTGAGTTGGCAGATCACCGGCTTTGGCGCGGGCTTCCTGTTTTAAGCCCTGAACCAGTGCTTCGATATTATAATCGATTTTATCACGTTCGTTTTTCCAGCTGTCAGCAATGCCTTTGAGCACATCGGGAAAGCCGGGTCTGCCATACATGCTGTGTGGTGGGAAATAGGTACCGCCGAAAAAGGGCTCTCCTTTTGGCGTTAAAAACATCGTAAGCGGCCAGCCGCCCGGTTCTCCGGTCAAGGCAAGGGCTTGTTGATAGATATGATCGATATCGGGCCGTTCCTCGCGGTCGAGCTTGATATTGATAAACAGCTCGTTCATCAAACCGGCGGTATCGGGGTTTTCGAAACTTTCATGGGCCATAACATGGCACCAGTGACAGGATGAATAGCCGACCGATAGTAAAATGGGTTTGTTTTGACTGCGGGCGGCCTCAAAAGCCTCTGTTCCCCATTGGTACCAGTCAACCGGATTGTCCTGATGTTGTAAAAGATACGGGCTGTGCGCGGTTTTAAGCTGATTCATGGGATTTTCCGGTTTTTTTGTGATCATAACGGGTTATGCTATATAAGACATATAAATACTATCATGAAATGGCAAGGATAGACATGGAAACGCAGGAAGAGCTTTATTTCGAACATCATATTTTTTGTTGTCTGAATGAACGCAAGCCCGGACATAAACGCGGCAGCTGCATTGAAAGCGGCGGGCAAAAGCTGTTTAATTATCTTAAATCACGGATTAAAGAGCTGGGCTATAAAGGGCAGATCCGTGTTAATAAATCCGGCTGCCTTGACCGCTGCGAACTTGGCCCTGTTATTGTCATCTATCCCGAAGCGGTGTGGTACAGTTATCACAGTTTTGAAGATATCGAAGAGATTATCCAGAGCCATATTCAAGAGGGAAAAGTCGTCGAGCGTCTGAAGCTTGACCCGCAGCAGACCGAACCGCGCAATGCGGCCCAGAAAGGCTGATAGATGACCATGGCACAGATACCAACGATTTTTGCTTTGGCCTCGGTTCCGGGGCAGGCGGGCGTTGCCTTGATCCGCGTTTCAGGGTCAGCGGCAGTTGACAGTTATCTGGCGCTGACCGGTGTTGATACGGCGCCCGCAGCGCGGCAGGCGACTTATCGTAAATTGACCAACCCTGATGACGGGCAAATGATTGATCAGGCCGTTGCCGTCTATTTTAAAGGCCCCGCCAGCTATACCGGCGAAGATGTGATTGAATATACCCTTCATGGCAGCCGGGCTGTGGTCTCTAAAATGCTTGAGGTTTTAGGCCGTTGTCCTGATCACCGTATGGCCGAACCCGGGGAATTTACCAAACGGGCCTTTACCAATGGAAAGCTTGACCTGACCGCGGCCGAAGCTGTCGGTGATTTAATTCATGCCGAAACCGAAGCACAAAGGATTCTGGCGCTGGGGCAGTTGGAAGGCGCTTTGGAGCAGCTTTACAATCGCTGGGCCGATAGCCTGACCCGCATGCTGGCCCATCAGGAAGCGGAAATTGAATTCCCCGATGAAGATATGCCCGAAGGTATTGATGATGCCGTTCGTGAAAAAATTGATGTTTTGATTACTGAAATTGACAGCCATCTTGAAGATAACCGGCGTGGAGAGCGCATGCGTACCGGCATGCAGATTGCCATTATCGGCGCGCCCAATGCCGGTAAATCCAGCCTGTTGAATACACTGGCCCGACGGGAAGCGGCCATTGTTTCGGACATTGCCGGTACGACCCGCGATGTTGTTGAAGTCTCGCTTAATCTTGGTGGTTATCCGGTGGTCATCTGTGATACGGCAGGGCTAAGAGACCAACATGCCGATAAGGTCGAGGCCGAAGGCATCAGACGCGCCATTGGTCGGGCGCGGGATGCTGATTTGAAAATTGCCTTGTTTGATGTTAGCCGTGATGGTTTTGATCCCTCTACGCGGGAGATGATTGACGATAATACTTTGGTGGTATTGAACAAAATTGATCAACGGGCAAAAGGGACGCAACATGATTTTGCCGCTGCCTTTGAAATTTCGGTTACACAAGATCAGGGCATTCAGGATCTGCTAGGTGAAATAACCGCCAGAGTACGGGGTTTTTTTGAAGCCGGCGGCGGCGCGCCACCATTAACGCGTGAGCGACATCGGGAAAATCTCCTGCAATGTCGGGATTTTCTTTATGCGGCATTGGAAAGCCCGCTACCTGAACTGGCTGCCGAAGATCTGCGTCAAGCCCTGCAGGCGCTGGGCCGGATTACCGGCCGCGTTGATGTCGAACAATTGCTTGATGTTGTCTTCAAGGATTTTTGTATCGGTAAATAATCAGCTTAACGGGCGATTTTAGAGGTCGGCGCCGTTTTTTGCGCAGGTGTTTCGAGGGCCTGCTTTAAGGATTCGATGGCCGCCGGACCGTCATCCTGATTAAGGCTGTTGATCTTGCGTTTCAGACCGGTAACACGTTTTTCGTTACGGGTATCGGTCGCAGGACGTAAGAAAGCGTCACCCAAATCAAGGCTGTGCCACTGCCGACCAGGCTGCTGATTCGCTGTTGGCGTTGCTGTTTGACGATAATTTTCAGCCAGCAGCATAAATAACCGCCGGGCTTTGGTTTGATCGCCTGGGCTGTTTAAATTGGCGATATAGGCCTGTACTGCCGGTGTTTGTGGCACTGGCCGCCCAAAAGTCATCTCTGTTGTCTTGGTTAGTGACATTACTGATTCCTGTCCCCTTTGCCTTTAAGATAAGTAACAATTATCTATAATCCAGAGTATAGCATAAGATTACTTTATTTTCCTTAAGAGTTTGTTATAATGCCCTCAAAAGGATCTAGGTTATTATGAAAACAGAATTTGATGTCATTGTTATTGGCGGTGGTCATGCCGGTTGCGAAGCGGCGGCAGCAGCAGCGCGTATGGGCGCAGCGACCCTGTTATTGACCCATAAGCTCGAAACCATCGGGGTGATGTCCTGTAACCCTGCCATTGGCGGGCTTGGGAAGGGGCATCTGGTTCGTGAAATTGATGCGCTGGATGGATTGATGGGTCGGGTGATTGATCAGGCCGGTATACAGTTCCGTATGCTTAATGCCAGCAAGGGCCCTGCTGTGCGTGGTCCGCGCGCACAGGCTGATCGTAAGCTTTACCGTCAGGCGATGCAGGCGGAAATCTTTGATATGGATAACCTGACCGTTTATGCGGCGGGCGCGGAAGATCTTGAAATTAATAATGAAAATCAGGTTGAAGCGGTACTGACAGATGACGGAAAACGCTTTGGCTGCGCCTCTGTCATCATCACCACAGGAACCTTTTTGCGTGGTATTATTCATCGCGGGCTCGAAACCAGACCCGCTGGACGGGTGGGAGAGCAACCTGCTGTCGGGCTTGCCGAGACACTGGATCGCTATGAATTTCCGCTGGGACGCCTTAAAACCGGAACACCGGCACGGCTGGATGGACGTACGATTGACTGGTCGGTTTGCGAAACCCAGCCTGGTGATGCCGTACCGGTGCCATTTTCCTTTATGAATAGTGAAATTACCGTACCACAAATTGGCTGTCATATTACCTATACAACGCCGGAAACACATAAGGTGATTCAGGATAATCTGGATCAGGCACCGATGTATTCTGGTCAGATCAAAAGCACGGGACCGCGTTATTGCCCGTCGATCGAGGACAAAGTCGTGCGTTTCGCCGATAAAGACCGCCACCAGATTTTCCTTGAGCCCGAGGGGCTTGATGACCATACCGTTTATCCAAATGGTATTTCCACATCCTTGCCGGCTGATGTACAGGCACAGATGCTAAAAACCATTCCCGGCCTTAAAAAGGCAGTTATTCTGGAACCTGGCTATGCCATAGAATATGATTATGTTGATCCACGAGCGTTGACTGCCAGTCTGGAAACCAAGAAAATCGCCGGCCTGTTTCTGGCGGGGCAAATCAATGGTACTACCGGTTATGAAGAGGCAGGGGCCCAAGGCCTGATTGCCGGCATTAATGCCGCATTGCGCGCCTCAGGAGCGGCCGAGCCGTTTATTATTGATCGGGCCGATGGTTATATTGGTGTTTTGATTGACGATCTGATCCATTTTGGTGTTACCGAACCGTACCGGATGTTTACGTCACGCGCGGAATACCGTCTGGTTCTCCGTGCTGATAATGCTGATCAGCGCTTGACGCCAAAAGGCATTGAAATTGGCTGTGTGGGTAATAAACGGGCAAAAGACTTCGAAAATCGTCTGGCGGCGCTGGAAGAGGGACGGACACTGGTTCATGCGCTGGCGATGACCCCTGATGCGTTGGAGCGCCACGGTATTGCGGTAAATTATGATGGCAAACGGCGCTCTGCCTTTGATTTGCTGCGTCATAAGGAATATGACTTTGACCGGCTTTCGCAAATCTGGCCGGAATTAAAGCCGATTTCACCTGCGGTGCGGGAACAGATTGAATTTGATGCCCGTTATGCCGGTTATCTTGAACGTCAAACCGCGGATATCAAAGCATATCGCCGCGAAGAAAATCTTTTTCTTCCTCCTGATCTCGATTATAGCGCTGTCGGCAGCCTGTCTAATGAAGTGCGTGCGAAGCTGGAAGCGGCACGGCCAAAGACATTGGGCGCAGCGGCGCGCATTCCCGGTGTTACTCCCGCGGCGGTCATTTCCTTGTTACGCCATGTAAAGCGCAACGATAATACGGCGCGGAAATCAGCATGAGCTTTAGTGCCGAAGATTTTGCTAGCAAGACGGATGTTTCACGTGAAACATTAGAACGGCTTGAGCTTTATGCGTCGTTACTGGTAAAATGGCAAAAGAAAATCAATCTGATTGCGCCTGGTACGGTTGATGAGATGTGGCACCGGCATTTTTATGATTCCGCCCAGCTTGCAGACTATATTCCAGAAAAATCGACGGCCATCATCGATCTTGGCTCCGGCGCCGGATTCCCGGGGCTGGTGCTGGCCTGTATGGGCTATGATTCTGTGACGTTGGTCGAATCGGATTTGCGTAAAACACTTTTCCTAAAAGAGGTTATTCGCGAAACAAGCTTAAACACCACAGTTATAAATGCCCGCGTGGAAACGCTGGAACTTAAAGGTGACGTTATTACAGCGCGCGCGCTGGCACCGCTTGATAAATTATTATCATATAGCGTGCCTTTGCTGGATGATGGGGGTAAGTGTTTGTTTCTAAAGGGTGAAACATCGGATAAAGAGCTTGCCACAGCCAGAGAACACTGGCAGTTCTCAAGCCGTTCACACCCAAGCAAAACATCAGAAGCTGGCCATATAATAGAAATTTCCGCCCTTGAATGTTTCACGTGAAACATTTCTTTTCTTTTCAAGTCGGCGAAATCTTGCTATAAAACAGCATGTCCAAAAAACAGATAACATCTCCGCGCATCTTCAGCGTCGCCAATCAAAAAGGCGGTGTTGGCAAAACCACAACGACAGTTAATCTGGCAACATCGCTGGCTGCAGTCGGTAAAAAGGTATTGGTTATTGACCTTGACCCTCAAGGTAACGCCTCAACCGGTTTTGGCATTGAACGGGCCGATCGTCTTAATGGCTCTTACGAAGTTTTATTCGGCGAAGTCGGCCTTGATGAGGCTGTGGTCGAATCGAAAGTTCCTGGCTTATATGTCGTTGCCTCGTCTATTCACTTGTCTGGCGCAGAAATTGAGTTAATTAATACCAAACAGCGCGAAGCACGCTTGAAACAAGCAATAAGTGCCTCCGCGCTTGATTTTGATTATATTCTGTTCGATTGCCCGCCATCCCTTAACCTATTGACATTAAACGCATTAACCGCTTCTAACGGGGTCATTGTTCCTTTGCAGTGTGAATTTTATGCGCTTGAAGGTATTAGCCATCTGGTCAAAACTATTGATCGGGTGAAGGCCAGTTTTAATCCGGATTTAGAACTACAGGGCATTGTCCTGACCATGTATGATAAGCGTAATAACCTATCACTTCAGGTTGAACAGGATGTTCGCAGCCATTTTGGCGATACGGTCTATACTGCCGTTATCCCCCGCAATGTTCGTATTTCCGAAGCGCCGTCCTTTGGCTTACCGGCAATTGTGTATGATATGGGCTGCGCCGGATCACAGGCTTATCTTCAACTTGCCAAAGAATTGCTTAAACGCGAGCGTATCGCCGCCAAAGATAAAAGGGAGGCCGCATAAATGTCGTCATCACCACGTAAACGCGGCTTAGGCCGGGGATTGGATGCTTTGTTTCTCGATTCTGATGCGGATCGTGATTATCAGCGCCGCGAAGATAGCAGCGAAAGTAAAAGCCGCCAGGATCGTTTGCCCATTGGCGCTTTGAAACCCGGTCAATATCAACCACGCCGCCGGTTTGAAGCCGAAGCCATCGCCCAACTTGCCGAATCGATTGGCCAGCACGGTATTATTCAGCCTTTGCTGGTCCGACCCATTGGTAAAGATGAGTATGAAATTATTGCCGGTGAACGTCGCTGGCGGGCAGCGCAAAAGGCGCAATTACACGAAGTGCCTGTAATTATTGAGAATTTCAGCGATGATGTCGCCCTTGAAATCGCCCTGATTGAAAACCTCCAGCGCGAAGACTTAACAGCTATTGAAGAAGCCGAAGGGTTCCAGCGCCTGATCGCCGAATTTGATTATACGCAAGATGCCTTGTCTAAAAAGCTTGGTAAAAGCCGGAGTCATGTTACCAATACGTTGCGGTTGTTAAAGCTGTCCGATAAAATTCAAGGCTATGTTCAAGACGGCCGCCTGAGTGCTGGACATGCCCGCGCGGTTCTAAGTGCAAAAGAACCTGAAATTCTGGCCCAAAAGGTCATGAAAGAGGGCTTAAGTGTTCGTGAAGCCGAAAAATTGGCCCTGACCCAAGGCACAGGCCATGGCAATGACGATAAATCAGCCCGCGCCCGTGCGGCAACATCGGTCAAAGATGTCGATACCGTCGCCCTTGAAAAAGAGCTTTCCATGCAGTTGGGGATGCGGGCGAGCATTGATCCCGCCGCAAATGGTTCAGGGCGGGTGACAATAGAATATAAATCACTCGACCAACTCGATCTGTTGCTGGAAAAGCTTGCCGGTTAAGGCTTAAGCCGGATTTATTTTATCGGCGGCTTTGCGCCATGCGGGCCAGGGATAGAAATGCCCTGTTACAGACCAGCTCAGGGTTTAATTGCCCGGATTTCAATTGTTTTTCAGCCTGATAAAGATGTGAAAGCGCGATTTTAACCCGTGGCATCGGCCATTGGCGTAAATGCGCCTGAAAACCGGGCTTTAATTTGAAAAATAACGGCGGCTCAAGCTTTTTTAGCGCCTCTTCCATAGCCATCGTTTCTAACCGCGCTTGCGTGACATAGAGTCTGCGAAAATAATTTTGCGCTGACCGCAGGATATAAACCGGACTGTTACCTTCGCGGAACAGGAAATTCAGGCTTTCTTCCAGGGCATCCCCACGACCAGAGGCCATATACTGGGTCAGGATATCAAGCGTTTCGGCGTTTATCTGACCAAGGCAAGCCTGAATATCTTCTATCGTGATCTGGGAATGGTCTTTGCCCTTATAAAGACAGATTTTTTCGGCTTCTTTGCGAACAAGCGCCCGATCGCCTTTTAAGACCGATGCCGCAGCCTGCAAGGCATCGCGGGAGATTTGATAGCCTTCAGCCTTAAAGAAATCCTGTAAAAACCGTGTTAAATCGCGCTCGTCCTCGACATAGCAAGGTAAAGCGGCAGCGTTTTTAGAACTTTCACAAAGCTTGCGTAAAGCCGATCGCGGCCCCAGATCACCACCCTGAATCAGGATTAAATGATCGATTTTGTCAGCATCTTCCAGCACTGCTTTTAAATGTGGCACCAGCTTGTCATCTGTATCGCGGATTCGTATTAATCGCCGGCCGCCCATCATAGACAGG